>Ga0302315_10000655_pt1 | contig 37709 bp, 26 predicted proteins | sample III_Palsa_N3_1_FD_200532 | JGI IMG/M metagenome (GOLD analysis project Ga0302315, IMG submission 200532) | Peat permafrost microbial communities from Stordalen Mire near Abisko, Sweden - III_Palsa_N3_1 | ecosystem: Environmental > Terrestrial > Soil > Palsa > Peat permafrost | place: Sweden...
AGCACGCTGAGCAGCGAGGTCATGCTCATGTTTGTCGCCGAACCGAACACCAGGGCGACAACTAGCGTGCTCGACAGCACGCCGACTACCCCAGCCGCGCGATTGAATCCGTTTTCACGCACCAGTGTGATCGACCACGCAAGTGTGCCAACGGCCTGCAGTATCCAGCCCAGCTTTGCCATGTCGTTGAGCGCGACGCCCGCGTAGTGAATCAGGTTGTAGGCGAAGGCCACGCGTTCGGGAGTTCCGTGGATCGCATCAACCGCTATGTGCGTGATGATGAAGCCGTCCGTGATCGTCGCGCCGACCATGGCAACGCAACCGATCAGGTAAGTCGTGAGGCCAATAAGTACCAACGGTCGATGCAAGCCCATTCGTCGGGCCAAGGTGGCAAAGCCGAATGCGAAGGCGCACACGCTGGCGATGGCCACGCCATGCACCACCTCTTTCAAATCCTGCAGCCTGGCAATGCCCTGCAGAATCTCCAGTGGGTTGCTGCCGCCGCCACTGTGATCGAGCGCGACGAAGATGGTCGAGACGACGGCGGCAGTCGCTATGGCAATGCCCGCGGTACGGGTACGTTGGATCGATCGATCGGTGGGTATCGCGGCGTCCTGAAGCATCGCAATCATTCCTCTACGGTCGTGCATGCCGGGTATCGTCATGCTGGCCGACACGCTAACGACTGCGTCTTTCGGGAATGTCTTGGTCAGGTAAAGATTTGCAAGCAGCGTACTGGATTCTCCGCGCGCCGAGCAGGGGGCAATCATGCTTCTAAATAAAACTTTACACGGCGCTTGTCAGGCCTGAACGCTGGCGCGCCACGCTGCATCTGTCCGCGGACCATTTCACGCGGCGATCCCACACTTCAAACACAGGTGGCAGCTATGAAAAACACGACAACGACCGCATTGACCGCAACCTCATCCCATGGCCCGAACCGGAAAGCCTGGTGGCTGCGCAGCTTCGCGCTGGCCGCCGCGATCGCTGTGGGCACAACGGTCGTGTATCTGACCGTCGTGCCCTCAGCACATGCAGTCGCCGCGACCACGCCCCCCGACGACAGCAAGTCCTTTTTCCAGCAGATGCATGGTGGCGCCCATTCGCACGAAGAGATGCACGCCCATTTCGACAAAGTGCTGACCGAAGCCGGTACCAGCGATGCGCAGAAGCAGAAGATCCACGCCATCATGAAGCAGGCCATGACCGCTGAACACACTGACATGCAGGACTACCACGCTTCGATGGGTCGCCTGAAGACCCTGCTTGCCGCCAACCCGATCGACGACGCGGCTGTGGCCGCGCTGCGTGCCGATCAGGATCGTCTGGCGCTGGCGGCCAGTCGTCGGCTGTCGGATACCGCGGTTACGATTGCCCGGGTGCTCACGCCCGCGCAGCGTGTAAAACTAGGCGCGGAGATCGACCGGATGATGGACTCGCACATGGCGCATCATCACGCCATGTGATGTGTCGCCCTATGATCTGCAGTTGCCGTCGCGCCGTGGCGGTAGCTGCTTTTGTTACCCAGTGAGCTGACCGGTGTCCAAACGCATCCTGATCATCGACGACGACGAGCGCCTGTGCGAGATGCTGGAACAGTATCTGTCGCAAAGCGGCTACCAGGTAACATCACGACATACCGCCAGCGATGCGTTGGCCGAGCAGCGGCGCGCGCCGCCCGACGCGATCATCCTCGACCTGATGCTGCCCGATGCAAGTGGCCTGGACGTGTGTACCCAGCTGCGCGATTCCACCGGCGTGCCGATCATCATGCTCACTGCACGGGGCGAGGCGACCGACCGTGTCGTCGGTCTTGAACTGGGTGCGGATGACTACCTGCCCAAACCATTCGACCCACGCGAGCTGCTGGCCAGACTGCGCACGGTTCTGCGCCGCGGCACGGCCTTGATCAACCCGGTCTTGCGCTTCGGTCGCCTGGAGATCGACCGGGAAGCGCGCCAGGTTCGTCTGGATGGACAGTGCCGCAATCTGACCGGTTACCAGTTCGATATCCTGCTGGCGCTGGCCGAACGCGCGGGCCGCGTCGTCAGTCGAAACCAGTTACTCGATTGCGTGGCGGGTCGCGCGATGGAGGCGTTCGATCGCACCATCGACGTGCACATTTCCAATATCCGCGCCGCGATCGAAGATCATCCCAAGCAGCCCAAACGGATCCTCACGCTGCGCGGCGTCGGCTATCTGTTCACCCGTGTGCAGGACGATGGGGCGCCGCTGTGATTCAGCGTCTGTACGTGCGGATCTATCTGACGACCCTGGCGTCACTGGCGGTGGTGGTCATCCTCAGCGCGCTGCTGTGGCAATTTACGGCCGAGCGTTCGGCCGATGCAGACCACGACCGTTTCATGGGTGCGCTGGTCAGTAGGGCACTCCCACCAGACGACCCTGCCGGAACGCTGCAAACATCGCTGGCCGGACTGGTGGTTCCACCGATCGAGGGGCTGGCACTGTATGACCGACAGGGAGTCCGTCTGGCCAGCGCGGGCAATCAGGCCGGGATCCATGGCCCCGCCGTGAGCGCGCCGATGATGCCGGGCCACGCCAGCTCCGAATCGCGGATCATCCGGCTCGACGATGGCCGGGTGATCGTCGCCCGGACGCATACGTCTTCGCTGAATATGCATCTGGGTGGGCTTGCCTTGATCGCCTTGATTGCGCTGGCTGTCGCGCTGGGCACGTATCCGGTGGTGCGACGTCTGACCCGACGGCTCGAGGCGCTCGCCAGCGATGTCGATCGCTTCGGTCATGGTGATCTGGCGGTACGTGCCCAGGTGTCTGGCCACGATGAAGTGTCGGGTCTGGCCTCCAGTTTCAACGGGATGGCCGGCCGCGTCGCGACACTGCTCGAAGCGCACAGTCGCATGCTGGTCAATGCCTCGCACGAACTACGCTCGCCGCTCGCTCGCGTGCGGCTGGCACTTGAGCTTTACGAGACTGCGCCGCGCGCCGAGTTGCTGCACGGCATGCGCCAGGATTGCGCCGAGATCAGCGAGCAGATCGAGGAGATCCTGCTGGCCAGCAAACTGGACACGATCGATACCGCCCCGCCACAGGACACGCTGGATCTGGCTGCGCTGGTGGCAGAAGAGTGCTCACGGCTCGACATCGCGTTCGAGATCGTCACCGCGGAAGTCCGTGGTGACGGGAGGTTGTTGCGGAGGCTGATCCGCAATCTGCTGGAAAATGCCCTGAAATATGGTGGCCACGGCGTGGATGCCCGCCTTGGTCTGGACGATCAGGACCATCGCATCCTGCAAGTCAGCGATCGCGGGCCGGGCATCGCCGAAGCCGAGCGCGAACGCATCTTCGAGCCGTTCTATCGCCCCGCCAACACCGCCGAAACCGGCAACGGGTGGGGGTTGGGATTGGCACTGGTTAAACAGATCGCCGCTCATCACCACGGCAGCATCTGCTGTTTGCCGCGCACGGGCGGTGGCTGTGTCTTTGAACTGACGTTGCCTGCGCCGGGTGATGCGGACTGAATCCCAATCCCGAGAGGGACGGTGACCTTGTCCTGTGGCTATGACATAGGTATCGCGTCGTGGGAGCCGCGAAAAAACCGCCCTTTGCGCGTCATTCCTGCGAAGGCAGGAGGAGCTTTTCAACAGCGAAGCTGGTCACCCAGCGCCCTTGCTCATCAAGAACTTGAAGCTGCTGGGTAGCTGCCTTCGCAGGGATGACGTGCTCGGTACCAGGCTATTTGAGACGCCCACTAGGGGCTCTCATCGCCTGACTCGACCCACTGCAGCTTTTGCGGCTTGAACGTAGAAGCTCTGACCGCCAGGTAAAGTTACTCAACGCCAAGCTGTAGCCGTCTCCTTCGCAAAATCCCGATACGAGCGAGGGGCGTGCCCCAGGATGCCGGTCATGATTTCGACTGCGCCGGGCTTGGGCAACATGCCGTCGCTCTGGAAGCGCGCCAGCATCAGACGGATGTCGTAGGCGGACCATGACGGTGCGCGACTTGCCATGTTCTTCTCGAAGCTGGCCAGGTCGTTGCCGCCGTAACTCACTGGTTTGCCCAGCGTCTCCGACCAGATCGCAGCAGCGTCTTTACCGGTGAGCGTGTCCGGACCGACCAGTTCGATCACTTCGCGCGGCAGTGGCGTGGTGGCCTGATCGCGGCGCAGTAGCGAAGCAACTGCGATCTCGGCGATGTCGCGCGTATCGACCATCGCTACGCCGAGGTCGCCGATCGGCATCGGGTAGACGCCGTGTTGCAGCAGCACGTCCTTCATCATTACGTCGTTCTGCATGAAGTAGGACGGGCGCAGGATGGTGGCCGGCAGGTTGAACTGTTCGATCGCGCGCTCCGCCGTGTATTTGCCGCTGAAGTGCGGCACGTCGGTATACAGATCGCTGTTGTGGACCGAGAAATAGACGATGCGCTGGATGCCAGCCTCACGAGCCAGGCCTAGTGTGATCAGCGCCTGGGTTACCTCATCGGCAACTACGGCGTTGAGCAGGAACAGCGTGTCGACGCCATTCAGCGCTGCACGCATCGACTCCACGTCAGTCATTTCGCCAGCGACGGCGCGCACACCTTTAGGGAAGGTTGCCTTGTCGGGGTTGCGGGTCAGTGCATGGACGGTTGCGCCACGCGCGGCCAGACCGTTGACGACCTGGCTGCCAATGGCGCCGGTGCTTCCGGTGACGAGAATGCTCATGTCATTACTCCTTTCATCTTCAGTGAGAACAGGTTTCGGTGGGTACTCCGCTAATTTGACTGTTTCACACAGGGAACGAAAGCCATAGAATTGGTACATCTTGTCTCATATATGGAACATATATGGATCTTGAAGCACTCGTCGACTTCAATGCGGTAGCCAGCCACGGTGGCTTTGGCAAGGCCAGCCGGATCACCGGTCGCCCCAAGGCCTCGCTATCACGCCGCGTGCGGCAGCTTGAGGATGCGTTGGGCATCCTGCTGATCGAGCGGGGCGCGCGCACTTTGCGGCTGACCGAAGAGGGCGCCACACTGCACGAACAGACCGCCGCGCTGCTCGATCGCATCGACGACATCCAGCAAGCGCTGATGGGCGATGTCGGCTTGCCGCACGGCAGGCTGCGCGTGAACGCGCCCGTGCTTTTCGCGCAACGCGGGCTGGGTCGCATTGCCGCCAGATACGCCGCCGCGTATCCCGGCGTGCAACTGGAAATCACCGCCGATGACCGCTTCATCGATCCAATGGCGGATGGTTACGACCTGGTCATTCGCGCCAACCCCAAACCCACCACCGAGTTGGCCGGCCGCTGCTTTCTGCGCGATGAGCTGATCATCGCTGCACATCCGTCGATCGCTCGGCCCGAACCTGGCGGCGACACCGAGCCTGTACCGGCGGTGATCCTTCTAGGCATGCCCGAAGACGCGCCGTGGAACCTGGTCCATGCCGGGAGCGTGATGACCCTGCGCATCCGGCCGATGTTGCGCCTGTCGTCGATGACGATGGTGCACGACGCCACACTCGACGGCGCTGGCGCCGCGATGATGCCGCGCTCTCTGGTGCAGGCCGACGTCGACGCGGGCCGTTTGCTCAATTGGGGCGCCGCCGCACAACGCAGCATCGAAGTGTGGGCACTCTATCCACCCCATCGCCACGTCAGCCGAAAGGTATCTGCCTTCATCCGCATGCTCACCGAGCAGTTCGTCGATGGATCGCCGGATGGGTTTCAGTCGCTGGCTCGGGCGAAGGGTTGAGCTGTAGACGTCCATCTCATCGGTGGATATAGGCGTCTATTCCCGTGTGAAACAAAGCACGATCAGGTTGTACTTTCGGAAACCGCATGCTGGTTTTGTTCGTGCGAGGCAATCTGATCGAAGTGGCTGACCAAGTGCTGCACACTCTGGGTTTGATGTGGCTCAACAGCTCCAACAACAATTAAAGCGTGCAGAGACATTTAGGGGCAGGAGTCAAGGCGGAGTAGCCCACCATGGCCAGTTTGATTTAACGCCACGCATGGTGGGCTAAAATCGGAAATATCGCTAACAGAAGAATAAATATGAGTCTATGAGAATAGTCTTAATTTCGCGAAAATATTAACTGCGACAAGATGCCGTATGGCATGATTAGTATTTGCCGTCTTATGGTTAGGTGTATTGCAGTAATAGAGTAGGAAAAGCCCTACTCATTGAGATTTCCATCGTCCGTAGTAAAAGAAAACTTTGCATTCAAGCGCAAAGCGGAAATTCACGACAAGATGAAAAGTGGTTAAAGTGCGGCTTTGCAACAACCGATTGTGGAAGGCGATTGAGTGCCAATGGCTCGAAGGCCTCGCAGTTGAGTGACGAACACCCAGGCCCGATGGATCGGGCGCACGTTCCCAAGGATGAGAACCATGAGCGATTCGACGAAGGATGCGTCGGCACACACGGGTACATTAACGCCGCTCCTTGCCAACGCGACCGGACGGCAGTCGTATTTCCTCGATGTGACCGGCCCGGCCAACGCCAAGGCGTTGTCGGTGGTGTCGTTCGAGGCGGTGGAGCGGATGGGCGACCCGTATCGCATCGTGATCGAGCTGACCCATCCCGAGGCCCTGGTGCGCGAGGACTACCTGGGGCGCGATGCGCGCTTCACGATCGCTCCGGCCGATGCCGATGCGTTGATCGAGAGTTCGGCCACGACCGCACCTCGCACCTTCAGCGGCTGCATCACCGGCTTCTCGCAGATCAAGACGACGCGGGACTTCAGCGCGTATCGCATCGTGGTCGAGGCGCACATCGCGCGACTCAGCCTCACGCGCAGCAGCCGTATCTACCAGCAGCAGAGCGCGCCACAGATCATCGAAGCGATCCTGCGCCGGCACGGCTTCAAGGGCCACCAGTTTTCGTTCACGCTGCGCCGCACCTATTCGACGCACGCGTTCCGCTTCCAGTACCAGCTCGCCGACTGGCCGTATATCCACCTGCTGATGCAGCAGGAAGGTATCTACAGCACCATCATCCCGGGCGAGTTCGGCGACGTGGTGGTGTTTGCCGACGACATCGATCACTACCTCTATAAGCCGGCACTGACGGTGCCGTACCGGGAAGTGGCCGGGCTGCAAAGCGGCGAAGCGTCGGTCTTCGTCTTGCAGACGCATGCTCAGACCGTACCGGCCTCGTTTGCGGTAGCCGACTACAACCCGGAGCAGGCCTACGAACGGCTGCGTGCCGAGGCCAATGTGGCCAGCAAGGACGTCACCACCTACGGCCAGCCGTACATCTACGGCACCCACCACCTGGATGCCTCCGGTGCAACGTGGGAAGCGCAGCTGCGCCACGAGGCAGCGATTGCCTGGCAGGTGCAGTACGAGGGCGAGAGCAGCGTGCTGGAACTCTGCCCGGCGCGCATCCTGCGCATGGATTCGCCGCTGGCCGACGCCCCGAACGGCCAGTTGATCGTGGCCGTGACCCACCGTGGCGCGCGCGACGCCAGCTACCGCAACCATTACACGGCCATCCCGTCAGACCGGCGCTTCCGACTGAAGCTGGATGAGGCGCACTGGCCGAAAATCCCCGGCACACTGAGCGCACGCGTCACCTCCCCAGGCCAGTACACCTATGCGTACCTGACCGCACAGGGCTACTACACCGTCCGCTTCGACTGCGACTTCGACACCTGGAACCCGGGCGGCGAGAGCGTGCCGCTGCGCCTGGCCAAACCGTTCGCCGGCAGCCTGCAAACCGGATTCCACTTTCCGGCACTGGACGGCGCCGAGGCGGTGATCGCCTTCCGTGACGGCGACCCGAACAAACCCTACATCGCCCAGTTCCACCACCACAGCCAGGCCATCGACCTGGTCACCAACCAGGACCGTTGGCTCTCCCGCAACGTCATCCGCACGCAGAGCAACAACAAGCTGCGCATGGACGACTGGAAGGGCCAGGAACACATCAAGCTGTCCACCGAGCACTCCGGCAAGAGCCAGCTCAACCTCGGTCACCTGGTCGACAGCAAGAAGCAGCCCCGCGGCGAAGGCTTCGAGCTGCGTACATCGGGGCACGGCGCGATCCGCGGTGGCAAGGGCTTGTTTATCAGCGCCGACGATCAGCCCAATGCGGGCGGCAAGCAGCTGGACATGCAGGCGGCGCAAGGCTTGCTGGAGCAGGCCCTACAGCAAAGCGAAGCACTGGCGGAAGCCGCCGGTGCGGCGCAGGCGATCGCCGCCGACTACGGCCGGCAGAAAGCGCTGCTCAACGACACGCTGATGGAACTCCGCAAGGCCGGCCTCCTGGTCAGTGCGCCGGCAGGTATGGCGCTGGCCTCGGGCGCCGATCTGCAACTGAGTGCCAAGGAGAACCTGATCGCCACCGCGGGCGCCCACGCCGATGTCAGCGTGCTCAAGCGGTTCACGGTGGCGGCTGGCGAAGCGGTATCCGTATTCGCGCAAAAACTCGGCATCAAGCTGTTCGCGGCCAAGGGCAAGGTCGAGATACAGGCACAGAGCGACGAGATGTGTCTGCTGGCCGACCAGAACATGACGATTACCAGCGCCAACGGACGCGTCGTGATCGAGGCCAAGGAGGAGCTACTGCTGAAGTGTGGCGGCTCGTACCTGCTCATGAAATCGACCGGGATCGAAGAGGGAACGCGTGGCGAGCGGACTATCAAGTCGGTTGCGTTCAGCCGTCAGGGGCCCAGTTCGCTGGCAGGGGCCATGAATACATGGAAACACGCCACCTTCGACGAGCAACTGAGTTTGCGATGGCCGTATGACGGCGCGCCCATGCGCCATCAGAAATTCGCCTTGGTGCGCCCGGACAAGAGTGTTATCCGGGGCACGACCGATGGCGACGGAAATACCGGCTTGCAAAAAAGCCTCTGGGTGGAAGGCATGCATCTGCTTCTGGACCCCTAGGCACACAGGCACGCATGCAACACCCGCCATCGACTCGAACAGGCCAACCCACCCCATGACAAACACCGACGAGAAATACGCGCCCGATCGCCACATTCCCGTGAGCTACGACCGTTACGGCAATCCCCAGTGGCACACCGTGACCTCGCCACCGGATAGCTCGGTGGGCATCTGCATGATGGTCTCCCTGCGGGTGATCCCGGTGATCTTTGTGCCCGGGGTGATGGGGAGCAATCTCAAGGGCATAAAGGATAAAAGTGTCAAATGGCGCATGGATACCAAGACCAGTGCATTGCCTTGGTTTACGAAGGATGCTGCGTACCGCAAGCAAAATTTGAACCCGCAAGCCATGACCGTCGATGACGGCGGCCTGCTACCCACCACGACGCAACAGCACCCGGACGAACTGAGACGCAGGGGCTGGGGCGAGGTGGGCGCTTACAGCTATGCCGAATGGCTGGCGTGGCTGGAAAACCAGCTCAACGACGTCGATCAGGCGCGAAGCGGCTTGCGCCATCAAATGATCGGCGTTTCCATGGCGGCGACCAAAGGCGAAGAAGCCCTGACACGGGATGAGGTGGCGCTGTCCTACCGCTACCGATTTCCCGTATGGGCCTGCGGCTACAACTGGCTGGACGACAACAAGGCGTCGGCGGGGCTGTTGGAGAAGCGAATCCAGTACGCCCTCGACCGCTACCGCGGTGAAGGCAAGACCTGCGACAAGGTGATTCTGGTCACCCACTCCATGGGCGGCCTGGTCGCGCGGTATGCCTCCGAAGTGATGGGTCTGAAAGACAGCATCTACGGCATCGTGCATGGCGTCATGCCCGCCATCGGCGCGGCCGCTACCTATCGGCGCATCAAGTCCGGTACGGAAAGGCCAGGCGGTCTCGTGAGCCCGAAGGAATGGGCGAGCGACGTCGTTACCAGTGGAATACTGGGGGCCAACGCCGCTGCAAACACCGCCGTCATGTCGGGTGCCCCCGGCCCCTTGCAGCTGCTGCCCACACCGGAGTACGGCAACGGCTGGTTGAAGATTCAACAGGATGGCGGCAACGGGGTGCCGGCGTTACCGCAGCACAACGACCCGTACAACGAGATCTACACTGTACGCGGCGCGTGGTGGAGCCTGATTGACGACCAGCTGATCAATCCGCTGAATACGGAAAGTGATCCCGCCAAGAGGCAGGCGCAGGTAGATAGGGATTGGGTCACGTATGCGAAAATGATGCGTGACAATGTTCGCCTCTTTCACCAAGACATTGCTGGCAAGTATCACAGCAACACCTATGCGTTCTATGGGGCTGACGCTGGGCATCTTGCCTATGGCAATGTCACCTGGCAGGGCGGTTCGCGCTGGGGTGAAGCCAAGCTCACCGGTCACCGCACCACCGACCCCTGGCAGGCGACGGCCCTTGACCCTAGCGAGATCAGCACCACGCGCACCGTGGCCACATCCGTGCAAGGGCCCGGCTGGAAAAAAGGTGTCAACCAAGGCTACACCATCAGCGACCCCGATGAGCCGGGTGACGGCACCGTGCCTAAGCGTTCGGGCATGGCGCCCGAGCGGCATGTGCACTCATTGCTGCAGGTGGTCTGCGGCCACGAGCCGGCCTACCGCGAATGCGAGCCCGCCAAACACTTCACCGTGCGTGCCATCGTCAAGATCGCGCAGGCAGTGAAAGGCACCGCCATGGCGTATCCCGACTTATGAAAGGACGCATGAAAGCTCTTCTTGCCAGCGCAACGCTGACGCTAGGCGTCGCCGGCTGTCAGCCTTCACTCCCCCCGCTCACGCCCCAGGAACAGGCCACCATGCAAACCCTCACTCACGCCATGACGCCACGCTGCATCGGGCGCTACCTGATCGATCTGCCGGCGGGCATGGTGCCCAGCGGCTGGGGTGGGCTGAAAGCGCAGGGTGTGAACATCGAAGTGGCGCCCCAGAACGAATCACTGTTCCGGTGGCGTTATGAGCAGCGTGAAGCCGAGTTGCGCGCGGCGCATCTCGATGCGCACCCTGATCAGCCGGTACTCAAGGAAATCATTCCGCTTCGTGGCGCGATTGGGGGAATTTTTAATCGCTCCGAAAATGGGGGGTCCAACGGATCACGCACCCTTGAGTTGCACGCCTGGCGAGATGGCTACGCCATCAAGATGTGGGTAAACGCCGCTGATAGCAGGTATCCCGAATATAAGGATGATCTCTTGTCAGCCCAGATCGGCACCGACGTCCCGCAAAAGCAAGCACTCCTGTTGGATGTATTCGCGCGCATACGCGGCCGAGCCGACAATGAGATTCCGAGCGAACAGGGTCTGTGCTTTCACGGAGGCTTCGTGCAAGGCCCCGCGACCGACGAAGAAAACCTCGATATGGACTATGTGTTCACGGACATGCCGGATGTGTCGATATCGATCCACAACAATAGCAATCTTGTTTCGGAAAATACGCTGCTTGATCGCGGCAAGGACATCGATGCGAATTTGCGCATTGCCGATGGCCACACGCTACGCAAGGGCAAGCGCCAATCGCATGACGGACTTGCTTTCGATGAGTGGTTAATGGAGGCCAATACCGACGACCACGTCAAAGGCCACATGTTCACGCTGGAAGCCAACAGCAAGATCGGCAGCGCCCAGACGCCGCTCCTCAATATCGATTTTCAAAACGGCCAGCGATTCAGCCCGCCCGACAATCGCCCGCCCGGCTCCTTGCCTTTGGACAGCCCGCCGCCGCTGGCCAAAGCCTCGCTCACCGAAGGGGAGGCTGTTGCCCTGTGGGATGCCATCACCGACACGTTGCGTCCTCGGCTGAATGGGTTTTGAACGATGGGTAGGCGCAATGGCGTGCAGCGGGTGATCAGGCCGTTTATGGGAGGCAGCTTTAGTTTGTTGGCGTTGGCGTTGGCGCTGACGCTAGGCGTCGCCGGCTGTCAGCCCTCACTCCCCCCGCTCACGCCCCAGGAACAGGCCACCATGCAAACCCTCACTCACGCCATGACGCCACGCTGTATCGGGCGCTACCTGATCGATTTGCCAGCGGGCATGGTGCCCAGCGGTTGGGGCGGTCTGAAAGCGCAGGGTGTGAACATCGAAGTGGCGCCCCTGATCGAGCCGCTGTTTCAATTGCGCTATGAGCGGCGCGAAGCCGAGCTACGCGCGGCACATCTTGATGGTCAGCCCGATCAGCCGTCGCTTAAGGAAATTGTGCCTTTACGTGGAGCTATGGGCGGCATTTTTAACCGGGCGGATGACAACGCACTGGTGAACGCAGGTCGAACTCTGGAGCTCCATGCTTGGCGAGATGGATATGCCATCAAGATGTGGATCAAGGCACGTGATGTCAGCTACTCAGCAGATAACCTTGACGAGCAGTACAAGGCGATAGGTACGAATGTCCCGCAAATGCAAGCACTCCTGTTGGATGTATTCGCGCGCATACGCGGCCGTGCCGATACCGAGATTCCGAGCGAACCGGGCTTGTGCTTTCACGGAGGCTTCCTGCAAGGCACCGCTACTGATGAAGAAAACCTCGATATGGACTACGTGTTCACCGACATACCGGACGTGTCTCTCTCGATTTCCTATAACAGCAATATTGTAGAGGACAATACGCTGCTCGATCGCAGCAAGGATATCGAGGCAAATGAGCGGAACGCCGAGGGTCACACGTTGCGCAAAGGCAAGCGCCAATCGCATGGCGGACTCGCTTTTGAGGAGTGGCTTTCGGCGGGAAATACCGACGACCACGTCAAAGGTCATATCTTTACGCTGGAAGCCAACAGCAAGATAGGCAGCGCCCAGACGCCGCTGCTCGTTATCGACTTTCAAAACGGCAAGCGATTCGGCATTCCCGACAAGCGCCCGCCCGGCTCCCTGCCGTTGGACAGCCCGCCACCGCTAGCGAAAGCCTCGTTGAGCGAAGGGGAGGCCGTGGCCCTGTGGGATGCCATCACCGACACGTTGCGTCCTCGGCCGAATGGGTTTTGAGCGATGGGTAGGCGCAATGGCGTGCAGCGGGTGATCAGGCCGTTTATGGGAGGCGGCTTTAGTTTGTTGGCGTTGGCGCTGACGCTAGGCGTCGCCGGCTGTCAGCCTTCACTCCCCCCGCTCACGCCCCAGGAACAGGCCACCATGCAAACCCTCACTCACGCCATGACGCCACGCTGCATCGGGCGCTACCTGATCGATCTGCCAGCGAGCATGGTGCCCAGCGGTTGGGGCGGTCTGAAGGCGCAGGGTGTGAATATCGAAGTGGCGCCCCTGAACGAATCACTGTTCCGGTGGCGTTATGAGCAGCGTGAAGCCGAGTTGCGCGCGGCGCATCTCGATGCGCACCCTGATCAGCCGGTACTCAAGGAAATCATTCCGCTTCGTGGCGCGATTGGGGGAATTTTTAATCGCTCCGAAAATGGGGGGTCCAACGGATCACGCACCCTTGAGTTGCACGCCTGGCGAGATGGCTACGCCATCAAGATGTGGGTAAACGCCGCTGATAGCAGGTATCCCGAATATAAGGATGATCTCTTGTCAGCCCAGATCGGCACCGACGTCCCGCAAAAGCAAGCACTCCTGTTGGATGTATTCGCGCGCATACGCGGCCGAGCCGACAATGAGATTCCGAGCGAACAGGGTCTGTGCTTTCACGGAGGCTTCGTGCAAGGCCCCGCGACCGACGAAGAAAACCTCGATATGGACTATGTGTTCACGGACATGCCGGATGTGTCGATATCGATCCACAACAATAGCAATCTTGTTTCGGAAAATACGCTGCTTGATCGCGGCAAGGACATCGATGCGAATTTGCGCATTGCCGATGGCCACACGCTACGCAAGGGCAAGCGCCAATCGCATGACGGACTTGCTTTCGATGAGTGGTTAATGGAGGCCAATACCGACGACCATGTCAAGGCCACATGTTCACGCTGGAAGCCAATAGCAGGATCGGTAGCGCCAAGACGCCGTTGCTCAATATCGATTTTCAAAACGGCCAGCGATTCAACCCGCCCGACAAGCGCCCGCCCGGCTCCTTGCCTTTGGACAGTCCGCCGCCGCTGGCCAAAGCCTCGCTCACCGAAGGGGAGGCTGTTTCCCCTATGGGATGCCATCACCGACACCTTGCGTCCCCGGCCGAATGGGTTTTGAGCGATGGGTAGTGATCGCTTGAAACAGGCTCCCATGGCGCATCCAGATGAATTGGCTTCTGCTGTTGACTGTGACATGTCTGACCGCATGCCACCTAAGCGCTCCTGATTCCCGCTCTTTGTTTTTCACTTTCTTGGTGACCGCCACTCAAAGCGATCGCCACCCCCCGCGCAAGCGGGGATGGCGATTCAAGGCAGGATTTCCAGAGAGTCCTGGCTGGTTACTTCGAGATCAGCAGCAGCAGGGATTGGCCACACTGGCTGTACGTGGTGCCGCTTCCGCCGATCAGGGTTTCGTTGCCTGGGGTGACGAAGGTGTTGGCGCCGTCGTTCCAGTCGCAGGTGTCGGTTACGCGGTACCAGTTGGTGCCCGTGGGTGGCGCGGGCAGGGTGAACGTGACGCTGCCTGACCAGCCGTTGTAGGCGATGTACATCGAGTTGGCATCGCCAAAGGAAGAGCCATTGACGGTGTAGGCGAGCGAGTAGTTGCTGGTGTTGCTCCAATAGCTGCTGGTGGCGACCGCGCCGCTCGGTTGATACCAGACGACCTGGCTGGTGGTGTACCAGGTAACCGGGCGCAGCGACGGATGCGCCTTGCGGAAGGCAATGAGTCGCTGGGCAAAGTTGTAGAAGTTCGACTGGTTGGTGCTCCAGGTGTAGTTCAGCCAGTTGGCCGTCGAGTCGAGGTTATAGGCGTTGTTGTTGCATTGAAGTGTGCGCAGATATTCGTCACCACCCTGCATGATGGGGGTGCCGGCCGACAGCATCTCGAAAGCCATGCCCGTGCGTGCCGCGCGACGTTGATCGACTGCGGTGCCGGTACCGGCTGACATGCCCTGGTCCCAACTGTAGTTGGTGGTAGTACCGCCGTCGGACGGGCCGTAGGGCCACGCCTGCGCATTGCTGGAGCCATTGCAGGAATAGACGTCGTTGAGGGTCAGACCGTCATGGATATCGATGAAGTTCGTGGAATTCCAGGGGGACCGGCCGCTCGCCTGGAACAGGTTGGATGAGCCGGAAAAATCCGTCGCATCCTGACCGATCGAGATCGTCATGTTGCCAAGCTCGTTCTGCGCCTGGCGCATGCTGTCGCGAAAAACGCCGTTCCATTCCGACCAGCCCTGCGGGAACCCGCCCAGCTGATAGGAGTTGCCGCCAATCGCCCAGGGCTCAGCAAACAGATCGAGGCCACTGCCGCCGGCTGCCGGACGTACGGTGAATTCCCGCAGGATGCGATTGATCGCGACATTGGAATCCGCCGTGTCGAAGTTATATCCCCCGTTCGGGCAGTTCGGCGCGGCTGCTTCGGCGGCTCCATTGAGGCAGCTGTTGGCCAGCACCGAAGCGAGGTCGAAACGGAAACCGTCGACGCCCATGGTATTGGTCCAGTAGGCGAGTGAGTCGATGATCAGATTCTGCGCGACGGTGTTGTAGGTGTTGAAGTTGGCGCCAGTGCCGGTGTTGTCGTAGTAGTACTGGTTGGTCGAGTCGAGTTCGTAGTAGGTCACGTTGTCCAGGCCGCGCCAGGAATCGATGGTCGCGGTTGTCGGGTCGGTGCTGGTCCATGTGCCGCCTTCGGCGGTATGGTTGTAGACCACATCCATGTACACCTTGATGCCGGCGTTGTGGAACGTTTGCACCATTGCCTGGAACTCGGCCGTCGGGCCGCCGGCTGCTTTGTTATAGGCGTAGTGGCGATCCGGCGCGAAGTAGTCTTCGGTCATGTAGCCCCAGTAGTTCTGGTTCGCGTCTGAATTCGGAACCACATCGTTCGCATCGTTTTGTGTTTCCTGCACCGGCAGGAATTCAACGGCGGTGACGCCGAGGCTGGCGAGGTAGCTTGCCTTGAGTCCGGCACCGTAATAGGTGCCCTGGTACTGCGTCGGAATGCTCGGGTCCTGCTTGGTCAGGCCACGCACATTTACCTCATAGAGCACGTCATCCTTCTGCGCGCGCGTCGGCTTGGTGCCGGTGCTTTGCCCGCTGGCTGACAGTACGATTCCCTTCGGCGCGTAGATGCCACTGTCGATGTTTCGGTAACTGGCACCGGAGGCGAAGGTGTCAGCGTTCTGGTTCGATGCGTTGAGTGGATCCTGGCTCATTTCCTGCGCGTAAGGATCAAGCAACAGCTTGTTCGGATTGAAGCGGTTGCCATTGGCATCGACATCCGAGATGAAGCCGGCCGCGGAGCCTTTCCCCCAGCTTGCGTTATATGGCCAGTTCGGGCCCCAGGCGCGGTACCCGTAATAAACCGCACCAGTAATGCCTGCGGCCTGGATGGAGGACACCGGTACCGTCACCGCCCAGACGTTGCTGCCGGCGGGGCTCAGCACATAGGTTGCCGAGTCCTGCACGCCGTAACCACTCGCATACAGATAGAGCACCATGCGAGTGGCCTGCGAGGAATAAACACGAAAGGTGATGCTGGTTTTCTGGGCGTTGTAGCTTGCGCCGAGACTCATGCTGTTGATGGCTGCATGGGCTGGCATCATTGGAGCTGCGGTGAGGCTGGCGATCGCCAGCAGCGCGGCGAAGATCTTTGGACATTTCATTCGGGGTCTGCCTCTATCCTGTTTCGTGGACGATCAGGTGCAAAGAGCGACGTGACTGAGTGCAATCCTTTCAGCGGTATGGCTTGGCGCAATGACCCGCGATTGCCGCGGTGATCTCGCAGGCCCGCATGCAGCGCAGCCCTTTAAGCGACATGGGCGATGCAGCAGCGAGTGCCTTGCATGGTAGGTGGCATCGCAATGCAGCAACCAGCGTATGCATACGTATTCATTCGAAGTGGGTACGACGGCTTTCGGTGTACTTGCCGCCATGCTTACGTCGCGCTTCGATATGCCGCGGTGTGATGCAGCTGGGGCGCCCCCAGACTTGGTCGCCGCATGCCAACCGTAAGTAATACGGCTTCATGCTCATGTGCTTGTCTGTAAGCGCGGCATCGAAGTGTGGGCGGTGGATCAGCCGCACTGGCACGTCAGCCGACATGCTCGCCGAGCTGTTCATCGATGGCCAAGCAGACGGTTTTCAGTCGCTGGAATGCTCGGTCGTCCGTGCTTTGGACATCTATTGCATGATGGTATAGACGTCTATCTATGTATTGGGGTAGTTGTAGAAAATGGGGGAAGTGATCGAACGAAAAAGAAGGGTGGGGCGCTCCATTTTTTTCATTCGAACATCATTCGGCCACGCCTTCAGAACAGCATGCCGTCCGATCGCGGGAATGCCTGGGGATGCTGTTCGCACTTTCACTACATCGTTCAGTGCCTAAGTAGCGAACGATCCAGCTGGCGCAGCTTTTCGACGTCGAGCAGATCCAGGCCTTGTCGGTCGATCCGGATGATGCCGTGATCGCGAAAACGAGCCAGTACGCGACTGACCGTTTCGGAGGCCAGGCCCAGGTGGTTGCCGATGTCGGCACGCGACATGGGTAACGGGAGACGCTCCGCTGGCAGACCAAGCGCCGCCCGGCGATCGCGCAGATCGATCAGAAACCTGGCCATGCGCTCCTCTGCGGGATAATCGCCACTATTGAGCTGTTGCTGCCGGATCTGCTGGCTTAGCACCTGCATCAGATGCCATTGCACGTTGGTCTGGCAGTTGGCGAGCTTTTGAATGGCCGCGAATGGAAACCTGCAGAACTGCGTCTTGCCCAGCGCCACGACGGCGTTGTCGTACCGCTCCTGGCTAGCGGCATCCAGTCCGATGACCTCTCCGGGCAGATGAAAGGCCAGCACCTTTTCGCGTCCGGCGATGTCCACCATCACAGTTTTGGCCATGCCTGACTGCACCGCGTAAAGCGCGCGAAACGGAGTCGAAGGGCGATACAGATATTCGCCATCGCACAACGGCGCGGCACGCTCGACGATATGGCGCAGACCGGAGAGCTCCGGCTTGCCATAACCACCGGCCTGGCAAGACGCAACGTGAGCGCAGCCGATGCAAAAGCCCGGCGGCGAGTTACGCGAAGATGGCTCCATCGCAAAGATGGCTTGCATGTCGGGACTCCTGGATTTCCATTTCATAGTCGCAGTGGCACTTGGACATGATCCATGCTGAACGCGTCCGGATGCTGCGATGCGCGGTTTTGCCGCATGGGACTGACGCATCGTTGCGATGACCTGCGATGCACTTGAAATCAGTCTTGAGGTTGCGGCATATCGCCGCTTCGCGAGGAAAGTCTGGCTGCGGCTGATCCAGGTCAGGAGGGCGTGAGGTGGTTTCTCCGACCATGAAACCTGTAACCCTCAACTCCAGGATCCTGTGATGAAGTTCTCGACTCCCCTGATCGCTGCGGCTGTGATGGCTGCTCTTTTTCTGTCCACTGCCCACGCGGCCAGTGACGTCTCTGCGAACGACAGCTGGGTGGTTCGCTTTGGTGCAACCGTGGTGGTTCCGAAGTCCAACAATGGCAGCCTCGCCGGCATGCAGGCGAACGTGAGCGGCGACTTGAAGCCATCCGCCAGCCTGGAATACCTGCTAACGCAGAACTGGGGCGTAGAACTGCTTGCGGCGGTACCGTTCCAGCACAACGTCCGGTTGGACGGCACGCAGGCCGCAAAGACCCATGAGCTGCCGCCGACGCTCGGCGTGAACTACCATTTCATGCCCCGCAGCGTGGTGTCGCCGTTCGTGGGTGCGGGTGTCAACTACACGCTGTTCTATGACACCAAAGGCATCGGCCCGATCGAGGGCACCCGCGTCAACATCGATAACAGCTGGGGTGTGGCCGCTCACGCGGGCTTCGACTACAACTTCTATCCGAACTGGGTGTTCACCGCCGACGTCCGCTGGATCGATATCTCGAGCAACGTCCACGTCAACGGCAGCAACGTCGGTCAGACGACGATAAATCCGCTGGTCTACGGCCTGAGCTTCGGCTATCGCTTCTGATCGCGGGATGGCTCTCACCTCTGACCGCGGGAACCGTCCTTCTTGTGCAAGGTTGTGCATGACCTGCCGCGGCCTGATCGTCACCCGCGAAGCTGCCGCGGGTGACGATCTTCGAGCTCACTCGAAACGAGTGTGCCGAGGGTCTCCATGCCCGCAAAACAGTGCCAAAAGCGGCTAGACCACGGCGCGTGCTGGTTGCCTGTCTCCGGTACTGATGGTGGACGGAAACGGCCTGACTGCCGTGCCACAAAAGGCCGCATCCGCAAGATCTTGGCGATCTCTAGAGGGCTTGCCGCGATGATGCCGCGTCGAAAGCCCTACAGAAATTTCCCGTGCTGCCGATTAACCCGATAAGTCACCCCGACTATCGGAGATCCGTACGGCCATGCCATTCACCCCTTGCCGCAATGACAGCTCTGCTCGTCAGGCCGTTGCGGGCCGTTTCCGGGATGTCGGCAGTGACGTTGCCTATACCTGCCCAAGGGGACGTTTGCCCAGATGAGCCATCACAAACCGCATTCGAAGTTGTCGGCCAGTCGTGTGGATTGGAGTGATCCACGCCTGGAATCGCTATTGCAGAAAACCGAGGGCTGGAAGCTCGACAACCATGGCGCCTACTCGCCACTGGAAGTTCAGATCCATATCGGTTGGGCCGCCGCCACCGGGAAACATGCCTTGCTGGTATGGGAGCGCGATCAGGTCATGGTCCTGGAAACCCGCTTCCCGCTAACACCAGGTGAGCATATTCGGGTGGACTGTCACCTGGGTGACAGCGTCCGCACTGTGTGGGGCATGGTCATCGAGGGGCGTGAAGGGAATCGCACCGAAGACCGGGCCAACGGCGTCCATGTGCATTGGCTACACCTGCGCTGACGGCGAGCACGGCGGGCACTGCTGCGCCGCCCTATGCCGCAACGTGATGCACTCAAGCTGGGATTCACCATCAAGGGTTCAGCGCATTTCCCCAACTCCCATGGCGCGGTTGCGACTGTGATTTTCGGAGAAAGGCAGAAGAAGCCGCAGGAGCGCTTCCCGGATCGAGTCCCGGGCGGGCTGTGCGCGCGAAAGCCTACGGGGAAGTGACACCGTAGAGAATTCGCGCACAGGGTACGCTCCTACAAACATTCGATCTCCGCGTCCTTCGCGCGGGTCATGGGAATATTGCGCCGCAAGTAGGTTTGGGTGAGCGGAGCGAACCCCAACAAGGACTTCCATCGTCCCGCGGAGACGTTGGGGTTACGGGCTGTTTCTGTAGCCCGCCTCCGGACCATTCGCTGCCCGAATGTTCGCTTCGGCATCCTGCCTTTGAAGTAGATCCCACTAGAGCTGCACACTTCACGGATGGACCTGGTTCTACGCACCATGGCCTAACCTGAAACGCAGCAGCGTCTATCTCGGCGTTTCGCAAGCTGCTTCCAGCAGCAAATAGCCGGAATTAACCAAAACAGAGCTACGTTGCGGGGCCACCTGAGCCGTGTGCACGTCAGCACACGGGAGACCTGCGCTGTACGCAGAGCCTGGATGATATGGGTGGCGCTGAAGACCTTTTGTGCGGCCATCATCGCATCGCGCGATATCTGTCGACAGAGCGGGTCGCGGCATGTCGACGTCACTTCAAGATGACTTTAGACGACCGACGCAGTGACTCGATCACGCGGTGCTCGGCCGCGTCCATCCCCGCGAGCAAAGCGATCAGCGAGCACAGCTGACGCATTTTTTTGAATATGCCGCGCTTTCAGATCGAGACGATCAATGCTGGCTCAATCGCGCATTCATCCAGGCCATATCAGCGCCGGTGGCTTTCGGCAGCTAGTGCTTTGCGTCGGTCATCCCTGGGCACGAACGAGACGAGCCTGCGCGCACGCAACTGCAAGTGGTCCCCGTGCCACTCTCAGAATCATCTGATGTTTTGTGGCGGCGTTGTGTGTTTCGCGCGTGCTGTCAGTGGCATGGACCGGGCGATGTCACGCGTATTTTCAGAATGTTCTCATGGTTGTGGATGGTGTGGGTCCGGAAAATTCATCACATCAGGCGGAGTCCTCGCAGGCTCCGTCGCACACATCCATTTCCCATCCATGAAGCAGGTAACGTCATGAACCACATCTATCGCGTCATTTGGAACAAGGCTACCCATTCATGGGTAGCGGTATCGGAACTGGACTCCGCCAAGGGCAAGTCATCCACTGGTGGCAAGAGCGCCTCAACCGGCAAGTCGTCAATGCTGAAAGCGATGGCCTTCGCCCTGGTGGCGGCAATCACGTGCAGTGCGGGTGTTCCCGTGTTCGCGCAGACGGTCCCCGGTTCCACTACGTATGACGGCAATGCGAACAACGGCACCATGGGCGATGGTACGCAGAAAGGAGGTACATCAGGCGGCACCGTGATCAACTCGTTCTATGGTGGCGCCCAGGCCAACATGGCGTCCATTAAGGCGTATGGCTACAACTTTACGACTGCAAGCAACCCGGAATTGAATGGCTCGTCATGGGCTGAGGGGAACAGTTGCGGCACAGTCAATAGCAGTTCCAGCTGCCAGGTTTATTGGGGCACAACCTATGGTGTGTCGAAATCGCCGACGACGGGTCTTTTGACGCCGGTTGAAAACCATGCCTCCTCGCTCTACAACTTCAATACGGGCTATGTGTCGGAAGTCGATACGCTCATGACGGGTGTCGCGCCCGGCCTGATTAGCGTGAAGTCGAATGACGTGGTGAACGGTTCGGAGTTGTACTCGAACGCCGTCAACACCGCCGCAGCGTTGGGCGGCGGCTCGGTCGTGAGTGCAGATGGTAAGGGGACGATCAGCGCGCCCAACTATGCGCTGATCAATGCGAATGCTATTGAGGGCACCACGGGTGCGGCTACTAACGTCGGGATGGGCTTTGCGAAGGTCGACGCCGCGTTGGGTATTCTCCAGGCCAGCGGCAGTCTGGTGCAGCAGTCGGCGCCCGGCGCGAACATCACGGTTGCAGCTGCTACGGATGGCGCCGTGGTCGACATGACTGGCACGGCGGGCACCCGCACGGTGACCGGTGTGACGGCGGGCGCTCTGAGTGCGGGCAGCGTGGACGCGGTGAATGGCTCGCAGCTGTATGCGACCAACCAGCAGGTTTCCACCAACACCTCAAACATCGCGACCAACACAACCAACATCGCGGGCAATACGTCGGCGATCACCAACCTGACCAACAACATCAACAGCGGTACGGTGGGCCTGGTGCAGCAGGCGATGCCCGGCGCGAACATTACGGTGGCAGCTGCTACGGATGGCGCCGTGGTCGACATAACTGGCACGGCGGGCACCCGCACGGTGACAGGTGTGACGGCGGGCGCTCTGAGTGCGAGCAGCGTGGATGCGGTAAACGGCTCGCAGCTGTATGCGACCAACCAGCAAGTTTCCACCAACACCACCAACATTGCGACCAACACCACAAACATCGCGGGCAATACGTCGGCGATTACCAACCTGACCAACAACATCAACAGCGGTGCCGTGGGTCTGGTGCAGCAGGCGGCGCCCGGTGCGAACATCACGGTGGCAGCTTCCACGGATGGTACCGTGGTCGACATGACCGGCACGGCGGGCACCCGTACGGTGACGGGTGTGATGGCCGGTGCGGTTAATGCGACCAGCGTGGACGCGATCAACGGTACGCAACTGTATGGTGTGACTCAGTCGATTGCGAACGTTATCGGCGGTGGCTCGGTCGTGAACAACGACGGTACGATCACGAACCCGACGTATGACGTGGGTGGCACCACGGTGAACACCATCGGCGGCGCGATAACCAACATCGACGGCCGCGTGACACAGAACACGACCGACATCACCGACCTGACTACCAATATCAACAACGGTTCGACGGGCCTGGTGCTGCAAGATCCGACCACCGGTAACATCACGGTGGCGGCTGCTCTGAGCGGCACGGTGGTAGATATGAGCGGCACGGCGGGCGCCCGCACGATAACCGGTGTGGCGGCTGGTGCGCTGAATGCGACGAGTGTGGAAGCAGTGAACGGTTCGCAGCTATATGCGACCAACCAGCAGGTTTCCATCAACACCACGAACATCGCTGGCAACACGTCGGCCATCTCCAACCTGACCAACAACATCAATGGCGGCAAGGTGGGTCTGGTGCAGCAGGCGGCGCCTGGCGCGAACATCACGATGGCGGCTGGCACGGACGGTACCACGGTCGACATGACTGGCACGGCGGGCACCCGTACGGTGACGGGCGTGACGGCAGGTGCGCTGAATGCGACGAGTGTGGACGCGGTGAACGGTTCGCAGCTGTATGCGACTAACCAGCAGGTGGCCGCCAATACCAGCAGCATCAGCAATATTCAGTCGACGATCAGCAACATCAGCAATGGCAATGTGGGTGCATTCCAGGTGAGCGCCGATCGTAGCGGCAGCGCACCGGTCACCAGCGGTACGAATTCCGCGGCCGGTGGCGCCAATGCGGCGGCGTCCGGTGCCAACAGCGTGGCCCTTGGCAACGACAGCACCGCCAGCGGCACCAGCAGTACCGCTGTGGGTAGCGGTGCCAAGGCGACGGCTGCCAACAGTGCGGCGATCGGTAACGGTTCAGTGGCAAACAGAGCCAACACCGTGTCGGTTGGTTCAGTCGGTGGCGAGCGTCAGGTTGCCAACGTAGCGGCCGGTGTGCAGCAGACCGATGCTGTGAACGTGTCGCAGCTCAGCAGCGTCGCGAATGCTATCGGCGGCGGTTCCACGATCGACAACGCGGGAAATGTGGTTGCTCCGAGTTACAACGTGGGCGGCAACACTTACAGCAATATTGGCGACGCGCTGGGCAATCTGGATAGCCGTCTGAATGACAACTTCAATCAGCTCAGCAACGAGATCAACCAGAATGCTCATCAGGCCAATCGCGGCATCGCTGGAGCGGCAGCGCTTGTAATGACCACTCCGTACATGCCAGGTCGAACGACGCTGAATGCCGGTTTGGCGAGCTATCGCGGCGAATCGGCGCTCGGTATCGGTGTGTCGCGCTGGAGCTCCAACGGTCGGATAAACATCAATGCGGGTGTTTCTGAGGCCCTGCACGACCAGCCTATCATCCGAGTGGGCGTCGGCGTGGTACTTGGCGACTAAGGACAGCGCCAACAAGTGAGTGGTCGTGGGGTGACCCATACCTGCTCGTTGGCCGGAGAGAGCCCATGAAATTATCAGTAATATCCGTGGCGCTGGTTGGCCTGTTGGCTGGCTGTGCAAGTCATCAGGCGCGCGATCGCCTGAACGTGCAAGATCCGACCGTGCTTCAGGCGGGTTCTGATGCGCAACAGAACGTCGAGGCCGGTGCACCGACAAAAGAGTGGTTGGCCAAGTACCATGGCATGCATGCCGGGACCATGTTGCCGCAGCTGGCACAGCGCCTGAGCGCATTGGCCTCCGAAGCTTCAGGGTACGACGGCGCGAAGGCTGCGTGCTGGATTGATGCGGCCAAGGAAGAATATAAATCGGGCAACCAATGGGGCTTTGTGCCAGAAGCGATGGGCGAAGCTGATCGGCTATTGAACGGCCTGGAGCACAAGCAGCCACATTCCCCTGACAACCCGAAGCTGCGCACGGTGTCGGAAGTTCGCCCGGATCTATGGGCGAACCTCAAAGCGGAAAAGGGCAAAGCGGACGCCAGAAAAGGCTGCGACGAACCCGAACGCATTCTCGCGTGTGGCGAAGTTCAGTTGATGCATGCAGGGCACGAAGCGTGGCGGCGCAGTTTCGGCCAGTCGGAAAGCCGTGTCGATGCGCTGATCGATGACATGAACGGAATCGACACAAAGGTCGACAGATGTCCTTTGCCGGTGGCTGAAGCGAATGGGCGTACGACTCGCAAGCCCATCGTGCGAACAATCAAGGCCGACGCCTTGTTCCGTTTCGATCGCAGCGACGAAGCGGGCATGCTGCCAGAAGGCAAGGATACGTTGGACAAGCTGGTGAGCGAGCTTGGGCAACGCCGGGATTTGAAGAACATCGAGTTGGTTGGCTATGCCGACCGCCTGGGCACGCCATCGCACAACGATGGATTGTCCACCAAGCGTGCGGACACGGTACGCAGCTATCTGCAAACGCATGGGCTTGGCGAAGTGCCCATGCGTTCACACGGCGAAGGTTCGCGAGACCCGCTCGTTCAGTGCAATGACAGCAACCGCAACGCACTGGTCGATTGTCTGGCGCCGGATCGTCGCGTCGAATTGCTCATCTACGCAGATAGCGGTGCCGGCAATGTGCCAGGTGACGAGCGGTGAGCGAATGCAAACATTGGCCCCCTCGCGCGGTTGAACTGAGGTGTCATGGAGCTGCGGCGTAACCGCATGGGTGCGCCGCAGGATGGGCAAGATTGTCTGGAATATGGGTGCCGGCAATCGTGGCACGCGGCGCAACGCCTGATGCTGTCAGCGAGCCTCTCGCCAGAGGCTTTTGGGGTTTCACACCAGGCCGCGGTGACTGGTCGATTTCGAAGCGCCCCCCACTCAATGCTGCGCCATCGCGGCGTCAGGAAAACATGCCGTGCTCGCGCGCATACGCATAGACTTCCAGATCGCTCTTCAGGCCGAGTTTGCTCATCGCGTCCATCTTCTGACGACTTATTGTCTTGACGCTTCTATTCAGCTGGGTGGCAATCTGCGATACGGTAAGACCGGAAGCGAATAGCCTCAGCACTTCGGTTTCGCGAACAGAGAGTTCGGTGTGCTCGGTCGAGGATTCACCCACCCGTGTCGCTTCAAGCGGGCCTCTGATCGCTTCACCTATGTATTCCCGCCCGTGGGATACCGCCTGGATGGCCAGCGTGAGTTCGGTCAACGCATCGGACTTGTTCAAAAGCCCATGAACCCCCGTCGCGAGGATCGAGCGCAGAACGCCGATGTTGCTCATCATGGTGAGTACGATGACGGGCAGCTTGGGCCAGCGCCGATTCAGCTGACTGAGCATGTTCAGCCCATCGGCAATTTGCCCGCCGGGCATGTTGAAGTCTGTGAGTACCAGGTCGCAGGCTTCGTCATCGAGCGCCTTGAATAGCTCATCTGGTGAACTCGCTTCGGCGACAACAGACGCATTCGTGCCGTTCTCGATCAGCAAGCGGACACCGCTGCGAACGATAGGGTGGTCGTCAGCCAAAATGATGCGCAATGTCACGGAATCCCCATCGATCAGTCCCACGATGGACCTAGCGTAGCCGATCCCACAGACTGCGCGCGCATAGGGCAACTCAATGTTGATGGTTGAGACGATTCTGATGGAGGGGTAAAACGGCTACACATAGGCTGGGCTCTTCTTACGCCCAGTGTGATTCTTATGCCGCACATGAATCCGGAGATTGCCCTTCAGTTCCCCGTTCCGTGGGTTTCCACGGCCAGGGAACAAGAAGATCGTCGGCGCTGGCCGTCCGGCGCGCGCGCGTTGCTGGCCACGATCTTCATGTTTTGTCTCGGGTTTGGGCAGGCGCGGGCACAAGAGGTCCGCGCCGTCGAACTGACCCCCCAGGAACTGGCGTGGCGCAGCGAGCACCCCGTCGTGAGTGTAGGCGTGTTCGCCGGGGATCATTTACCTGTCGAAACATGGGTGGCAGGGCGCCCGGAAGGGTTCGGCGTCGACTACGCGAGCCTGCTGGCTGGACGCGTTGGACTGCGGCTCGAGTTTCATCCCTACGCCAAATGGGAAACGGTGGCTTATGCCGACCCAGCGCTTCCTGCACCCTACGACTTGCTGCTAGGGCAGCTATCGACACGGGAAGGAAGGGCCCGGTTCGAATTTCTGCGCCCTTATGAGGCCGGCCGCTTGATGCTGGTCGCTCGCAAGGGAGATACGCAAATTCGCGGTGAGCACGATCTTGACCACGCGCGCATTGCTATCGAGCGTTCTTTTTCCGCCATTGTCTCCATGCTGTCAGTCCGGTTTCCGCGAGCGACGCTGGTCTTTGCCGATGACGGTCGTCAGGCCATGGATATGGTGGCTGCCGGTCAGGCGGATGCCTACATTGGTACAACCACCTCGCGGACGCAGGCGTTGTTGAACCAGCGCAACTCCGACGATCTCAGGATGTTGTCGTCGTTGGACATGCCGCCCATCAATATGGGGCTGGCGGTGCCGCGCGATCGGACCATGCTTGCGCAACTGCTGCGCAAGGCCGAGGCGACGGTGACGCCACAGGAGCTCGCACGCCTGCGCTCGCAATGGGGCATGCAGAGAAACGAAGGCGCACCGCTGCCGCTCGCTGCAGGTCTGAGCAAGGATGAGCGCGCCTGGCTGGGCGCGCTGCAGCCGCTGCGATTGGGCTTCGAGATCGATCGGCATCCGTATACCTTCATCAATGGTGAAGGCAGGTTCAGTGGCCTGGCGGCGGACTACATCGAGATCCTGCAACACGAGCTCGGGCTGCGTCTGCAGCTTGTTCCCGCCGAGGACTTGAGCAGCCTGCAACGCATGGTGCGTGCCAGGGAGGTCGACATGGTGGCCGCGACCATGCCGGGGGACTTCAGTGCGCAGGACATGATTCTCAGTCGTCCCTACGAGCATTTTCCCGAAGTGATCGTGGCCAGATTGCATGGACCGGCGATCGCTGGCCCTGAAGATCTCGCCGGTCGTTCGGTAGCCGTGCGTGAGGAAGCGGGGCTGCTGCCACGCCTGAAGATGTTGCTTCCGCGCAGCGAGCTGTTGCCGGTGGGGAGCAACGAGGAGGGTCTGGAGCTGGTCGCCTCGCGCAAGGCCGATGCCTACATTGGCACCTTGCCAGCGATCGATCCGTTCATCCGTGATCGCTATGCAGCAACGCTTCGAGTGGTGGGGCCGGTGGGCGTCGATCAGGACTTCACGATTGGCATCAACAGCGAATTCGCAAAGTTGATGCCGTTGATCGATCGCGTGCTCGGTAACGTCACGGAGGCGAAAAGTCAAAGCATACGTAGCCGCTGGTTGACGACCGAATACCGATACGGAGTGCCCTGGTCATGGGTTCTCGCCGGCCTGCTCATCTCGGCCCTGGTGCTCGGCATCATCGGCTTTGCCTACTCGCGACTGCGCCTCGTCATGCGCGCGCGGACTATCGCGGAACGTAAACTGGAGGCCCAGCTGAGCTTCCAGGAGGCGCTGCTCGAGACGATTCCTTATCCAGTCTTCGTGAAGGACGCCGAAGGTCAATATCTTGCCGTAAACCACGCGTACGAAACGATGTTCGAGTGTGCGCGTGCCGATATTGTCGGCCATACACTGGCCCAGTCACAGCACTTGAAAGGCATGGATGCCAAGGCCATGCATCAGGCCGACCTGGACGTGCTGGGCAGCGGCGACAACGTTCGTCGAGAACTGCGCATGACCATGATCAACAGCAGCGGGCAGTCACGCGATGTGCTCCTCTGGCTGCACCCCTTCGCTCGTGCTCCTGGCGAAGTGGCCTGTTTGCTCGGAACGCTGGTGGACGTGAGCGACATACGCGAGGCAGAGGCGCGCGCCCGTGCTTCGGAACAGCGCCTGATTGACACCAACGACAGCTTGCCCGGGGTCATTCTGCGAACCTGCATCGACAAGGATGGAAGTCGTACCTATGACCATGTCAGCGGACAGACCGAAGCATTGTTCGGGATGACTCACCAGGATATCCTCGGCGGTTGGGCTCGCCCACTGGACGCAGCACTCCCCGAAGATCAGCCGAAGGTCATGCAAGTCATCCAGAAGATGATCGATGACCGAGCCGCCGGCATCGCCGAATTTCGCACGCGCATCAATGGTCAGATCCGCTGGGTACGGGGTTCTGGTGGTGTGCCGCGCGCTGAAGCCAATGGAGGTTTGTCGTGGAGCGTCTACTTGGACGACATTACCGTCGAGAAGGAGCAGGCGCGCGCTCTGGCCGAGGCCAAAGCGACCGCCGAAGCGGCGGTCGCGTCGAAAAGCGTGTTCCTGGCGATGATGAGCCACGAGATCCGTACCCCCATGGCCGGTGTGCTGGGTCTGATCGAGCTATTGGCGCAGACACCGCTCGATAGCGAACAGGGGCACATGCTTGGCATGGTGCAGGATTCGGCCGGTGCGCTGCTGCAGATTCTGGACGATATCCTCGATTTTTCACGCATCGAGTCGGGGCGGCTGGAACTGGAAGCGCGTCCGTTCGACTTGCGTGCGCTGGCCGATAGCGTCGTCGGACTGTTCGCAGCACGTGCACATGAAAAGGGCATCCGTCTGTATTCGCCGCTGGACTGGCGACTGGCCGGCGAATATACCGGTGATGCCATTCGTATACGGCAGATCATCACCAACCTGCTCAGCAATGCGCTCAAGTTCACTGAGAAAGGGTACGTTGAGCTGGGGATAGAGTTGCTGAGTGAGGAAGCGGATGGACAGCGGTTGCGCATGAGCGTCGTAGATACCGGTATTGGTATTTCGAACGAGCAGCTCGGTCGCTTGTTTCAGCCATTCACCCAAGCTGAAACGTCCACCACGCGCCGCTTCGGCGGGACCGGGCTGGGCCTGACGATCTGCCATCGCCTCGCAATATTGATGGGAGGCGATATCCGCCTGGTCAGCTCACCTGATGTTGGCACACGGGCCATCTTTGAGTTTACGTTGCCGGTGGCTCGGCCGTTGCAGTCATCGACAAGCATTACCGGAAAGACGGTGCTTCTGTGTACGCATGACAGAATGCTCGAGCGTGAACTTTCCAATACGCTTTCAGCGCTGGGTCTGAATCTGGTCGAGGCCGAGGCTGAAGATCTGCGCGACTTCGATGGCGATGACGTCGATTTGTTCGTCGTCGACACAGACATCGTGAAGGCTGGGTTGCTGCCGCACGGTACTCGGTGCATACGTCTGGTCGATTTGCCCGATCCCTGTGGGTTCTACGTTGAACAGGGCAACGTCATACTGAGTTGCAATCCCTTGCTCTGGCGCTCGGCGGTGGATGCCTGTCACGCGGCACTGGGCTTGACGTCGCCTCCAGTCGCCGATCGCGCACCTACCCAGTCGAAGGGGCAAGACGCACGCATCCTCGTCGCCGAAGATCACCCCATCAATCGCGCAGTGATCTCCCGCCAGCTGGTACGCCTCGGCTACGCACACACGCTGGTTGAAAATGGAGAGCAGGCTCTGGCTGCGATGGTCGATGCCAAATACGACTTGTTGATCACGGACTGCTATATGCCCGTGCTGGACGGATATGCATTGACGCAACGCATTCGTGCCGCCGAATCTTCAGGCAAGATGCATCTGCCGATCATCGCGTTGTCGGCCAGTGCATTGCCCGAACAGGTTCAACGTTGCCAGGAGGCGGGCATGGACGACTTTCTGGCGAAGCCTATTCAGCTTGACGAGCTGCAGGCAAAACTGGATGTCTATCTTCATCGGGCAAAAAAACAGCAGGCGTTGCCGACACCGGCACACGAGGGGGCGTCAGACAGCCGGTTATCTCTGCTGATGGACGTGTTTGGCTCAGCCGAACAAGTGCGAGGCGTACTCCGGGGGCTGCTGGATAGCGGTCGTCAGGATATGGCCGAGCTGGACGGAGCGCTTCAGGCCGGTGATGTACAAAAGCAACGAGATCTGCTGCATCGGATAGATGGCTCGCTGCGCTTGCTCGGGGATAGTGTGGGCAAAATGGATGAAACGCTGAAAGACGTAGTGCAGCAGCGTGACGCACAGGCAGGTCGTCTGGATGCGTTGGAAGCGCTCGTGCACAAGATCGAGGCGGGCAACCTGAGTGACGGCGTGCCGGCCTGATTCCCCGGTGGGGTGAATCACGACCTGCGTCAGGAGTTCGTCTCATCCGGTGCATTGTTGCGATTGACCGCCATATGCCTGTCATATGGACTGCCTAGGGTGGCCGTATGACACACGCATTTCTTTCCTGCGGGCGGCATGCCGACCACTGCCGTATCGGCAACATGATGGCCCAGGCTGACGGCGGCTGGCGGTGACGATTTCACGTCGTCGCTTTCTGTGCGGAGCCGGCGGCCTGGTCGCAGGCTATGCGCTTGCCGATGCGCTGCGTGTGGCGTCGGCCAGCACGATGCCGATGGCGATGCCCACTCGCATGGCAATGCCGACGCTGGCGGCACCGAAGGTTCCGCTGCTCAATCCGACCTCGCTGACGCGCTTTGTCGATCCACTGCCGTTGCCTCCGATCGCGCGCGCGACCGGAAAGCGCGCGCATGCTGCCTATCCCGGTCGCATGTTGCCGTATTACAGGATGGAGATGCGGGCCTTCAACGCACGTCTTCACCGCGACCTACCGCCCACATCGTTGTGGGGTTACGACGGTCTTTCGCCTGGTCCGACGTTTGAGACTGTGCGCGGTGAGCCATTGCTGATCGAATGGGTCAATGCGCTGCCGACGCAACATTTTCTGCCGATCGACCACAACCTCCACGGCGCGGAGCGCTCGAAACCTGCCGTACGCGCAATAACGCATGTTCATGGTGCGCGCGTGCCGGCCGGCAGCGACGGCTGGCCGGAGGATTGGTATGTTCCCGGCCATTCGGCGCTGTCGCACTATCCCGGGGCGCAGGATGCAGCGACGCTGTGGTATCACGATCATGCGATGGGGATCACCCGACTCAATATGTATGCCGGGCTTTTCGGCGCTTTCATCGTTCGCGATGCCGAGGAACAGGCGCTCGGTCTGCCGTCCGGCGACTTCGATCTGCCGTTGATCCTGTGTGACCGCCTGATCGCCAAGGACGGCCAGCTTTACTACCCCGTCTCGGATGATCCGTCAGCGCCGTGGGTGTCGGAGTGCCGCGGCAATGCCGTGTTGTGCAACGGCAAGCTCTATCCCTACCTTGACGTCGAGCCACGGCGCTATCGACTGCGTCTGATCAACGTTGCCAATACGAGTTTCTTCGATCTCTCGCTGTCGCATGGACATTCGTTCCAGCAGATCGGCAGCGACCAGGGCTTGCTGCCCGCTCCGTTGGAGCGCTCGCGCATTGAGCTGTATCCAGCCGAGCGCGCCGACGTGATCGTGGATTTCAGCGGCATGGACGGGCATGCAGTACAGCTGCACCAGCGGGCCGAGGCGATTCTGGAATTTCGCGTGCGCGACCAAGGACGTCGTGATGCTTCGGTGCTACCAGCGGTGCTGCGGCCCGTGCCGCGTATTGATCCGGCCACTGCCGTGCGCGATCGCGTGTTGACGTTGGGCGAACAGGACGATGCCGGCGGCAATCCGATGATGATGTTGCTGGGCGGCAAGATGTGGTCGGATCCGATCACCGAGAATCCGCGGCAGAACAGCATCGAGACCTGGAGCCTCGTCAACATTACCGGCGATTCGCATCCGATCCATCTGCACCTGGTGCGCTTCCAGGTGATCGACCGGCGGCCGTTCGATCTGTTCGCGTGGAACGCGGATCGTGTCGTCAAATACACCGGCCCGGCGCAACCGCCGCCTGCGCATGAGGCGGGCTGGAAGGACACCGTGCGCGCCGATCCCGGTATGGTCACGCGCATTGCCATGCGCTTCGAGGGTGAGCCCGGTCGCTATGTGTGGCATTGCCACTACCTCGAGCATGAAGATAACGAAATGATGCGTCCGTATCAGCTGCTGCCGGGCTAAGGATTTCGTGCCAGCGATGGCTGTCCAGCCAGCGCACGCTGCAGACAGGGGAGGACCGGGGAGGACCGGGGGAGGTTAGCTCTTCGGGAAGAAGATCAAAAGCCTCACCCCCTCCCAACCTCCCCCTGCAAGCAGGGGGAGGGGCAAAGAGTGGCATCGCGCTACAGGCCTACCCTCTAAGTGTGCCGAAGAAGGGACTCCCTACGGTCGCAGAGGAGGTTGGGGTGGGAGCGCTCTGCAGATGTGCTCCCTCCCCTGCTTGTAGGGGAGGGCTGGGGTGGGGTCGCTCTTGCTCCACCGCTCAAACGCTCTCCAACTGCCCCTGCACTTCGTTGATCGAATCGCGGATGCGCTTGCTGAATACCGAATCCTCGTGATGGATCAGCAGCAGGCGTTCGGTGGCACGGGTCATGGCGACGTAGAGCAGACGGGCCTCGTAACTTTCGTCTTCGCCGGCCTTGGGCATCTGGCCAAGGTAGGGAATGATCACCAACGGGAACTCCAGCCCCTTGCTGGAGTGCATGGTGATCAGCTTGACGCAATCCTTGACTACGAACAGCGCGCCCTTGTCCTTGCCCTCGGCGACGCGGCAGGGAATTTCGGCGCGGGTCAACGCTTCGCGCAACTTGTCGCCCTGGCCGCCGTAGCGATAGAGCACGGCAATATCGTCGAGGCGCCGGCCATGGGCCTGTTCGTCGCGGATGCGCTGCACCAGGCAGGGCAGCTCGTCATCGGCGTGTTCGACGCGAATCAGCTCGGGCAAGGCGCCGCGGCGACCGGCGCTTTCCGGCGGGATCAGCGGCACGCCGTCATCTTCGCCTGCTTGTGCATCGAGCAGCTCGTTGGCGAAGCTGCGCGCAACGGCGAGGATTTCCAGCGTGTTGCGGTAGTTGAGCTTCAGGATGGTGGTGCGGCCCTGTGCCTGCACGCCGAGGCTTTTCCAGGTGAACTTGCGGCGGCTGGCGCTGCCGTTGATGTTTTGTGCGTCGTCATACAACACCAGCAACGAGTTGGTGTTGGGGTCGATCATCTGCACGATCAGCTTGTACCAGTCCGGCTCGAAGTCGTGGCCTTCGTCAACCAGCACAGCGCCGTATTGGAATCGGGGGATCTGGCCGCGTTCGACGCCGTCCATGACCTTCGCGACCATCGCCGGGAAATAGTTTTCATCTTTCTGCGGCAGCGGCACGTGGTAGGCCTGGAGCATCTGCTGGCACCACGAGTGGAAGTTGCGCACATCGACCTTGTCGGCCAGGCCGCGCTCACCGATCAGCTGGCCTAGCCGCGCGGCCAGCGTCTCGTTGTAGCAGAGCACCAGCACGGGCTTGGAAAGCTCGCGCGCCAACTGCATCGCGCGAAAGCCGAGGATCATCGTCTTGCCGGAGCCGGCGACGCCATGGATGACCCGATGTTCATCGCCTAGCGCGCGCGCGAGCTGTTCCTGTTGCGCGTCCATGACCTTGATCAGGTCGGGGATTTCCAGCGGCCTGGCCGTGGCAGTCGCGATGTTGTCGAACAGGCCGAACTGACCCTCGCCGGCTGCCACGCGGATCTCCGGAAACAGGTGCCAGCGCACGCGGTCGATTTGCGGCAGCGTCAGCGCGGTGGGAAATACCTGCGGGAACATCGCCCATAAGCGTTGCTGGAACGCCTCGGGCTCTACGCTGTCGTTGATCTCGTCGCGGCAGATCGCCAGATGTTCGGGAATCACCGCGCCGAGGTCGCCGTCGACGAATTGCTGGCGGCTGATGTTGGCCAGCACCACGCCCCATGCCCACGGCATCACCAACTTGCCGGCGTAACGGCTGGAGGCCGGGTAGCGCAGCGCGGGGTCGCGTTCCAGCACCACGCCGATTTCCAGCGCGTACGCACGCGCCTGCAACAGCGGATTGGCCTCCTTCACCAGGCCGCGATCGGTGACCAGGGTGAACTGGGTGCTGTCGGCGTGGCGGATGGTGTCCGGCTTCCAGTCCTTCACCTCCAGCACCAGCATGCCGCGGCGCGGATGGAATACCACGAAATCCGCCCGGTACTGTTTCAGCCCGATGGGCACGTCGTACCAGAGTACGTAGTCGTCTTCGAGCTTGGCTTCCAAGCGTTCGGAAAACCGCTTTTCGCCCCCTGTCATGCGAGGCAGGCAGCCGTTTCGGGTGGGAATAAGCGTGGCCATCCTGCTTCCAGAGAGATTCAAGTCACTGAAAGTAGCGAAACTCGGCGACCTGTCAACGCTCAAGTTTTTCGAAGTCGGCCGATACCATGAGAATCGCTGCCGTGAAAATTGCGGAAGCGTGGCCGACCAAAGGAGTGGTACAACAGCCAACAAGGGATTAATCCCTCCAGCCTGGCCAGAGCGCGCATGGTGCCCTTTCACGTCGAGACACTGTCGCTGATCACCGCCGTGCAGGCTGCGGTGTTGGCGCTGATGCTGTGGTTTGGCATCTATGGCGATGCGGGCCGGGCACGTACCAGTCTGCGTATCCGGGCCGTCGCATTGGGGCTCGAAGCAGCAGGCTGGGGCCTGCTGGTGTCGCACGCCTATGTTTCCTCCTCGGTAATGCTGCTGGGCGGCAACGCCCTCAACCTCATCGCGCAAGGCATGAGTGTTATTGCATTGCGCATGCTGCTCGGCGAGCCGCTGCGTTGGCGGCTGGTGCTGGCCATTGCGGTGGCCGGCTGGCTGGGCGTCGCCTGGTTCGGTCTGATCGATGTCGACTATCGCAGTCGGGTCCTATGGGGGTCCTTCGCGATCGCGCTCAACATGCTGTTGAACATCGAGGCGCTGCGCAGCCGCTCTCAGCCACGTGCCTCGCGGGCGCGCAACCTGATGTTGCTGATCTGTGGGTTGGCGGTTGTGTTGCTGCTATGGCGCAACGGCGAACTATGGTTGAGCGCCAATCCACCCGATCAGATCATCGCGCCGTCGGTTACCAATTTCATTTACATCTTGCTCTCGGGACAGCAACCGCTGTTTGGCAGCATCGGATTTCTGTTGCTCTACAACGAGATCCTGCAGCAGGAGCTGCATACGCTGGCACGGATCGATCCACTGACTGGCGTGAGCAACCGGCTGGCGATCGACGAGGCAACCGCGCAACTGCTGGAGCGGGCGGTCAGGCAGCGGCAATCGCTGGGCGTGCTGATGCTCGATGCCGACCATTTCAAGAGTGTCAACGACCGTTTCGGCCACGGCAGCGGAGACAAGGTGCTGCGGGCTTTGGTATCGCGCATTCGTGCCACTTTGCGCGAGACCGATGTGATCGGCCGCGTCGGCGGTGAAGAGTTCGTCGTGCTGTCGCCCGGGCTTGACCTGCCGGCCGCGCTGCAGCTGGGTGAGCGCATTCGGCTGATGGTCCAGAGCACGCCGATACTGATCGACGACCATATGCTGCAGCTTACGGTGTCGGTTGGGGTGGCTGTGGCCGCGCCGGGCGAGCGCGATGGGGCAGCGGTACTGCAGCGTGCCGACAAGGCGCTGTACGCTGCCAAGCGCGCAGGCCGCAACCGGGTGATGGCGACCTCAGCGTTCGAAGATGATGGGCTGGCCCTGCCAGCCTGAATCCAGATGTCCGCTGATGGCGGCCTGGGCATGCCGAATTTGAGCCACGCTGGACCTGACATGACACGCGGCATCGCCGCTTGACGGCGATGCCGCGGCAAGCGCTTAACCGTCCAGAGTGGCGTCCAGCGTGATGGTGGCCCTGAGCACCTTGGATACCGGACAACCTTCCTTGCTCGCCTGGGCGATCTTCGCAAACGTTGCTGCGTCGGTGCCGGGCACCTTGGCCTTGCAGGTGAGGTGCGAGGCGGTGATCGAAAAGCCGCCGCCGTCCTTGTCCAGCGTCACCACGGCCTTGGTATCGATGCTGTCGGCAGTGAGCCCGGCGTTGCCCAGTCCGAGCGAAAGTGACATCGAATAGCATGCTGCATGGGCCGCCGCGATCAACTCTTCCGGGTTGGTGCCGGGGCCATTCTCGAAACGGGACTTGAAGCCGTACGGCGTCTCGCGCAGTGCATTGGTTTCCGTCGAGATAGTGCCTTGACCATCCATGAGGCCGCCAGACCAGTGGGCGGATGCGGATCTTTTCATGAGACTCTCCTGTTGGGCGATGGAGCCGCTCATTTTGGCGGCCGCTGCATGCAGGTCGCGCGAAGAAAGGGTGATCCCATGACGCAGGTAGCTATCCTTGGCCTCCTCTACCCGGAGGAGAGGATTGAGGGGCGGGGCGGGTGCTCGCAGGATTCACTCCCGATAGCCACCATCGCGACGTATGCTTGCCGCTTCAACCGCGAGCGCAGGGATTCACATGTCATTTGCCATTCATCACGATCCCGCCGCGCACCTTTTCGAAACGCAGGTGGACGGTGCGCATTGCGAACTTGACTACACCCTGGCGCGTGGCGTGATGACGATCACCCACACCGAGGTGCCCGCTGAGGTCGGTGGTCGTGGCATCGCATCGGCAATGGTGCAGGCAGCGATGGAAGTGGCGCGTGCCGAGCGCTGGAAAGTGGTGCCGGCGTGCTCGTATGCCGCGGCATGGCTAAGGCGGCATCCGGAAGACCAGGATTTGTGCGCATGAGTCCGTCTATCATGGTTGCTTGGCCAGGCGCTGCGCCGGGTATGCCGGAGGTTTTCGTGTCGGATTGCGCTGATCGAGTGTCGGTTTTCCTGATCTTGTCGGTGGCCGCATCAACGCAGGAGGACGCGTGAACGGTCCCGATGAGGTAGGTGTGACCACATCGCCGAAGAAACGCCCCTGGCGACCGTTTCACTTCGTGAAAGCGCGACCGCGGATGATCATTGCCCTGGCGATTTTCATTGTCGCCAGTGCCGTGCTGGTAGCGACCGGAGTGCGGCCGGCGATTGCCGTGTTGCTGGGGTTCGATCTCGGCGCGGTGGTGTTCCTGTGCATCCTGGCGCGGATGTTCAACCAGTCCTCGCCGACGAATATGCGTAGCCAGGCGCAGGCACAAGACACCGGGCGATGGGGTGTGCTGTGGAGTGGCGTGGTGCTGTCGACGGTGATTCTGGTGGCACTGAGCAATGAGCTGCATGCGGCCAAGACTGGCGGAGCGCTGGCGGTCGTGGTCGGCGCACTCAGCGTGGTGCTGAGTTGGATGTTCCTCAATACCATGTTTGCGATTCACTACGCGCACAGTTTTTATGGCGATTTTGGCGACAAACATTCAGGGTTGGAGTTTCCCGACACGAAGGAGCCGGACTATTGGGATTTTGCCTATT
>Ga0302315_10000656_pt1 | contig 37690 bp, 24 predicted proteins | sample III_Palsa_N3_1_FD_200532 | JGI IMG/M metagenome (GOLD analysis project Ga0302315, IMG submission 200532) | Peat permafrost microbial communities from Stordalen Mire near Abisko, Sweden - III_Palsa_N3_1 | ecosystem: Environmental > Terrestrial > Soil > Palsa > Peat permafrost | place: Sweden...
CATAACTGCCGTAACTGTAGACTCTGCCTCCATAACGGCATCCATTAGCACAAGCGGGCTTAGCGCTGGCTTTCACGTACTTTATGTGCGGACGCTGGACAATACCGGCAAGTGGGGGCTTTTTAACGGGCGCCCTTTCATCATTTCAAATCCTACCCCTACTATAACTGCGGTTAGTGCCGTTGAATACTTCTTTGATCATGACCCCGGCGTTGGCAAAGGCACAGCCTTTAGCGGTACTGGGTCCAGTACTGATTCTATAGTGATAAATACTACAGTCCCTACTGCAAGCCTTAGTTCTGGCTTTCACGTAATGTATGTAAGGGCAAGGGATGCTAACGGCAGGTGGGGAGATTTTGTGGGCAGGCTTATTATTGTTAATACTGCAGTGCCAGCCATTGTGCCTGTTACCGCCGCCGAATACTTTTTTGACCACGACCCGGGGGTAGGTAAAGGTACGGCTCTTACCGGAACTGCAAAAGGAGATTCTTTGATGGTAACGGCCGCTATCCCTACTGGAAGCCTTAGCGCGGGGCTGCATGTGATGTATGTAAGGGCCAAAGGCAACGATGGGAAATGGGGAGTTTTTGTGGGCCGTCTTTTCATTATTAACGCAGCAACGCCTAATGTGGTCAGTGTAACAGCCGCCGAATACTTTTTTGACAAAGACCCGGGCGTAGGCAAAGCAACGCCTTTTACAGGTTTTACTTCTCAGGGAGATTCGTTGATAGCCAATTCAAGCATTTCCACCAGCGGTCTTAGTCAGGGTATTCACGTTATGTATGTGCGGGCCAAAGACAGCAATGGCAGATGGGGTCTTTTTGTGGGCCGCCTTATAATTATTAACCCAAATACCTCTGCTGCGGTAACTGTAACAGGCGCCGAATATTTCTTTGATAAAGACCCTGGCATAGGAAAAGGAACTCCAATTAGCGGAACCTCTAGCGGCGATTCGTTAAACATTACAAAGGGAAATATTTCTTTAGCAAGCGTAAGCAATGGCATACACGTACTGTATGTGCGGGCTAAAGATAGTAACGGCAAGTGGGGACTTTTTAAAGGCGGCCTGTTCATTATTTCTACTATAACGCCAAATACAGAAGTAGTTGCTATGGAGTATTTTTTTGATAACGCCAATCCGGCTAATGGAAAGGGAACTCCTATAGTAATACCTGCCCCTGGCGACAGTGTAAACGTAAAAACATTATTAAGCGCATCGGGCCTTGCCCCTGGCGCCCATACCGTTAGCATAAGAGCAGAGGACAATACCGGCAAATGGAGCCTTTTAGACACCAAAAGCTTTACAATATCTAACTGCGCACAGCCAGTTATAGCGCCGTTTACAGCATCTTCCCCTTCCATTATCACTACCTCTGCTACTGCCTATAAAGTTGATACCTCCATATGTGCTTCAGGTAATTTAACGCTTACGGCCCCTACAGGCTATGCATCGTACAATTGGGTAAATAATACTACCAAACAAAGTATAGGAACTAGCCAAAGCGTAACCGTAACTCCTGGCACGTATTCCATACAAGTGCCAGCGCTAAACTCTTGCCCGGCCGATACGGTTACTATTGTTGTTTCGGGAGCGCCAACGGTTACTGTTAACCCTGGGGTTAAGTCTGTAGACGATACGCTCATTAGTTCCAGCGCTACTAGCAACCAGTGGTATTTTAATGGGGTGGTAATTCCGGGAGCTACTAGTCAAAAATACATTGCGGTTACCTCCGGAAGTTATTCTGTATTGGTTACTAACTCCTGCTACCCAAGCCCGGGTGTAATGTCAAACTCAGTAACTGTAACTTTGCCAGCCGGAACTACCGCTTGTTCACCGCCGCTTATAGCGCCGTTTGCTGCCGCTTCTAATGTGCTGGATACTACTATATGCAGCTCTGGCACAGTGCAACTAACAGCTCCGGTGGGCCATGCCGCTTACAACTGGGTTAATACTGTAACTAATCAAAATATAGGAACCGCCTTAAGTGTTACACTTTCTCCTGGATCTTATGCGTTACTACTGCCAGCCACTACAAACTGCGCCGCAGATAGCGTCTCTATTACTGTTTCGGGCGTGCCTACTGTTGCCGTTAAGCCGGCCAAACTTGCCACCAACGGCGATACGCTTATAAGCTCCAGCGCCACAGGCAATCAATGGTACCTTAACGGGAGCATTATTCCGGGAGCTACGTCGCAAAAATACCTTGCTACGGTCTCCGGCAACTACAACGTGGTAGTTAAAAATAGCTGTTACCAGCAACTGGGGGGGGCTTCCTCTGTTGTAATACCTGTTACTGTGCCTACGTGTGGGCCGCCGCTTATAACGCCGTTTGCTTCCGGTTCTTCAACCTTAGATACGGCAGTATGTAATTCCGCCAGTACCACTCTTACTGCTCCCGGAGGATATAGCTCTTACAACTGGATTAACAATGCTAATAACCAAAGTGTAGGAACCAGCCAAAGCGTAACTGTGGCTCCAGGATCGTACTCCCTGCAAGTGCCTGCAACCGCCTACTGCGTCGCTGATACTGTTTCTATTACTATTTCAGGAACCCCTTCTTTTAAAGTTAAACCGGGTACTAATAATATAGTAGATACGCTTATCAGTTCCAGCCCCATAGGCAACCAGTGGTATTTAAACAATGCAGCAATTGCTGGAGCTACAAACCAAACGTATGTGGCTACTGTTTCGGGCAGCTATTCGGTATTAGTTATCAACTCCTGCTATCCAAGCCCCGGTGTGTCGTCTGCTTCTACAGTAATATCGCTAAATACAAATACATGTTTTCCGCCGCTTATAGCTCCTTTTAAAGTGGCTTCTTCAGCCGTAGATACGGTAATATGTAGTGGGGCTACTATTTTGTTTACAGCCCCTGTTGGTTATGTTGCTTATAACTGGGTTAATACTACCAACAATCAAAGTATAGGAATTAATCAAAGCGTAACAGTAGCTGCAGGTTCATATTCGTTGCAAGTTCCTGCAAAGGGTAGTTGCCCGGCAGATACCGTTGCCATTGTAGTGACTAACCCAACTTTGACTTCTATTTCTTTTACAGGATTAGATACTTCCTACTGTGCGAATTCTTCTGCAGCCATGCTTAACGGCGTTCCCATAGGGGGTACGTTTTCTTCTCCGGGAACTTCCAGCGGGGTAATAAACGGCAATAGCTTTAACCCATCAGTGGCAGGAGCAGGGGCTTATCAGGTAGTATATAAGTATGTGGATAGTTATAGTTGTTCGTATGCCGATACGCTAAAAACAAAGGTAAACGCTTTAACCCCTCTTTCCATTACGGGATTAAATCCATCCTACTGTTTAAATGCTTTAGCAAGTAAGCTTATCCCCAGTCCTTCAGGAGGGGTTTTCTCTGGAACAGGTATAACCGAAGACAGCATATTTACCCCCTCGCTAGCCGGGGCCGGGATAGACACTGTTACCTACGCTTATATTGATGGAAACGGTTGTACAAACATCAAAGCTGTATATACTGTTGTATATGCGCTACCAGTTGTTTCTTATACAGGTCTTAACAGTTTCTATTGTATAAAATCTACCGCATTGGCCTTGCTAACGGGTAAGCCCGGTGGGGGAGCTTTTTCCGGCGATACCTCGTTAATACTACCTAACCTTTTTTCACCGTCTAAAGCAGGCGTGGGTACGCATATAATCACCTATACCTATACGGATGCTTCTACAAACTGTACTAATAGTTATACGGATAGCACTCTTATATACGTTAAACCGACTATTTCTGTAACAGGCCTTAAGAGCATTTACTGCTTAAATTCCTCTCCTGTTGGCCTTGTAGGCACACATCCTCCAGAAGGAGGAACAGCTATCTTCACTGGCCCTGGTATTACCGACTCAATTTTTAGCCCTGATTTAGCAGGGTTGGGTAATCAGTCAATAGTGTATACTTATACAGATAGTTCGGGTTGTTTTAAGAATGATACTTTAACTACAGTTGTTCAAAATCCTCCGGCGGTATCTGTTTTAGGTTTAGCGGCTTCGTATTGCCTTAACTCAGATTCTGTTCATCTTTCGGGAAAACCTTTCGGAGGAACATTCTCTGGTAGTGGAACAGGAGTAGTAATACCATCTGACAGTACATTCCATCCTTTGCTTGTTAAAGCGACAGGCAAGTATACTATTACTTATAACTATACGGATACCGTGAATGGTTGCAGTAATACTGTTACAGATACTACTCTGCTTATAGCGCCACCTGTAGTGAATATTTTAGGAACGGTAAACGAATATTGCTCATCCCAGCCTGCAAGCCAGATTGGAGGATATCCAAGAGGGGGCACATTAGCAGTCTCTGGTGGGAATTATATTTCTGTCTCCTCTGATAGCGGTAAGTTTACTCCGTCCTTACCGAATGGTGTGGATTCTGCAAGTGGATTGATAGTGTATACATATACAGACCCTGTTACTGGTTGTACTAATATTTATACAGACACTATAGAAATTTACGCTATTCCGGTTATTGATTTTTCAGGCGTTCCTTTATGTTACAGCGCTTCTGCCGCTCCTTTATTAGCCACAGCCCATCCAGAAGGAGGAATATACACTTATACCCCTGGCCCAGGAGTAACAGGCAGCAACGAGTTTGATCCTTCCTCATTGGCTCCGGATACTTCTTATAAAGTACACTATACTTATAACATAGTTGCGGCGGGTTGCTCAACAAGCGGTAACGTTACTGTGCAAGTATATAAGCCAAGTGTAACATTGTCCGGCATAAAGAATCTTTATTGTTCCGATACCAGCACCCAGGTTTTTTATGGTATTCCTTCGGGAGGGATATTTAGCTATTCAGGTTCCGCTTTTGATACCGTTGGCAGTGGTCAACTAATATTCTATCCCCCCTTGGCCGGTTTATCTAATAGTTTAAGCTATACCTACATAGACACCAATAGTTGCGCTGTAACTATAACGCAAACAATACCTGTTAACCCTTCCCCTGCAAAACCTGTGATTTTTGGCCCGGATAGTATATGCTCTAACGATACCTTAAAGCTTATGGCGACAAGTAGTAGTTCAGGCGTTAGCTATACATGGAAAGACCCTAATGGAAAAACCTATATGCAGCAGTCTGTAACTTTTATCAATACTGACGTTTTAGGAAATTATTCTGTAATGGTTGCTAATGGCAGTGGGTGTACAAATGCCGATACAGTGTTTGTTAAAGTACAACCTGCGCCGCCAAATCCAAATGCTGTAGCGTCCGCCGCCACAGTATGCGACTTTAACGCTGCTCCGGTATACATCATCGCCGAGAGCGGTTATTATTATAACTGGTACATATCGGATACACTACTAATAAGTGATCAGCATAAAGACACCTTGTGGATAGCAGTTCAGGGTAGTTATAAGCTACAATTAAGTTATATCAATAATAGTCCTAATAGTTGCGTTACTTACGATACAGTTACCATAAACGGGATCTCACAATCGCCTACTATAACCGTGCAAGGATATCCGCTGGATTCATTATTAATATCATCGCATGCAAACGCCTACCAGTGGTTTGTAAATAATAAGAGAATTATAGGGGCCACAGACAGTATGCTGGCTGTTGGCTATAATGGAGACTATAGCGTAGTGGCCTATTACGGAAATGGATGCGAGGAATCTTCGCAAGGATTTACGGTTGACCGAAATGATTTTGTAAGCATAAACCGGATTAGCTCCCAGACAGATAGCACTATTATATTGCCTTCGGCCTATGCGTTGGCATCGTCCAATATAATTATTAAATACGATGCGTCAAGCAAAAACTATTATGTGGAATATACTCCCGTACAGGATGAGGAGCTAACCATAACAGTAACTACCATGACGGGTGTAATATTGTGGGAAAAGGATATAAACGCTGAGAAGGGGGTATTGAGCAGTACTCCTGTTAATTTGACCGGGCTAGCGTCTGCCATGTATATATTAAATGCGGCCACTTCAGACCAGTCGCAATACCGAAAAATAATAGTAGAATAACATGAGACAACGTTTTTTTATTCTTTTATTAATAGGCCTTGCCTGCTGCAAGACTAAAACAAATGTTGTTACCCCTCCCATACAATTGGATATTACCGTATTGGATACTAATGCAAAGCCTTTAACATTTAAGGTGCCCTTTTACCTTTTTAACAACATTAGCGCCTATAGCAATGCAAGCGCCTATTATACAGGTACAGGCAATATAGCCACAGATACTACGGTAAATGGTAAATGTGTGTTTACAGGCCTTGCCAGTGGAACTACAAATTACTATGTGTACGCTCATTACAAAGACACCACGGTATTGAAATACCCCTATTACATTGACTACGACAATTCGGACAATTACAGTATTAGTAGTGTTTTTTTTAATAGTCCTTCTAGTACCAGCACTCCAACCGTTACAGGAAGCATTATAATGAAGCCTAGGGACGGCCTTGTAGGTTTCTGGACCCAGGATATTAATAAAGGAACACTTCCTATAAAGATCATAGTTGATAACGACGCATTTGGAACAGGCCCGCTAAATGCAACAATTACTACTCAGCCAAGCTCTTACAGAAGCGCAGGGCTGATTAATGGACTTATAAAGAATGGGACGCATAAGTATTATGCCACGTCTACCAATGGAAGCGGCTGCGTATGGGAGGAAACTGAATTTATAGTAAAAGGCGGCGAAAACTTTACTATTCAATTACCGCCATGTAACTCAGGAACTCTGATATTCTGGTCAAGCGATACCACCCAAGCTAATTATCCTATAGTTATTACGGCAAATGGAAAAGTTAGAGGCACGCTAACAAAACCATTAACTGCCGCTCCGGACTGCGCTTCGGCTGAGGCATCTGTAAGCGATGCAGGCGGCACAGTTTATATTTATGAGGCTCAGTCTTTGGGTAAACCAGGTTGTGTTTATACCAGTAATCCAATTACTATACAAAGCGGAATATGCGTACCAATCCAAATAGCTAACTGCCAAAATGACTAAATTTTTATATATAATTTTTTTCGCCCTAGTTTTTCCGCTATCGGTAATGGGGCAGTTTGAAAGGAAGGTGGCCGTGTATGCCAGCGTGGGGTATAGCGGATTTTCTCAAAACAAAAAGAGTACTAATGACGCTCAAAATGCTCTTTCGGATTATAAATCGGGGCAAACCCTGGCTGTCTCGGCTTTTTATGCGCTAGACGGGCACCTGTCTATAGGGGGAAGCCTTAGGTTCTTATTAGCAGAAAAATCTTATTATACTATATTCTCCAATACCTTAGGAGCCTCTGTTAAGTATAATATTATTCCTTCGGATAAAAGAGTTTCCCCGTACGTTTTTTTTGAGGGAAATCTTGGTTATAATTCATTAAAACAAAATTCTCATTCTTCCACTGTAACAGTAGCTGTTCCGGGAGCCGACCCAGGTAGTATAAAGTATATTCAGACAACAACAAACTATCAGTCGGTAAGTTCTAAGTTTGTACCTTCTTTTGGTATTTTTTTTGGGGGCGGAGCGGATATTAAGGTTCATGAGACACTTCATTTTTTTGTGCAGGCCGGGTATAATACAACGTATTTAAAAAACAATAGTACTATAAATAGTCATTTTAATAACCCCAATTCCAACTTATCCTACCTTAATATTTCTGTAGGCGTAAGACTTAACCTTTTCCAAAAGAAGACTTTTTACTAATAGTATATAATAAAAAAAACCTGGCGGCAAAAATACAGTCAGGCTTCTTTTATACTATTACTATCATACATCAATCCGCCTTATAACCAATTAGGCTAAATCGTTTATCGCCTCCTATCAAAGTTCCGTTTGTGTTAAACGCCCTTGTAAATTTGTAATTTTTATAGCTACTTTCTATAACGTACAGAGGTTCTTCATCATGATACTCTATGTAAGCAACATAGTTTATTACGTGGCCCTGTATAAAGAAGGCCAGGTCTTTGGGGGTATCTTTCTTTTGTAGTTCTGTTTCTTTGGCGTGAACAACGCCATGGTAGTCTAGTTCAATAGAGACCTCCAACCCATTGTGTTCAAAATTGGCTTGGTAAAATATATCGTTGTAGTTATGGCTAAAATTCTCATGCCACGACATCTTTTTTATATCCACATCGGGGTAAGCCTGTTTCATGTGGGCCTTAACTTTTTCAGGCAAGTGGTCAACTGTCTTTTTTATACCCAAAAAAGAAGTGAGGACATGTTTTAGTTGAGAAGGTTTTCCTTTTTTAGGTGATTTTTCATGAATAGTTTTAGAAGAGGCTTCATTAATGCTTCTGGAAGCGGGTTCATGATTCTTTTTCGAGGTGTCTCCTTCAATATTTTGGCCAACTACTAATGTAGAAAGCATACAATAAAAAACCAGTAAAACTATATAATTTTTCATAACACTATATTGGTTTTAATTTTAGATAATGGGTTTGTAAGATTGGGTAATTAATGCTATGTGTAACTGCATTAATTGTTAATCAACAACTTATAAGTCTAATATTAGGTCGTTTTACGATACAAAAGTATAAATGGTATATGGAAAATTAAAAAAATTCGATGAATATCCATGTTTTAACTGATTGAATCAGCTATAGTTGCGATTAATATTTGAGCACAGAATATTAAAATACAATAGAAGAGACATAAAAAAGCCCTCATACTACTATGAGGGCTTCGATACTCTAAAACTTTTAGTTACTATCTTTCAATAATCACTTTTTGATAGCCCACTGTTTCGGGGGTTTGTACGCTTAATATATATAAACCAGGCTCAATGCCCGATACATCAATGGTAGAGTTACTCTGGCCTTTTAGCAATTGATTGCCCTGGCCGTCAGTTAATGTATAAGAAAAGTTACTGAACTGACTGCCCGATACAGATATGCTAAATGAACTGCTGGTTGGGTTAGGGTAAACGCTAATACCACTAGTTGTTGAGGCGGCGGATGTAATTGCTGTAACTCCAGTAACTCTAAGGCTGGTTCCGCTAAGCGCTAGTTGCAGGTTGGTAGAGCCAGATGATGAACCTGAACTTACTATTACAACCGGAGCTGTGGAATTGTCAATGCCATAACCGTCTACCCATAGTTTATAATTACCTGTGGCAAGGTTAGTAAACTGAAAGAATCCGCTGGCATTGGTAGTGGTGGTAGCTACAGGTTGGTTGCTGGCGTTAAGCAAAATAATTTTTAAGCCTCCTATAGGCGCAGAGCCTGTAGATGCAGTTCTTAACACAAGCCCCTGCCTGGCGCTTACCAAAGCAGAAGAATCAATTACGCCACTAATTTGCCCGCTTCCAGAACTCTGTGCGGCATTTATAAGTACAACTGGGATTCCAAAGGCACTCGATGTAAAATTGATTGAAATTGCATTTTGTATAACAGATGCAGAAGAATCATAGGTAGGCAGGTAAGTACTGCTGTCTGACACCGCTAAAATATAACCATTAGTGGCAATAGTTGTCATACTAAAATTACCTGAAGCGTCTGTAATGCTGGAATCTAATACAGCGGTTGAGTTATCCGAATGCAGAACAACCACGTAAACAGGTACATTAATCATACGGGTAAAACTGCTGTTATATACTGTTCCGGAGACTGTGTTTACGTTTGTACTATAATTTGGAGATGAACCCGTGCAACCATTAGAATCGGTTACAGTTACATTGTAATTGGTCAAGGTATCACTTATAAAGATTTTGTTAGAAGATGTATTCTGATAAAAAGCCCCATACCATTGGTAATTGTAAGGAGGAACTCCTCCGCTTACAGTAACAATCAGGCTATCGCCTGTGGCATTCTTGCTGATAGTAGGTATTGGACTAGTATGCACAGTAACTGTACTATCATAAGTGTAACTACATCCGTTAATGCTAAAAGTAATTGTTACAGCATAATTACCAGCAGATTTAGCCCCAAGCCATGAATTGGTTTGTCCGCTTAAAACAGAGTCATTTTTTGACCATTGATAAGTAGTATTGCTAAGGTATAGTACAGAAAGTTGTGTGCTGTCTCCTCTTCCGCAAGTAGCGTTTTGGAATAATATTCCGGATTGTAACGGTAGGCCAGTTAATTCGTAGCCGTTAGAACCAAAACTTACATTGGTTATTGTATCCCATAGCGTAACTGAATAATTTCCTGAATAATGGGCTACATAAAATGTATCCACAGTTAAAGCTACTACCGCTCCATTGTTATACCATGTATAAAGCCCATTAGCGCCTATTGAGTTTACCTTTAAAGTATCTGAACCTGAGCAGGCAGGAGTCCCGGTTGATATAATAGATGGCGGTGGAAGTATAGTAACGTTAACAGTATCTGAGAAAAGCACACATCCATAAGAATGGATAGTGGCGCTATAATTTCCCGAACTGTCGGCAGTAAAATAACGGTTGTTCGAACCCGGTATAAGTTGTCCGTTGTTATACCATTGTATTGAATCTGTATTGAAAATAGATACGGATAATAAGCTGTCGCTCCCTGGTTGGGTTACTATTTCTACAGGAAGCGGGTTGCCGGCAGGAGAATAATAAACAGGGCCAAACGAGTAAGTACAACCGCTATTTATAGCGCTGGCAGTATAAGACCCAGGGGCTGTAGCGACATAACTATCGTTCGTAGTCCCTAGTAAAGTGTCGTTTTTATACCATTGGTAAGTCGTTCCTCCAGATGCTCCGTTTATTGAAAGGGTATCAGACAATGCACAACCTGTGGTAGAAAAAGTAGGTAGAACACTATTTATTACGTTTATAATTATAGAATCTTTTGCTATACAGCTATTTTTATATGTAGCGGTTACAAAATACTTGGTAGTGGTAGTAGGTGTTATTGCATAGCTATTAGAATAAGAACCAATGGTATAACTAACGGTGTCATACGCCCATGTGAAAGAAGCGATTGAACTATCGGTCACCGAAGTAGTATCTCCACCAGAACCGATTGCGAACAACGAAAGACTTGTTCCCGAACAAACATTACTATCGGTTGCTACGATAGATACAGAGCATTGCGCAAAAATCTTAAATGGCAATAATGCCAGCAGAATTAAATAAATTTTTTTCATAGGGTGTTTCTTTAGTTAACAAATATATAAAATTATTTTTAGGCGTATTCATGATAACAAAAAAATAACATTGTAAAAACATTGATTATTAGGTATAAATGTATTAAATGTTTCAAATTAAAATTGTTGCATAAAAAGCCTTCATTTTTTAAATGAAGGCTTCAATAAAACAAAACTCAACTTAATTATCGTTCAATAATTACCTTTTGGTAACCCACTGTTTCGGCGGTTTGCACACTTAGTATGTACAACCCTGGTTCCATACCCGATATATCAATGGTAGAGTTTCCCTGCCCTTTTAACAGTTGGTGGCCCTGTCCGTTAGTTAAGGTGTAAGAGAAATTGGTGAACTGGCTACCATAAACTGATACGTTTAATACACTACTTACCGGGTTAGGATATATACTTATGCCAGCGCTTGTATTACTTGCAGATGTAATGCCAGTAACCGAAGAAATGGTTAAGTTATTGCCGCTAATGGCCAACTGCAAATTTGTAGAGCTTATGGAAGAACCTGAGCTTACCGTTACCACAGGCGCTGTGGTATTATCAATACCGTTGCCGTCCACCCACAATTTGTAATTACCGGGTGCCAGGTCAGTAAATTCAAAGAAGCCGCTGGCATTGGTAGTGGTAGACGCTACCGGCTGGTTGTTGGCATTAAGCAAAACAATTGTTAAACCGGCAATTGGCCCAGAATTTGTTGAGGCAGTTGTTAATCTGTTAGAAGATGATGATGAGCTATTAATAACCCCGCTTATTTGTCCATTGCCAGAGCTTTGTGCGGCATCTATTAATACAATGGTATCAGGATAAATATTAGTAGACGTAAATTGAACCAATGCAGCGCTTTGAATTACTGGCGAAGAAGCATAATAGGTAGGTAAATAACCCAGACCGGCAGCTGGTATGGCAAGCAGATATCCCTGGGTTAGCGCGGTAGGTATCACATAATTTCCATTAGCGTCGGTAGTAGTATAAAATACAAGCGCAGGGGCTCCGGAACGTTCTACAACTAGTTGCACAGTAACGTTGGCAACTGGCGCATTGGAACTATTTAGTACTATTCCCTTAATGGTGTCTTCAGTAAGAACTACTGTATTGGTAGTAACTGTACATCCGTTGGCGTCATATACAACAGCGGCGCAACTACCGGCGCTATCTACCGGAAATTCATTTTGCTGGTAGTGTATAGTAGAATAAATCCACGGAGTCTGGTAAGTATAAGGAGGCGTTCCTCCGTTGGCAGAAACAACTAAACTATCGCCAAAAGCATTTTTACTAAGCGTGGCTGTAAGAGAGCTCGCTACGGTAATGGTAGTATCTATTGTTTGTGCGCATCCGCCCGCAAAACTGATTTGGACGGAGTAAGCGCCTGAAGAACTGGCATAAATTAGCGTATCTATGGCGCCGGTAATGGCGGCGCTGTTTTTATACCACTGGTAAGTGGCAGAACCAAAATGAGGAACATACAACTGTGCGCTGTCGCCATAGCATACTCCGCTACTTCCCCTCTGGCCTATAGTTATACCAGATAAAGGTAAACCTGTTACTACATAAGGGACAGACGTATCGGAGAAGATGGTTGAATAAACTGAAGGAAAACTAGCAGTAGAATCAAAGACGGTATAAGTTCCCGAATAACGGGCTACATAAAAAGTATCTGTAGTATAGTAAATACCCTGGCTTACTTCAATCTGTTGGCCATTATACATCCAATAATAATATGAGTTTGGCCCCACTGAGGATACCCTTAAGGTATCGCCTCCTGAACAGGAAGTTACCCCGGAAGCTGTAATAACAGGTTGGGGGTTAGGAATCTGCGCAAAAATACTAAGCGGTAATAATGCCAGTAGAATAAGATAGATTTTTTTCATAAAGATGGTGTTTGGGTGGTAGTTTCTTATTTGTTTCAGTAATTCAATGTATTAGTATAGGTTTTAGTATTTAATTAAGTTGCTATAAAAGGCCTTTATAAGCTTATTTTGCACCTAAGACAGGCAAGTATTAAAAATGTTCCCAAAAAATTTAAAATTGATGCTACTAAGTCTTGTTAGAGGTAATCAACATATTCGCTTTAAATGAAATAAACTGAGAAAGAAAATATTTGCTTTCTTTATGGGGCTTAATACTTTCAGAGTATTTTCTAATCATTTTATAGATCCATTCTTTATTATCCATATATGTTGGTAAAAGCTTTACGCGAGTTTTCTTGATTATTAATGTCTGTAGCGTAAATTAGAAGTTTAAACAACAAATACACGTATGAAAAAACTTTTAGTATCAGTCATTTTTGTATGCGCAATAGCGCAAGTAACACTTGGTCAAATTACTGCACCTGCACCAAGTCCGGGGGCTACAGTAACGCAAAAGGTTGGCATTGCCGATGTAACTATAAACTACTCCCGTCCGAGTATGAAAGGCAGGAAAATATTTGGTGACTTGTTGCCTTTTGATAAAATATGGAGAACAGGAGCCAATGCGCCAACCAAACTAACAATTAGCGATACTGTTAGTATAGAGGGTACAAAACTTACCCCTGGCGACTATGCCATTTATACTATTCCTGGCGCCAGCGAGTGGACGGTTATAATTGGTAAAAACACTAAAGCTCAGGCACAGGATTATAAGGACGAGCAACAGGCTGCGCGTTTTAAAGTAAAGCCCACAACGCTTTGCGCCCCTGTAGAAACATTTACTTTTGATTTTACGGATGTTGCTCAGGGTTCTGCCAACATTACGCTGAGCTGGGAAAACACAGGTGTTAAGTTTAAAATAGTTAATGACTATGATGCCAAAGTAATGGCCGATATAAAGCAAAAAACTGAAAACACTAACACTTATTTCCAGGCGGCTAATTACTATTACGAAAATAACAGAGACCTTAAACAGGCATTGGAGTGGATAAATAAAGCCACTGAAAAAGGAGGGATGTTCTTCCAAGTATACTTAAAGGCTGAGATACAGGAAAAACTAGGCGATTACAATGGAGCTATAGAAACAGCCAACAAATCACTGGAACTTTCTAAGACAGCTAAGAACGACGATTATATAAAAAGGAACGAAACACTAATTGCTGAATGCAAGGCTAAGGCCTCGGCGCAAGCGCCAACAGAGACTAAGAAAAAGAAAAAGTAATCTTTATAAATAACTAATAACTAAGCAAAGCCGGAATAATTTCCGGCTTTTGTGTTTAGTCTTTCTTAGTTAAACGTACATAAATAGTTTCTTTATTACAGCAGTGAAAAGCGTTTTTTAGTTTGCACCATAGTGCCATCCATAGAAAAAATGGTGTAATGAGACTGGCCCTTGTACGTAGTTTCCAGCATATACACCGGCTTCTCATTCTGGTACTCTAGTATAGCTGCAAATTTTACTTTGTGCTCTTTGGCGTAGTCTTTCAGTTGTTGTGGTACATCCTTAATTGGCACTTCGGTTTCTTTTACAAGCAAAAGCCCTTCGGGGGTCATTTCCATAGTAATAAGCAGGTTGTTATTGTAAAAATGTACCTCGTACACCAATGTGTCGTTTTTTACATTGTGGGTTTTCATCCAGGCCAGTTCTTTGGCATTAGGATAATTAGCTTTTATAAATGTATCTATTAGCGCAGGAAGTTGGTTCTTACCTTTTAAAGAAGAGTCTAACGGCGCAATGGTATTGTCGCATTTAAGGTTTTTATCTTTTGCCTGTACAACGTATAAAGCAACTGAAAGGAATAAGGTAGTAAGTATTAGTTTCATAAAATTTAAAAGTTAAAAAGTTGATAGCTGTGTAAAAATGAACTCCAATTTACTGATAAATTTTAAGGATTTTTTTACAGAACCACAGCTATTGAGGAAAAACAGTATCAACCCAAAAATTGCATATATGAATATATGTAATTGTTAGATAAAAAAAAGGCATGTTTAGGGTTTGTACTTATTATAATAACTTACATAACAATTAGTTAACATTAAATTATTATTACTAGTAACAGCTTAATAAACAGGGGTCGAGTGACTCCTTGTCAAAACAGCGAAAACTTTTTTTGCGTGTGCAGCAGTATGCCGTTTATGGAAAAAATATTGAAATGCGAATGCCCTTTGTAGACGGATTCCATGACATACACCGGTTTATCGCCGTGGTATTCTACATAAGCTACAAATTTTATTTTATGATTCTGAATGAAAGGAATAAACGTCCTTGGGACGTCTTTAATGGCTATTTCAGTCTCCCTCGCAATCATAAGCCCTTCAGGCGTCATTTCTATAGTAACAAGCAGCCCCTTATTGTGTAAATGAATATTATAAATATCGAGGCTGTCAGCCTCGTTGCGGCCCTTTGACCATTCCACGTCGGTGGCTTCCGGATAGTGATTTTTTATAAATGTGTCAACTGGCATAGGAAGGGGCTCTTTTGAAAACTCCTTCGCCTGTATAACCTGTGCAATTGCAAATAAAAGCAGCGCAATGGCTATTCGTTTCATAGGTCTATATATTAGATAATTATCAACAAAATTAACAGTGGCATAATATACAGATAATTTTCGGTAAATGATACAAAAATATAGTATTCGCGCAGTAATGACGAGGATAATAAGGTTGATAGTAAGTTATTTGTATACATAATAGGGATGTGCCTTACAAGAGTTTAGTTAGTATTAAGACGGTGATTCACTAAGTAAGAAAATAGTGAAGCGTAGTACATGCCGCTCTCTATTTTGTAGTTTGCTTAAAGCCTGGAAGGCATTCACCAACTGGCACACAAAAAATTACCTAAAAAAAACTTGACGTATTTTTCCCTAAAATGTTAAATTTAAGGTAAATATTTACGATTTAAGCGCCAATATTATGACCAGGCTACTGATATTAATTTCCCTTTGTTATTTTCCTTTATTGTGCCATAGCCAGGATGGCATTGGCAAAACACCGGAACAGATATTGGCTATGTACCCTAAATCTGCTGAAGTAGAGCAGGAAGTACTTAGTAATAAGTTGTTTATAAAAAATAAAACTGAGGGTTGGAAAAGGGAATTTGACTTTGACAAAGGCAAGTGCCTGGTAGAAAAGCTGTATTTTCTGCGTAGCCAAAAAGCAGAATGGGAAAAGAAGATACTGACCGAGGGCTGGAAATACAATGCGCTATGGCACTGGTACTTCCTTAAAAAAGGAGCCCATAAATACTATGCGGAATATACCCTAAACGACTGGGATTTGGACTACCTGTTGTTTGAGATAAAGAGCGCCGCCTGGATGGACGAGAATTAAACTACCTTTCGGGCTGCCCTATCATTACTGATGAGTTAGTGCCATTAGTAACTACAACTCTTGTATTAGGAGAATTGGCAAGTTGTTTAAATGTTTCTATACTCTTCCACTCAATGATATAAGGATTAAGTCCCTGAGTGATGATTAACTGAGCGTCTCTTATACCTCCTGCTTCTATTCTTTTACGCTCGGCTTCTCTTTTTTCCCTATTAAGCACAAAGTCCATACGTTGCGCTTCCTGCTCTGCCTCAAGCTTCTGCTCTATAGAGTTAGAAAGTCCTTTGGGTAATCTTATGCTTTTTAACAATACATTTTCTACCTGAAAACCTTTAGGAGCCAATAGTAACTGCATTCTTTCCAATATTCCTCTTTCTATGTTAGCTCTTTCGGAAGTATGCATGTCCTTAGCAAAAAACCTGGAGCTTACGTTAGCCGCAGCCGAACGGAACACGCTCATTACTATTACCTCCTCGTAATTACTATCGCCAATAGTAGCTATAATGTTGGGTACAAACTCAGCTTTAATACGATATAAAACAGATATCTGGGTAGACACCAGCAAACCTTCTTTAGATGGAAGATCCAGCGTGACGTCCATATTATTAAGCGTGGTAGGTAGCGTTATTATCCTGGTAGTAAACAGGTTATAAGTATATAAACCTGATATTAGCGAATTGGGCTGTAGTTTACCAAACTTTCTTTTTACTCCTATTTCACCTTGTTTAATGGTTCTTATCCCGCAACTTTGTATGCATCCGCTAAGGGCAAGAATAACGGCTACTGTTTTAAAACTCTTTAACATATATTTATTAGTAAAGCCTAAAAATCGGTTATTTAAAGCAATAAGGCAAGTTAATTATTTTAACTCCAGACTTGCTACAAATTTAAACGACTTTCTTAAAAGTTAAAATAGACTTTATTACTCAAACGCCCTGCCTACGGCGTCATTTCCGAATTTTTTCCGTATATCATCCATTGCTTTGTATAACTTCATGGCCTTTATATCATTTTCAAACATAGACAGTTGAGGGCTTCCATAGATCAGATGGCTAAACCTAACCCCAGCCAGGCGTATTGGCCTTACTCCTTTATATACCTTTTTGAAAAGTTCCTGCACCCGCTCCATCACCAAATGGTCGGATGAAGTATAAGGTATGGTAGTCTGCATGCTTTGCACCTCAAAATCAGCGTATTTTATCTTTACAGTAACGCAGCCGGTAAGCAACCCTTCTTTACGCAAATCATAACAAAGCTCCTCGGCAATTTTAAATAAGATAATACGTATAGCCTCCTTATCTGAAGAGTCTTCCCTGAACGTTGTCTCCGACGACATGGATTTCCTCTCCCAGTCGGGTTCTACGGTACTATTATCAATTCCATTAGCTCGTTCCCAGAAGTACTTGCCGCTTTTGCCAAGTATCTTTTCCAGCTTTTTTACAGGGGCGGCGGCAAGGTCTCCAATAGTATATAACCCCAGCCCCTGCAAAGCTTCCTCGCTCTTTTTGCCCAGCATAGGTATTTTGCCAATGGGTAATGGAGCCAGAAAGGCTTTCTCCTGCCCTGCCAGCACTTGCAGCTGGCCATTTGGCTTGGCTTCCCTGGTGGCTATTTTTGATACTATCTTATTTATCGATAGCCCAAAGGATATAGGCAATCCGGTCTCTTCAACAATCTTTTGTTTTAGCCCGCAGGCCCATTTCCAACTGCCAAAGAACTTTTCCATGCCGGAAATATCTATATAAAACTCATCTATGGAAGACTTCTCAAACAAGGGAGATTCGCGTGCTATGATGTCTGTCACCATGCGGGAATACCTGCTGTAGTCTTGCATGTCGTGTTTTATGAAGACAAGTTGGGGGCATAGGCGTTTTGCGGTTACGCTGGGCATGGCAGAGTGTACGCCAAATTTGCGCGCTTCGTAGCTGCACGAGGCCACTACGCCCCGCTGTGTGCCGCCTATGGCAATAGGCTTACCTATCAAAGATGGGTCTTTTAGCCGCTCTACGGAGACAAAGAAAGAATCAAGGTCCATGTGGACGATTGCCCTGTTATCGGTTGCCGACATTGATTCTATGGTTTATTACTTACTTTCTCTTTAGCCCTTTAAAAGGATCGTAGCCGTTCATCTCTTTGGCATAGTAGCCCGTGCCGTCGTATGGCCGCTTTTCCGGATGTTCTTTGCAGTCGGCGCTACAGGCCCCTTCCAACTCCCAGCCACAGTTTTCGCATATAGGCGCGTGCCTATTACAAACGGAGTTGGCGCAGTTTACCATGCGGTCGTTCTCTACCCCGCATACGTAGCAGGTGGAGATCACCTTAGGGTTAACTCTGTTAATGTCCGCTATAACGCGCCCATCGAACACGTAGCACTTACCTTCAAAGTCTTCTCCGCCTTCTTCTATGCCGTATTTAATAATACCCCCATGCAACTGGTAAACGTCTTTAAAACCCTGCTCCAGCAGGTAGGCGCTTGCCTTCTCGCATTTAATGCCGCCAGTGCAGTAGGTAAGCACTTTCTTGTCTTTGTATTTCTCCAGTTCCTTCACCTTTTCAGGGAAGTCGCGGAAGTTCTCTATGTCCAGCGTTAGGGCGTTTTTAAATTTGCCTATGCTGTGTTCGTAGATGGAGCGCACGTCCAGGATTAGCACGTCCTTGTTGTCCTTCATCTTCTTAAACTCAGCGGGTTCAAGGTACTTGCCGGTGAGTTTGGTAGGGTCTACATGCATAAGCCCGGAATGAACTATTTCCGGTTTTACCCGCACGTGCAGCTTTTGGAAACCATGCTTTGGCGAGACCTCTATCTTAAAGTCGATACTCTTAAAACGAGGGTCGGCTTTAAAGGTATCCATATACTTCTCGCAGTCTTCTTTGAGGCCTGATACCGTTCCGTTTATGCCCTCTGAGGCTACAATGATGCGCCCGCGCAGGTTTAGCGCCAGGGAATATAAGTGGTGCTGTTCCCTGAAAGCCTCCGGCTCTTCTATAGGGGTATAGCAGTAGTAAAGTAGTATTAAGTAATCCATAATAACCAATGCTTAGTTTCAGACTAAGTGTTATGATGCAAAGATAAGGGTTTAGGCAGAATGTTGGAAGTTTTATGCTATAATACTAGTAAAAAGTGACGAAAATTATATTTTTGCCGCAGAATTGGCTTGTGCCAATTGGCACAGCGGCTCTATTTTCTTTGATGTATTACCCGGCAAAGTAGTAAATAAGGGAATAAGACGTTGGAGTTTGTGCTATGTATAAAACTACTAGTTGACTAAAAATATTACATGGCATCCCGCTTGTCGCGACTATGTTATTGTTTTGTCATTGTTATGGCATTGTTATGGCATTGTTTTTTGTATTATTAATTTCTGCGTAAGTAATATTTTGTTCGTTTTTGAAGTTTTTTAATGTGCAAATTGGCATGGGAGGGCTATCCCAGTTGGGAAATGAGTATTTAATATAAATACTTAAAATTGGAGTATGTGAGTTTAGCGATACTTTATTTTTAAAAAAAAAGTAGCATATTTTTGTCTTCTTTTTATGTATTGCGAATAATTACTATTAGATGCTATTACCTGGCGGGCGATAGGATGTTTTTTCTACTATTAGCTTTTATACACGACATGCATGCCCGCGGGGTAATATAAATTGGACTTAATGTATAAAAGTATAATAAGCTTAAAGTTTATTGTTAGCGCTACTTAGCCTAATAACTTTCATCATTGCAAGCAATTTTATAATAGGGTATACAGGATCAACCTCAAACCATCTGGCGCCAAAGTTAGGCTTTTGATAATTTTTATGGTGATTATTCTGAAACAATTCTCCCAGCATTAAGAAATCAATCACGAGCGTGTTTTTAGATTTATCATTATTATCAAAATTAGAATAACCAACTTTGTGTCCAAACCAATTTACTATCGCTCCATGAACGGCTCCCATAAGAAAATGTATGGGCAGCAATAAAAACATCCACCAATGCGTTGCAAATGCAACATAAAACAGAACATAAAATACTCCCCAGCCTATACGGGAAAATGTGGATTCTCCTAAATTATCGATCGCTTTCCACTCTGGCAAACCTTTTGTGAAACGTTCTTCCGATTCAATTTTATTATCAACAAGATCATTATATAGTAATCTTGTGTGCCACATCATGGTAAAAACATTGGTATGGTTATGGGGAGAGTGCGGATCTTTTTTTGTATCGCTGTAGGTATGATGCATACGATGCATAATGCCATAAGCGCGGGGAGTAAGGTAAGAAGACCCTTGCATGATGTAGCAAAAAATGTAAAATATCTTTTCCCAAAGCTTATTCATGTAAAACATTTTATGCGCTCCATAGCGATGATGGAAAAATGTTTGTGTAAATAGGGAGAGGTACCAGTGAAGGACAAAGAAGACAATAATAATCATAGTTTATATATTATATCTTTTATAACAAATAAGTTAAAAAAGATATTGTTGACAAAAGTATTTAGTGTATTGGCGTATAGCTAGCAAATGAGTTTGGCACTCTCACTTAACAGTATTTTTCGCGCTCTGCAAGTTATGCATCCTTTAATTCTAAAATGTTATATAATTTTAAGTAAGAGTTATATAATTCACTGATTTTTTCTGGCAATATTACTTTATTGCCCTATAATGTAGTAAGAGGCCATAAAAATTATAAATGTTCATCTATATATTTTTAAACTTATGCTTATAAGCAAGTGAAGGAGATATGTTATTGTATGTTTACTAATATTATTACTTGCATTACTCGTTTTGCGTATGTCCCTTGCGTTTTTGCCTAAGTTTTTTATAGAAGGAAGGGGTAAGTCCTGTAATTTTTTTAAACTGGCTGGATAAGTGCGCCACACTACTGTAGCCTAGTTTATAAGAAATCTCTGTAAGGTTAAGCTCATTAAAAAACAATAACTCTTTAACCTTTTCTATTTTTTGGGTGATGATATAGTGTTGTATAGTAATACCTTTTACTTCAGAAAACAGATTGGAAAGGTAGTTGTAATCGTACTTTAATTTTTCACTTATATAATCAGAGTAATTCACTTTTGGCAGTTCTTCTGTGTCGTGAATCATTTCGGTAATCACATTTTTAATTTGTTCTATAAGGCTACTCTTTGAATTGTCTAACAATTCTAATCCGGCCTTGCCCAGGTTTTCTTTCAGTTTTTCGCGCTGCTCCTGGGTTATATCTTCTAGTATTTCTACTATACCCAGGTCTAGCACTATAGATTTCAGTCCCAGCTTCTTCATCTCGTCCTCTACCATCCTCTTGTAGCGTAAGCTTACCATATATTTAATATATATCTTCATGCAATTTAATTTTTGTGAAGTTATTAATAGAAATGAATTTTAAAAAGTAACTATTTTAAAGATATTAGTTTTAGAATTTGGAATTTGAAGTAAATTTATATAATCAAATTAATTAATAATTCAATGTTTCTTTCCTCTGAGGTTCACGGGGGGATATGCGAGGAAAATGGTTGACACACTGAACATTCCTGTCAGCGGGGGCTTTTGTCTTGAAAGTCTTAGACTTTTCTTTTCATTTATAGTTCTAAGTCCTCAGAGGAAGACATAGAACAACAGGGGATTTGCCCCCGCACTTTGTAATAGTAAACGATTCCCTCTTTGGGCGACTGCCAGTGTGTCAGGGAAGTGGGAATGAATACTCTGGTACAGGATTAGCGTAAGCTGTGCTTTATTATTTATTTATTTTATTTGAAAGGTATTATTATTTTTATGGTATTACTAGTTACTCTTATTGCATTGCATAAGTTATGCTATGTTAAGCCAGTGGGCTGGTTTTCTAATAAGGGAGAAATGTTGTAGTTCAATTACTAATCACCTTAAACTCCACCCGGCGGTTTAGCGTCCTGTTTTGGTCTGTGGTATTAGGGGCCAAAAGTTTACTACTTCCATAGCCCTTAGCAATTATTCGGTTTTGGGGTATTCCTTTTTGTACAAGGTAGCGCTTTACTTCATCGGCCTGTTTTTGGGTACGGTCGTTGGTATAGGTTTTCTTTATGGTTTGTACGTCGTTGCCGGATGTGTCTTTGGTAGTAATGGTTTCGCTCAGTTCTTCAGTAAGCTCGGCGCTGGCTGCAGTGTCAGTTCTCACTTCATCGGTATAGGCGCCAATCTCAGCAATTAGCGAAGGGTTGTCTTTTAGCAAATGCACTAACCGGTCTATCTCGTACGAAGAAGTTCTGGAAACCGTAGCCGTATTGGGGTTATAAGTAATATTCTTTAACACAAAAGAAGTATTGGCTTTTAATGGTAGTAGTTTTACGTCTAAAGGTATAAAACGGTACTTGCTTAACGTGTCCAGGTCGAAGAAATCTGAGTAGAAGGTATACCCCTTGTCGTTGGCGGTAATGGAGAAATCGTATTTATCGCCTTTAGATAAAATAGTAGTATAGCCGCCGTCGGTAGCGGTACTATTTAAGGCCAGCCCTTTTTTGCTATATACGGCAGTGTGCGCTGCAAGCGGCTGCTGGGTTTCGCCATTCTTTACCAGGCCTTGCAAAAGAATTATTTTTTCGCCCTGTAAGTTATCCGGCAGGCGGTTGCGGAAAATATCTGTGCCTACTTTAGCCGCGCCGGTGTAGTAAATAATATCACCGGAAGCGGGAACGGTAACATAGAGGTCGTCCTTATCTGTATTAATAAAATCGAGGGGTACAGGGGTTGTCCATGTTCCGTCGCCTTTTAGTTTAGACTCATACAAGTCATACCCGCCTTTTCCCTTTGCACGAATGGAAGAGAATATTAATGTTTTGCCGTCCGGTAAAATTCTGGGGGAAGCCTCGCAGCCTATGTTTATAGGGGCAGGTAATTCTTTAGGCTCTTTCCAGTCGTCTTTGCCTAGTCCCAGTTTTTCCGATACCATTATTTTGCAGCAGTTTTGCCCGGTAGGGGCCTTGGAACCGCAACGGGCGAAGTATAAGTATTTGCCATCTGCTGAAACAGAAGGGTCGCTTTCATAAGCCTCGCTGTTTACTGGCTTGCCCAAGTCTTTGGGGGTGGTCCACCCAGCGCCAGTCCGCTCCATTACCCATATATCCGAAGCGCCTATGCCCCCGTACTTTTTAGAGGAGAAAAAGATGCTGGCGCCGTCGTAGCTCAAAAAAGCCGCCCCGGTGTATGTTAGCTTGTTGGCGGCGGCGTTTATGCCCGGCACGGCTTCCGGCCTGCTCCATTGGCCGCCCTTTTGGGTAGATATTACTATTTCGGGCTGGTTGCCTTCCCCGGTGGTGGCTTCCAGCAGCATTGTTCTGCCGTTAGCGCTTATGCTGGGGTAATATTCTGAGGCCAAAGGGCTGTTGAGCGGCATACCCAAGGGGCTTTGCGCAATGCTGTTGAACACTAAACCTAGTAAGGCAGAAACTATTAGAGCCGTAAGTTTCATAAAAATAGAGTAAGTGATGAGTTTGAAGACTAATTTTAACGATAAAAAAGAATTTTAACAAAATGAGAAGTTAAGATTTTTTATAAGGACGTTATTTTAACATTGGACTTCTGCTTACTTTCTTTTATAAAATATAAACTCGCCCCCTTCGTCGCCTACGTTCTTTAATGGATTTCCCATTGGAGTCTGGTTAGAAGTTTCGGCTACTTTTACTTTTACGTACTGAATAATCTCGGAAACAGGAAAGCTTTCTTTCTTGTTTTGTTTAAGGTAGTCAATAAAACTTGATGCGAAAGGGCTGTTGGTACCGCTTTGCCCGTCAGACACCTTTTCGAGCCTGCCAGAGGCAAGCCCCCAGCGCGATTTGTATTTGGAAACGTTCTCGACATACCCTCTGCTGGCTTCAGAGAATAAAGCCCCGGAGAAGCAGGCATCCGCTACAAGAAAAGTATGCTTGGAATTTATATTCTGTAGTATTTTTAAAAGAGAAGAGTTAGCAAGGTAATCGCCCTCGTTGCCAATTTGTGCGTCGTAAGGTATCCAGTATCCTTCGTTCAAAAGCTCGTCAAACATTCCGTGCCCGGAATAATACAAAAGAAAGTTATCCTGCGGCCGTACTTTCTCTATATAACTTCTTAGCGTTTTATATATCGTATTTCTGGTTGCGGCAGAGTCTGTAAGCAGGGTAACATCGGAGCTGTCAAAGCTATACAAAGTCATTAAGGCAGAAACCACATCTTTGGCGTCTTTAACGGCATTGTTTAATTTGGGCCAATAGATGTAGTTATTGATTCCTATAACAAGCAGGTAGTTTTTTATATCGGTAGAGTCTTCGCCTTCACTCATGTCTTTCCGAATGGCGGTAAACTTTCTGAGGGAAGTATTGTTGTTTATATCAGTGGCCTGTATAACAATATTATTACTTCCCGGCGTTAGGGGAACCCATATCGTAAAGTTTCCATTATCCTTCAGAGGGGTTTCTATACCATTTACAATAAGCTTTTGCACCCCCGATTCATCAATAATACTTCCTTTTATATTTAACAGGTCTTTGGATGTTTTTACTATATCTCTAAGATTAGCCGGGGCAGAAATATAGATTTGCGGAGGATTTTTGTCGTCTTTATTTTTAAGCTTATATGCAGGGGTGATGTTTAGATCTTTAATATCAAAAATCCGCGCGTCCCGATTGCCGTAGTGCAGAATAGCCAGGTACTTTCCGTCCGGAGAAATGGAATTGGAAATTACTGTGCCTCCTTTTTTGTAGCTTGTATGGCTGTATATGGTTTTATCTTCTAAGTGCCATACGGTAAAGGACTTATCAATAGAACTGCTTACTACATATTTACCGTCTCCGCTAATAGAAAGCGCATAAACTCTTTTTTTAGCGTCACCCAGAAGCGTTCCTGCGGAATCTCTACCCGAAATATCATTGATGTATATATTCCCGTTATCAGCGCCGCTTACTAGTAGTTTGGTATTTGGCACAAATTTTAGCGCTCTTATCCATGAGTTTTTTGGTATTGTTTTTATCAAGGCGCCCGAGCTTATCTCTCTTATAAAAATCTTTTCATCGCCGCCAGCGCTTGCCATATACCTGGAGTCTGAGGTGACATCCAACGCAAGAGTTGGTTTACTATTACCAGAGTAGCTGCCGACCTGGTTGCCGGTTTCCATATCCCATTGCTTTATAACGCTGTCTTTGCCAGCGCTAAACAGGTATTTGCCGTTTTCGCTTATGGCAAGGGCAAAAATTTCTTTGTCTTTAGGGCGTCCCCCCAACTTTTTAACTTCTGTTTTCTTTTCCGCATCCCATATTGTTATACAGGAATGCGTACCGTTTATGTTATCTCTTCCGGCAGAAATTATGTATTTACTATCCGGAGTAAACAGGCAGGCGTTTATTTCTTTGTACCTGGTTTTAATAATACCAATTTCATCATCCGTTCCGGCATAGTATATGCAAATGGTTTGCGGCCCAGCGATAAGCATGTATTTCGAGTCGGGGCTGTAGGCTATTAATTTAGACTCCCAGCCGGGGTGTTTAAAATTTAACAGTTCTTTTTGTGCAAACAGGGATAGGCTTACGAAAAATAGGGCCAATAGAGCGGGATACTTTTTCATAATTATAATTTTTTATAACCAAATCGAAAGTTTATACCAGCGCTTATATCTAAAGGGAAATAACTGTTTTTAATTCCTTTTATACTGGTAATGTATCCATCCTGCATATCAATTTCATTAATAGTAGTGATGGAGGCTTTATTGTGGAAATTGCCTAGTATGTCATAATCGGTTATCCTAACAGCAAGGGCCACGCTTCTGCTAAAGTTAAAATCGACGCCAAGAGATAAACCGTTTACCAGCCCTTTGGAGTTGTGGTATTGCTGGCCTATATAGGCTTGCTGGCCGGGGCTTAAGGTGGTGGAGCCGGATAGATTTGCGCTATTGGTTATCTGACTATAGTTAAGCAGGTAGGAGAGGCTGAGGTCAAAAAAGTTGGAACGCAATAAATTGGCCCTGGCTACAATTCCATATTGTTTTACACCTCTTTTAACAGTCCCAGTGGTAGAAGTAACTGTGTTACCATTGTAACTGCCGGTATTGTCGTCCCATATCTGGCTTTTTATGTCTTTGTTATTACCAACGGAGGCGTAGTAATCAATACCAACTGCAAAACGATTGTTAAGGTTGTAGAGCAGTTGCGAAGTAACGGCGGGGATACCTTTTGCAGAAAAATTGGTAGATTCCATAATGTACCACTCTACCATCCTGGTATCCTGTGCGGCTGAGGAAACGGCTATGCCAAGGGCTAGAATTAAGGACGCTATTTTATTTCGTAAAGGCAGCATAGTTAGGGCGTAAACGAGTAAATAGTTGTAGGATAAGAGAAAGAGGTAGAATTATTACTAGTGGATATACTTCCTAAGCCTACGTAACAGGTTCCGTTTAATGCAAAAGCCACGCCATTGCTTCCCAAAGTTCCCAAACCTACCGGGTTTATAGCTTTTACAGAGGTTTTGTTGGTAACCGTATTGTATTCTAACAATGCAGTTACAGTAGTTACAATGGGTATTAATGGATTTGATACGCTTACAACAATAGCTTGATTTGTAGATGAATTATTTAAGTTACTACCATAGCTATATACAGGATAGTTGTATAAAAGCATGTATATAGAATTGTTAACTGGCCACGCGTACAAGGGAGTAATAGGAGTAGTATTGGTAGTGTTATAAAAATTAACAAGTGTATCGTACGACGACCAAGATTGTGAAATGGGATTGTAAGCGCTAACAGCAAGAACAGGTGTTTCGGCGATATTGGATAAATTAGTAGAGTATAAGACATAGCCTTTGTTATTAATAGAGAGATTATTTGTTGAGATGGTATAGTAAATGGTATGATTATTAGTGGCAATGCTAAAAGAAGTAGCCGAAGACCATTTATTGTTTAAAGGGTTATATTCAGAAAAGTCATAAGAAGCATTCGCATATCCATTTCCGGCTATTGAAAAATAATAAGAAACGGGGCCGCCTACCGATGATCCGTTAATAGTATTGGCTGATATTTTAGACGACCACGAATTGCTATCGGGATTGTATGACCATAAATCGAATTCATTTTGTCCCCCATTAATTGGTTGGTTAGTTTCTCCTATTCCTGCATATACGGTTGTATCGTCTGCAAACATAGCAGGCATAGTAGTTATTCCTCCGGGAAAAGCGGGTAGGCGCTGCCATTGGTTTGTTCCTTCATTAAATATCCAAAAATCATTTTTAACAATTCCTGCGGAATCGCCTCCCATTAGGTAGGCTTTGCCGCCTAACGTGGTCAAGGCGGCATTCTGTCTGCCAAAAGGGGCGTTCATTGTATTAAAAGCAATAGATGGGACTGTAAATGAGAATGTATCGCCATAAACCAGCGTATTGCTATTTAAGGCATAGGGCCGCGCTACATAAGTAGCGCCTGGAAGAAGGTTATTGAGCGTTGCGGTAAATGGTTTTGAAGTGTTTAAGACGCCTAAGTTGATGAGGCTGTCGTTGGTAGTTGGTATATTGCTGTATGGAAATGTTGGGGCAGATGTAATAATAGCGGAATTGTAATCGTATTTAAATTTCCAGCAAAAGCCATGGTGGCTATAGTTGTCCGTAGAGTCTGTAAAAGTTATAGAGCCCTGTAGGGTGGCATTACCAGCCCCAATGCTTGTGATAGAAGTTTTATTGAAGGAATTTTCCGGCAATATAAATTCTGTCCCTTTGTTACAGGAAAGAAATAATAGAATAATAAGGAAGAAAAACAGAAATGAAAGGCGCATTATTGTTTCTGGTTTAATAACCAAATCTATCTTTTATTTCCTTTTTTTCAAATTCGAATGGGTATAATGTATGTTATATAGTAGCTTATAATGCGTTTAAATGCTCACATAAATGAGTTCTTTATATAAATCAATCATCCTCTTTGTTTTTGGCGTAACTTTGGCATTGCTTTTTACTTATTCTGTGCAGAAAAGGACTATGAACATACTGGCTTTGGGGGACTCTTACACCATAGGGGAGAGGGTGAGTTATGAAAATTCGTGGCCTGGCTTGCTTGTCGAAAAGCTTGGTAATGAAGGAATAAGCGCTAACATGAAAGTGATAGCCCACACAGGCTGGACAACGGATGAACTGCTAGCGGCTATAGAAAAAGAAGAAATCACACCTCGGTTTGATGTGGTTTTTCTTTTAATTGGCGTTAATAACCAATACAGGGGCAGAAACGCTGAGGAGTATAGAAAAGAGTTTAAAGTATTGCTTAACAAAGCGATCGCATTTGCGGGCAATAACCCCGCCCATGTTATAACGCTTTCTATACCAGACTGGGCCTATACTCCTTATGCGGAAAACAGGGACAAAAAAAGCATATCCGAAGAGATTGACCGTTTTAATATGATTAATAAAGAGGAAACATTAAACACTTACGCCTGCTATATAGATATTACGGGAATATCCAGGGAGGCTGGGGAGGACCGTTCCCTGATTACTACCGATGGTTTGCATCCGTCGGATAAAATGTATGAGGAATGGGTGAAAAAGATATTGCCGCTGGTAGTAGCGATAAAGTAATTAAGAATAGTATTTTTGTTAATTTTATTTTACATACATTACTAGTGGGAATTTATAACAACATCCCCATATGATGTTTTCGCCTGAACGACTAATAGTAATCGTTTTTATATTTATAGCTTTACTATTAAAAGTAGAGGCGCAAACCTATCAATACCCCTATTCGTTAAGTCCGCCCGATACTGGAAATAAAGCGATAGTAATAATTCCACAAAACCGGTTTTCGGAAAAGGATACAATTTACACTCCAACAGATACATTAATCGTAACAAAATCTATTTATGTTATAGAATATCCATCTACCGAAATTACTGTAGATACGATAATCTCGCCGAAGGGTGAAAAGACTTATGAAAGCAGCTATAGGACTATTACTAAATACGATACTATTATTTTATCTCAGGACACGGTTTACAATATAAACGAACGGATATTAAAAAGTATAGAGCGGTTCTCTAAGAAAAAAAATATTCTTTCTAAAGCGTTAAGCGGCTTTTTGGTGTTTGATAAAAAAGTAGCCCCAGACCAGGCTCCCAGAGTTATAGAGTCGAGCGATAAGAAGTACCAGGTATTTAATAATAAAATAATACGAAAGATAGATGTAAAGGTATTAACTTCTTTTGGCCCAAGTATTAATGAGCCAGAGAAGAAGGCAAAGAGCATGGCACAAAAAGTAGGCAATTTTGTGCATGTAAAAAGCCATAAATGGATTATAAGGAATAAGCTTCTTTTTAACGAAGGGGAACGGGTAAATTCTATAAAAATATCCGATAGCGAGCGCTTACTTAGGCTGACAAATTATATATACGACTCGAGGATAATAGTAAGGGAAGTGGAGGGAAGCAACGACAGTGTTGATGTGTTTGTGGTAGTGCAGGATGTTTTTAATTATTCAGGCGCCGCAAATTTCAATCCGGGAAACAGGGCTACATCGGCTTCTTTAAACGATGTAAACGTGCTTGGTTTTGGGCATCAACTAAATAACAGCGCAGTTTTTAATACCAAATTGCCTAAAGGGTATAATTATGTAGGAAGCTATACGATTGTCAATATTTATAAGACCCAAATGACAGGGCAGTATAATTATTCTTTTCAGAATGGGCAAACAGTAAATAATGTTATAGTGAATAGGAATTTTCTTTCTGCTACAATGAAGTGGGCAGGGGGAGTAAGTTTAACCTGGAACAGGCTTTTGGTTGCCACAGCAGCCCCATCCGGAGTTATTACGCTTAATCAGCCATTAAATTATAACCAGCAAGACTACTGGCTGGGTTATAGCGCGAACGTTATAGACCCGAGAAAAAGTAAATATAAAGGAGACCGAATTATACTGGCATGCAGGCTACTGAGTAAGCAATATTCAGCCAGGCCGGGCATAACAGACGCATCTTTGTATCCTTATTATAATAGTAACCTTGTTTTAAGCACGGTGGGCTTTGTAAGCAGAAAGTATTATAAGGACAGGTATGTATTTCGTTTCGGAAGAACGGAAGACATCCCTACAGGAAGTTTGTTAGCATTTACAGGAGGTATGCAAAATCAGCAAAATGGTAAAAGGGTTTACCTGGAAGCCAACGCGGCTATAAGCAGGTTCAATAGCAAAATAGGGTATTTTTACCTTGGGGCTGGGGCTGGTAGTTATTTATACCAGCAAAGCTGGCAGCAGGGAACGCTGGCAGGTAAATTTTCTTATTTTACGCCTTTTATAGCGGTAGGCAAAACATCTTTTCGCAATTACCTGGCTGTAGTGTATGACCGTTATATAAACCCCTATCCCGGCACTAATTTGAACGTTAGTAATACTCAGGGGGTAGAAGGTTTTTCGCCGCCTATGTTTACTGGAAATCAGAAGATGATTATTAATTATGAGGCGGACATATTTCCACCAATTAACTTTCTCGATTTCAGAATAGCTTGTATTGTATTTACCGACCTTGCGTGGCTTTCGGGGAATAATACACTTTTAAATAAGAGTAATTTTGCAGAAGGTTACGGGTTTGGTTTCAGATTCAGAAACGATCATTTGACTTTTAATACAGTTGAAATTTTGTTAGGGTATTACCCAAATGCTAACAATTTTAACTACCGGCAATGGTATTTTTTTGAGCGAGGCACCTCTTTCTATACCTTTAATGATTTTCAGATATCTAAACCTGATTTAGAGGGGATTTATTAATATTAATCTTGATTTTATTCAATAAAAACTTAATTACATCATTTTTTTTTAAATTTGAAATTAAACGTTTAATATTGCGACATTCCACTGCCTGAATGAAATTAGAACTAATAGATTTTTTAATAATAGGACTGTATTTTGCTGTAGTATTCTTTGTGGGTTTTTATTTTTCACGAAGAGAAAAAAGCTCTACAGATTACTTTTTGGCAGGCAGAAATATTGCCTGGTTTGCTATAGGCGCATCCCTTTTTTCATCAAACATATCCAGCGAACATTTTATCGGTTTAGCTGGCTCAGGTTATAATTCCGGGCTTGCTGTGGGTAATATAGAGTGGTTGGCAATACCCGTTATATTATTGCTTGCCTGGTTTTTTGTTCCTTACTATTTAAGGTCTGGCGTATTTACCATGCCTGAGTTTTTGGAAAAAAGATATAATAGTTCATGCAGGTGGTATTTAACTACTGTATCCATTATAGCCTATGTTCTAACCAAAGTTTCTGTTTCCCTCTTGGCCGGTGGAATATTATTAAAACAACTTTTAGGCTGGGATATGTATACTTCTTCCATAGTGATGGTAATTGCAACCGGGGTATATACAGTGGCGGGGGGGTTAACAGCCGTAATTTATACTGAGCTTTTACAAACTTTTGTATTAATATTCGGTGCGCTTTTATTAACAATACTAGGCTTGCACGAGCTGGGAGGCTTTGCCGGGCTTGCTTCAAAGGTGCCTGTAGATTATTTTCATATGTTTAAACCTGCCAGCGACCCAGAATTTCCATGGACGGGCATTGTTTTTGGGGCCCCTATTTTAGGGATTTGGTATTGGTGTACCGACCAATTTATGGTGCAACGCGTGCTTAGCGCAAAGAATATAGATAACGCTAAAGCGGGCAGCATACTATCTGGTTATTTAAAAATACTTCCGGTATTTATATTGGTGTTGCCGGGGATTATAGCAAAAGCGCTTTACCCAAATATTGAGCCTAACGACGCTTATCCTACCATTGTTATGAATCTTTTACCTGCCGGAATAAAAGGAATAGTAGTAGCCAGCCTTTTGGCTGCGCTTATGTCGTCTCTGGCTTCTTGTTTTAATAGTAGCTCAACGCTATTTACTATAGATATTTATAAGAAATGGAAGCCAGAAGCTCCTGAATTTATTCTGGTGAATGTAGGAAGAATAGCAACTTTTGTAATAGTAATACTTGGTATTCTGTGGGTTCCTTTTATTAATGAAATTTCGAACAAAATATTTATATACCTGCAAAGTGTGCAGGCCTACATAGCCCCTCCTATAACTGCTGTTTTCCTTATAGGCATATTGTGGCCTAGGGCAAATGGAAAAGCGGCTATATCCGTCTTGGTAATAGGTTTTATTTTAGGAGCGGTACGTTTTGTGTGCGAATTGATTTCAAAACATTATAACATTCAGCATTCAACCATTTCGTACATAGCTTCTATTAACTTTCTTCATTTTGCAATTATTTTATTCGTTATAAGCGCCTTTTTATTAGTAGTCATAAGCCTTCTTTCGGAAAAGCCTACAATGGATAAATTAAAAGGGCTTACACTCAAATATTCTCACGAGGCTGTTATAGATGCAAACTATATGAATGAGAAAGCCAAATGGACAAAAATCAATATTATTGCTTCTATAGTTTTAGTTTTAATATTACTAAGTCTTTGGTATACATTCTTTTAATTTTTAAAGTGAAATAATAAATTGAGAACATTAATTACCGCTTTATTTTTAAGTTTTTGCGCTTTTAGTTTTGCTTGGGGAGAAATTGCCCCCGGCGACTCTTTAAATGCAAGAAAAACAACAATTTTAGCTATAAAGAAACCAGCCCCAGTTTCTCTGGTAGGTTTGCGAGCCCCTCATGCAACGGAAAGTGTTAAGGAATCAAAATACAAAAGGTTTACACAGTTAAAATATTCGGGCTATATAAGGCCTTATGTACAATACAGGCACATGTCTCAACAATATCCTAATCAGCCGATGGCAAAAGACAATGTTACTTTTGAAGGTATGGATGTTGTACAAGGAGTTTATACAGGCTATCAGGAGCCAATGATGCTTTTAAGACTGGAAGGTAATCCTACATTAAGAACATCCTTTAAAGTTGAGTATGCCTTAGACAACCAGATGATGGGGAATGTTGCTGTTGCTCCTCCTCTTACATTTGCAGGAAGCGGAGTTACAAATAACCCAACAGGACCTGCACAGTTAACTAACCACAGGGTTCAGGTCTATCGTATTTTTCAATTTGTTGCCAGCACCAGTACTAAAGTAGGAGATTTTACGCTTACTTCCGGCGGTGGGGTATTATGGTATAAACTAAGTCCATTTACGCTGGGGCAGTATCAATACAGGGATGATATGTTCGACAGGTATCCATGGGAACCGGAAGGTACAGCCTGGAACAGGTACAATTCCTATTATGGCACTCAGAATGTACCCCGCGATGCGAGGTGGTGGAACGCTGGCGCTCAGGGCTTTATATTAGAAGCAAAGGGATTGCCCAAAGGGTTTGGAGCTAGTGTTGTTTATGGAAAAGTAGGTAATAGCACAGGATTCCAAAGTTATCTCTCTAACAATCCTTTAAGCGCAATTGCTGGTAGAATAGATAAGTCTATATCAAGTCACAAAATAGGAATAAACTATTTTAACCAGCATGGCCCTATGGATGTTACTGCTAAGTTTAAAGAGATTCAGCAAGTTATAACTGTAGATGGGCGGTTTAGTTTTCCGGGTTTAAGAACTTATACAGAGGCTGGCGTAGGCAGGTTTATGGATTCTATATCCATGTACTCAAATTCTTATTCAGGAATGGTGCAAGGCAAAAGCTTTTACGAAACTTCAAGAACCCCATCGCTGGAGAATTTACGTCTTTATAATGGCGCACATTTTAACCCTGGGGACGCTAACTGGACAAAAAATGGCTGGCAGCAAAACAGATGTTTTAATATGGAGATGGACTTTGAAAAAGGGGGACCTATTAAAATTCCATTAAGCGTTCAGGTATATTCAATTGGCGCCGGAGTAGTAAATGTTAATAGCAGAATCTTAAATACTTCAAACCCACATGCGCTTAACAGCCCAAAGAATGTTAATACGGCCAGCGATGTTACTACTTTTCTGGGAGCTGTAACAGACATAAGCCAACTGGCAAATAACAGGCAGTCCATTAATCTGAAGCATGAAGACACTTATGGAAGGTTTAAAATATCAGCGGCCATGAGTATGCAACAGGAAATTCAGAACCTGAACGACTCTATCTCATGGTGGCACATGGCTAACTCATTCGTAAGATCGCGGTTTGTTTACTACCAACGTTACACCGGTCCTTATGGCCGGGTTACAAGTATATATAGAAGAACGTATGAGACTATAGGTATTACAGACGGAGGGGCAAGGAATCAGAGTTATAAAAAAGGATATAATACACTTAATTTTCAAGCGAAGTATAAAGCAAAACTCTTTGGCAGAGAGATTATTTTCTCCAACTTTAATGTATTCAACTCTGTTCAAAGGGGCTTTTCGGTTATTCCTGTATTTAATGATAATGCTTTTTTAAGGACATTTTATGAAGAATTTATGACGTTTTATGCTCTTCATCCTAAAGTTACATTAATCGGATTTCTTTGTGTTGAAAGAGACTGGGGTAATCAGCATACAGAACTATCTGACAATAACGGAAACAAGATCACCGATACGGAAACTACTCCAACAGGAGCTGGGGCTAACCTGACAACTTACAGCCAGGTAATATATAAGCCGGGAGGGCACCCTATTGATATGACTGATTATGGTTATGGTTTTGGCATTGACTATGATATAAACAGCAGGGCTGGATTTTATTTTAGAAACAGGTGGTTTAGCCATACGGATAAGTATTGGAATCAGGACAGGTATAAAGGCTATGAAACATCAGTTGAGTTTAAAATATTCTTTTAAAAATAAATTTACAATCATTTAAAAAATGAAAAATAAGTACTTAATTATTCTAGTCTCTTTTTTAGCAGTTGCTTATTCGTCTGTTGCACAGAATACAGTTTACTTTACAGGCTTAGGAAGAGCGTTAGTTACCTCAGACCGTGCAAGCGGGAGTTTATATGATAGCACAAGCTCAGGCGGGAATGCTATTCATCAAACCGCTAACCCTGCAAGCCCCCTTAAGTCAGATACTGCTTCGGCAAAAAGAGGAACTGCTGGTTATACTATATTTGACCTTGGGGTAAATGCACAACCTAATGAAACATTGAGGGCAAGCGCAATTTTTCGTATAAAAAATGAGTTTGGCGGATTTTATGGCGATGGTTCGTTCTTTTACTTTAGGCAGTTGAGGTTAGATGGTATTATTAATAAAGTGGTGAAATATGAAATAGGAGATATAGATTTACAATTGACGCCTTATACCCTACATAATTTTGATGAGTCGTACAATGATTATGAATCGGATATTTTCGGACTTAGAAGAAGCGTTGTAAATTATGAAAATTTCAATTTCGGCAATAAATGGAGGGTGCAAGGCGCGCATGCGCAAACATCATTAAAATTTAATAAAATAATTGAAAAAATAAACATCAGAGGATTTGCAACACGCTCAAGGACAACAAATTACCTTACTATTCCGGACAGGTTATTTTTTGGAGGTAGAATAGACATGGTGCAAAGCAAGTATTTTCAGATTGGGGCTAACCTGGCCAGAATGGCTGATTTGCCTCAAACCTCTCCCTCCACCCAAGGGTCCTTATATAATAACGTAGTTACAGGGGATTATAAAATAAATTTACCAGTAGGTGAAAATGCCGGGGTTGAGTTAAATGGTGAATTTGGACAATCTTATTTTACCAATGATACCATAGAAACAATAGGGCCATTGGCAGGGGAATTAGTAAACACGGTAAAAAAAGGGGGTTTCTACGATTTGGGAATAGCAGTAAAACAAAATCCACTTAATATTAAGCTATTTGCAAACTATAGGTATGTGAGCGCAGATTATTTAAGCCCGGGAGCACAGACAAGAAGAATCTATGATTATGGTGTGGCCGGTTATGGGGGCGCTGGGTCGTTAACTAATTATAATAATCTTACCCAATTATATTCTACCTATAATAATGGTAATACATTAAGAGCCCCAAGTTTATATGACCGCTTTACCCAGGAAAATGACAGGAATTTGAGTTTACAACCTCAACTTATGGCCTATCTTCCTCAGTATGGAAATATCACTCCCTATGGCGTGGCTACCCCAAACAGAAAGGGTATTACAATTGGACTATCGGCAGGAGAATCTGATAAACTGATTAAGGCTGACCTAATAGTTGATTTATTGTCTGAAATAACGGGCCAGGGAGTTATGTCAAATGGGGTTAGCAATAGCCAACTCCGCAAATTCTTGGGTATAAAAGGAGGAGCTTCTTTAAATATCGCAAAGTTATTGGAAACAGAACGTATAATCACATTAAGCGGAGGGTTCAGGTATGAGCATACAACCAGAGGCGCAGTGGCGGGAGGCGATACAGCATCCTCAGTTGCTCCGATAGATTTTAAAAGCACGTTAGTGGATTTGGGATTGACGGTAGAAATAATAAAGAACTTTGATCTAATTGCCGGATATAAATCTCTTTATGCCAAGGGAAATGAAATATTAGCCATAAGAGATAACTCCAATAATGTTGTGGAGTATAGTTCTATTGGCACCTATCAACCGCCCAGCAGTGGCGGCTCTCCTGCTACAGTATACAACTTAAACCCAGGGTTTGACATTAAGCAAAGTATATATGCTTTTGGTTTCAGATACCGCTTTACAAAAAACACATATTTTACAGCTCAGGGAAATTTTGTAAATTACTTTGATGATTCACAGCATTATGCAGATTATAAAATCAAACAGTTATTCTTAAACTATACCATGGTATTTTAATGTATGAATAAGAAAGAAAAATACTTAATAATTTTAGGTTTCTTTTTTATTATAAGCAGCCTTGCGCTGGTTAGTTGTAAGAAAGAAAGCTCAATTACCAATGACCCTGAAATTGTCGCTCCCATACTTGTAGAAGCCCCCAATGGCTTCGCCGTTACTGATAATTTCTCCTTCACCTATGCACCTGCTTTACCTACAGGGCCTAGTTTTTCGCAGGCAGGCACTGTTTTTTATTTTCAGGCAGCTTTTAATGCAGAAGTTAGCTGGACTATAACTATTAATGACTCTACATCAGGGGCAGTAAAAACACTTATAGGAACTTCCAGTGCAATTAATCAATCTAATGGCAGCTGGAACGGAAGTCATGATGGACTATATTATTTTAACCCAGGGGATGTTATTACTGCTACGCTCACCTTTGCTGGTAGTAATATTAAACTTAACTCTGGCAGGTTTTCCATTACTTCTATTAACGCATTTAATGGCTATACCGGATTTATTATGGGAGAAGATGGGTATATTACTGCTCAAACTAATGGGACTTTCAACTATGGGCCTACATCTCAGGGTTATAAACTTGATCCTCCTCTACTACCTTATCTGCAAGCATATCCTTGGTATATAACCGGCCCGGCAACTCCTAGTGGTCAACAAGAGGGGGCCTACGGAGATACTCCCCTTGACCCATTTTTTGGCGGGGTATTAGTAACAAACCCTGCAATTTTTGATATGGTACCGGCGAATGTATATACGTTACCTGCAAACTTTG
>Ga0302315_10000660_pt1 | contig 37651 bp, 25 predicted proteins | sample III_Palsa_N3_1_FD_200532 | JGI IMG/M metagenome (GOLD analysis project Ga0302315, IMG submission 200532) | Peat permafrost microbial communities from Stordalen Mire near Abisko, Sweden - III_Palsa_N3_1 | ecosystem: Environmental > Terrestrial > Soil > Palsa > Peat permafrost | place: Sweden...
CTCCATAGCCACATTAAATGAGGCATCCATGATCATCAATACACCAGCACCTACTAAAATTGGCGGCAGGAATAACAGTAACGACGCGTTGGGCATAAATACCAATGCGATAGCTGCTAATATGCCCCCGGCTAAAAAATAGGGTTTGCGCCTGCCAAATTTGCCCCATGTTTTATCGCTGTAATAGCCGATGATAGGTTGAACTATTATACCTGTTAAAGGCGCGGCCAGCCAAAAAAGCGATAAATGTTCTACATCAGCCCCAAAGGTTTGCAGGATGCGTGAAGCGTTGCCATTTTGCAGGGCAAAGCCAAACTGTATCCCCAGGAAACCAAAACTCATATTAAAAATTTGCCAAAAGGTTAATTTCGGCCGTTCTATCACTTTCTTCATTATTCGCCTATTTTTCCAGTTCGATAACCAAAGTTGTCTTACCCGGAATTTTTATATTTTTATGCAGATCAAACTGTTCGTTTGTTTCGATATTTATTCCTTTGTTAAAGCCCGTCATACGTTCATCAAACCTGTCTGTATTTAATTCCCTTTCAGCCTCATTGCTGTTATAGACGATCATAACCGTTTTTCTTGCATCATACCTAAAGTACACATATATACCCATTTGCGGTATATACTGCATCAGTTTACCCATTTGCAGCGCGGTAGTGTTTTTGCGGTAATTAGCCAGGGTACGTACGTAATTAAAAGCTTCATTCTCTTGCGCTGTGCGCCCGGCGGCAGTGAATTTATTGGATTTATCACCGGGCCAGCCGCCCGGAAAATCAGCGCGGACCAATCCATCCGGGCTTGAATAGCCCTTCATTAATATTTCATCTCCATAATACATCTGCGGTACGCCCCGCATAGTGAGCAGCAACGCCATGCCTGCTTTATATTTAGTAAAATATTCGTTAACTACCGAGTAAAACCGGCTCATGTCATGATTATCCAAAAACACTACGTTGCGGGTAGGGTCCTGGTACATAAAATCCTGGGCGACCACGGCGTATAGCCGGTTAACCCCATCTGTCCAACCTTCTTTACCATTTAGCGCCTCGGCAATTGCATCTTTCATCTGCGAATCTGTTACGCCCGGTAATTGGGTATCAAACCCACGGTTAACCGTATTACCCTGTGTAAAATATGCCTGGTTGGCTACACTCCATACCAAAGTTTCGCCAAAAATGGAAAAATGCGGAAATTCAGTCTTTACCTTTTTGGCCCAATCTGCCATATAAACCGGATCGTTATAGGGGTATGTATCCAGCCTGAAACCATCCACTCCTGCGTATTCTATCCACCAGATATGATTTTGGGTCAAATAATTTTGCACGTAAGGATTACTTTCATTCATATCCGCCATACGCCTGTCAAACCAGCCGTCAAGCATAATTTTCCTGTCCATAGCCGAGGCATGCGGATCCATAACTGCGGCATCCCTGAAATTTGATTTGGTATATTTTGGCCACTGGTGTACCCAGCTTTTCATAGGCATATCCTTAATGGTATAACCTTCTGTACCGGCATGATTATGTACCAGGTCTTTGATTACCTTAAGTCCCATTGCATGGCATTTTTCTACATAAGCTTTGTATAATTCGTTGGTGCCAAAACGCGGATCGGTTTTATAATGGTTGGTAACCGCGTAACCGTGATAGGAAGCGCGCGGCTCATCATTCTCAATTTCGGGTGTCATCCAAATGGTGGTAACGCCCAGGTCTTTTAAATAGTCCAGGTGGTTCATTACCCCTTGTATATCTCCGCCATGACGGTAATACATCGAATCGCGGTTAACTGCGGTTTCCAGCATCCCCGGCATGGAGTCATTTGAAGGATCGCCGTTTGAAAAACGGTCAGGCATCAGCAGGTAAATCAGATCTTTATTGGTTACGCCTTGCGCCCGGTTGGGTGAATGATCGCGGCTTTTTAATTCGTATTTATATTGCAGGTTTTCTGCCCCGGCTTTTGTGAACGAGATATTAAACGCGCCGGGTTTCGCGGCTGATGAGATCTCTAAATCTAAAAACAGGTAATTAGGGTTCTCTACTTTATTCACCTTTATCAGCTTAACACCGGCATAGGTAAACTTTACAGCCCTTTCACTTATTTTATTACCATGTACTAATAGCTGTAATTTGGGGTTCTTCATCCCTACCCACCAAAACATGGGCTCTACACGCTCCAGTGGAGGTATTTGCGCAAAAGCTGTCGTAGCTGATATTATCAAAGAAAGGAACGCAATTAATTTTATCTTCATCACCATACTTTTTAATAATTTATTGAAAATGTATTGCCGTCATTTTTTAGCAGGATACTTTTTACCCTTTCGCCCTCAACCAAATTGGCCGGGCCCTGCGGGTCAAATTTTGATATCGGAGTTAAAAAAGACGCAAAGTCATCACTAAGCGCTATTTGGCTACCGTTTAATTTTATGTTGCTACGGGCATCAAAGCCATGCAATACCAGTTTAATATTTTTGAATTTGGAAGTTAAAGACCCTTCGATCTTATTAAAGGTGATGGCCTTTGTTGCTGGATTAAAACTTATTTCCCTTTTATAATAAGAGCCATTTTCATAAGCGTAGCTTTCACCATCATCTTCGTAATAAACAAATTTGTTGTATACGTCGCCGTTGTAAACGTGCACCGTTAAAGTATCCGTTGGTTTTTCGGAAGTGGATTGCACCAGCGATTGCATGGGGATAATGCTGCTTTCTTTTACGTAAACCGGCAATTTATGCATTGTTACCTCCACTATTTTTTGCTGGCTGCCATTTTGAACCTGGCCGTTGTACAGGTCGTACCATTTACCTGCCGGGAAATATATCTTTCCAAATTTAGCATCACCTTCAAACGGCGCTACCATAAAGGCGCTGCCAAACAGGTATTGGTTTTCAAACTGACTATCATAAATGTTTTTATCAAACGTATAATCAATAGCCAGCGACCGCATTACCGGTTGGCCATTTTGCGTAGCCTCGTAAAAGGTAGAATATAAATACGGCATTAATTTATAGCGCAGGCTGATGTAATTACGGGCTATCTCCAGCACTTCCTCGCCATACGTCCACGGCTCGGATGCTTTGGTGTTTACCGCAGTATGGTTGCGGAAATAAGGATTAAACGCGCCTACCTGTATCCACCTTGCATATAGCGATTGCGATGGGTTGCCCGTAAAGCCGCCAATATCCATTCCGGTAAACGGTACACCGCTTAAACCTAAGCTGTTTAATAATCTAACACCAAGCAGCATGTGACTATCTTCCGAGCGATTGTCACCTGTCCATATTGCAGAATAACGCTGTAAACCCGCATAGCCGGCTCGTGTTAGTATAAACGGGCGTTTATTAAACGTTGCCTTTGCACCCTCATAACTCGCCCTTGCCATATTTAACGCGTACACATCACGTGTTTGCAGGTGCGATGCCTTTTTGCCGTCATAATCAAATATGATATTGTCCGGCATTTTTTGGCCCCAGGTAGCAATCTCGTTCATATCGTTCCAGATACCACTGATACCATCCGCGCCGTATTTTTTCATTTCAGTACCCCACCAGGCACGGCCCTTTGGATTGGTAAAATCAGGAAAGTTGCACCATCCTGGCCATACTTCGCCTTTGTAGTTGGTGCTGTCGGGATATTTAATAAAAATATTTTCTTGAGCTCCGCGATCATATACCCCATATCCCTTTTCAACTTTTATGCCGGGGTCAACAATCACGGTTAGCTTAAAGCCCATGTCTTTCAGCTTATTGGTCATAGCCAACGGGTTCGGAAAACGTTCTTTATCCCAGGTAAATACCTTGTAATGATCCATGTAATGAATATCCAGCGTAATACCATCGGCAGGTATCTTTTTCTCTCTTAATGTTTGCGCTATCCTGAAAACTTCGGTTTCGGGGTAATAGCTGTAACGGTTTTGCTGGTAGCCCAGGCTCCAAAGCGGCGGCATTTTCATGCGGCCGGTAAGGGCTGTATATGAAGTGATGATATCGGCAATGTGCTGATGATAGATAAAGTAATAATTCATTTCGCCGCCCCTTGCGCCAAAAGAGGAAAAGCGATCATTGCTGGCACCGAAATTAAAGTCACTTTGATAGGTATTATCTAAAAATATACCATAGTTTAAGTTATGGTGTATGCCGATGTAAAATGGGATGGTTGAATATATCGGGTCCTGCCCGGTTGAATAACCAAAAGAATCAGTATTCCAGTTGGTATATCCATTACCGCGACGGTCCAGGTCCCCGGTTTTTTCGCCAAGCCCGATAAAGCGTTCGCCGCTCTGCATCTTTTTATAAGTAGTTACCGATTCATTTACCCATGATGTGGTCAGTCCGCCCTCATCTCCATTAATGACATCCCCTGTGAGCGTATAAAAAGTTATGGCAAACGGGCTTTTTTTGATAACCGCTTTTAATGAGTCTGTAACAATATCAATTTCCTGCGCGTTTTGAGTTATGCTTGTTTTGGTTTTTTGCGGCTGTGATATAACAGCGTACGAAAAATCAGCTGCAAGTTTATGTTTATCAATACGTACCCTTATCACATCAGCGCTGTAAACGGCAATGTTGGCGTAAGCGTTATCGGTTATTATACTAACGTTTTGACCGTTAATGTTTACGCTATTTATTTTGCCGATACCTTTAACAGGACTTACCTGTGCAACTGCAATTTTTAATGGCGTTATATAACACAACAGACATAAATAAAGGCCTAATTTCAACTTCACGTAATAATTATTAAAAAGGACATCCTGTGCACAAAATCTTCTAAAAAAATGGGTATATAATACTAACCCGGCATAAACCGGGTTAGTATTTTTTAATTTGATGTAATTAAATATTATTTATATGTATAGGTAGCTAAAACTGGCGGAGTAACGGCAGGTACCATAGCAGTAGGCGCAATGCCAGTGTTAAATGTAAATGTATGAGTACCACTTACTGCAACCGGAATATTACCATTGCTGGAATCATTTAACGTATTAGCTATGCCAAATCCGGCACTACCTGAGTTCGGAATGCCCCAACTATAAGTCCAGCCGGCATCCTGCCTTACTTTAAATGAACCGGTAGAGACTAAAGTAGTAGTAACAACCCAGTTTCCCAGACCGTCATTTACATACTTCATCGGAACGTCTGTACTCCATCCCTGCGCGGCATCGCCAATAATAGTGTAATAATCTGCTAAAGCATAGTTGATTTTAAGAGTGTTAGCGTTAAATGTAACTAAATACAGCCCGGCGGTAGAAGGGGCATACAAGTTATTGTTAGCATTAACGGTTACAGTAGTGTTTGTTGGAGCGCTATCATTAGTAGCGTATTTGTTATTGTAATTGGTTTTTTGAGGAAGCATTAACCACTGGTTATTACCGGCTGTAAAGTTAAATATACCTACATAAATACCATTACCCGTAGCAGATACTAAGCTGTCAATTGAACCTGCATTCAGGCTCCAGCCTTCAAAAGCGCCTACCGCATATAAGTACGACGTCAGGTTAAACGGAGTTACGCTTAGCGATACCACGTTTGAATAAGTGGGTGTAAGGCTTGGGGTTATTGACGAGGCAATACGTACGTTAATGGTCGCTGTTGTTCCGCCGGCTATGCCTAATTTTAATAAAAGGGCATTAAAGTCCGGTGTGTCATAGGCCTGCGTAAAAATATCAGTGCCCAAGGTTACTGATGTTGGTTTAGCCCAGTTATCACCTGGCACATCAATTTGTAATGTGTTGGTTACGGCTGCGCTAAAACCAAAGGTTGCCTGGGTAAAGTTGAATGTTATGGCAACATCAGTAACATCATTAACTTTAGTTTTGTCAAGTACAAGTGTTGTAGCAGTGGTACTAAGTGTACCCGGCTTCCCCCCGTTGGAGGTTACCAGTACCCCGCTTTTTGTACAGCCCGATAGCGTTAGCAGCCCTATGCCGCTAAATGCTAATAATCTTGTTAGTAAATTTTTCATTTTAATCTTTTTTTCCTTTTATGAATATTAATAAAATATATCTGCACGGTATTGATCAATAGCCCGGGTTTTGTATGAGATTAGGGTTGGCTGTTAAATCTAAAGATGGTATCGGGAATAATTGGCGATAATCAGGTACAGCAGATCCGTTTATTGCACCACCTTTAAACGGCCACAAATAAGTTCCGTTTGTAAACAATCCGTAACGGATCAAATCTGTACGCCTGAAACCTTCCCAAAATAATTCACGCGCCCTTTCGTCTAATATGATCTGTAACGTAAGTTGCGGTGCGGTAATATTGCCCGTGAGGCTTCCGCCGTAAGCACGTGTGCGGATAAGGTTGAAATAATTTAGCGCTGTAGCCGCGTCGCCGCCTGTACCGCCGCGTAATACCGCTTCGGCATAGATCAGGTATTGTTCAGGCAAGCGGAACAATGGCAAATCAACATCGCAATATGTCGGGCTTGATCCTTGTGCGCCTAAACTGGTAACATTCCTGAATTTATTAACGCCTAAGCCATCAGTAAATGAGGTAACGTTATTGATAACCAGGTTTTGACCTGGATACCAAAATTCGGCGCGTGTATCAGGATTGTTGTTATTAGGGAAATTTGCTGTGCTTGTAGTTGGTGGCGTAGGGAACAGCGCGATGATATTGGCCGTAGTCCGTGAACCCGCGTACCCGCCTGCTATTCCGAATGAAGTAACCGGCATCGACCCGCCGACAGGGGCATGCGTTAAATATTGCGAGCCGCCATATCCCTGGGTTTTTATACCATCATAATTTATGGTAAAAATAAATTCGCCTGTTGAGCCGCCACCCGATTGAACGGATCCGCTATTGATATTATCATCAGCAAGCATCAAATTAATAAACTTTGGTATCATTACATAAGCACCCGAAGTGATCACTTTTTGCGCATAGGTGATTGCATCTGTATAACGTGCTGTACCTGTATAAACCTGCGCGTTTAAATATAAACGGGCCAGCAAAGCCCATTCTGCCCCCTGGTCTGCACGGCCGTATAAATTCTTATTAGGCGGCTGCAATAAACCGTCAATAGCTTTAAGCTCGCTTTCAATATAAGCAAAAAGCGCGGGGCGTGTTGTTTGCGGAGGGATAACAGAGCCAATCTCGGTAGCATCAGTTACAAATGGCGGGTTGCCAAAAATGTCCAGTAAAACCCAGTACTGGTAAGCCCTTAAAAAACGCGCTTCGGCCCGGTAAAAGCGAATATTGGTCGCATCGGCCCCTGTAATGCCGCGTGAGGCTAATAACTCGTCTGTTGACTGCTGGATAAAATTATTACACAACGTGATCTGGTACAACGAACGATAGTACAAACCCTGGCTAATGGCGTTGGATGCAGACCATACCATATTGTGCAGGTCCTGTACACCAGGGTCGCCATAGGTAATTACGGCCTCATCGGTAGTTAATTCCTCGCAATTCCAATATAAGCGCCAAAAGTCTGATGTACCTTCATCAATACCTGCTATATCGCCTGAACCGGCCCCGCCGATGTTTCCTGTAAGTGCAAAACTTCCATAAACTTTTGCCATGGCTTCTGTGTAACCTGCGGGGGTACTAAACACCTGCTGTGAAGTTAACGCGTTATTTGGTGTAAGGATCAGATTCCTTCTGCACGATGTAATGCTAACAGCTAATAAGCCTGCCGTTAACACTATTTTAATTAAATTTCTTTTCATATTATTTAATATATATTTAAATCAACTAAAATTCTTATAAACTAAGGTTTAGGCCTAATGCGTAAGTCCTTGGCCGTGGATATTGGTTATTATCTATGCCGCCGAATACTTCGGGGTCAACGCCTGTGTACTTGGTAATGGTAAACACATTCTGCACGTTGGCGCTTATGCTTAAGTTATTTGTATTTTTTATTATTTTTCCAAAACTATAACCTATGTGTATATTGTCCATTTTAAAGAACGAAGCGTTTTGAATATAATAATCAGATAATACATCATTACCGCCATTGCCGGTAAGGCCGCTTGCCAGCACATTTGACGAACCGTTTTCTATAATGCCCAGCGGATTAATGAAATTACGCTGAATACCTGTGCTTGAAGCCAGGTTATTATAAACATAATTGCCTAAACTGGCACGTGATACAAAACCCGCGTTCCATTTTTTGATCCTTATTTCTGAATTAAAGCCAAAATATTCCCGTGCATCCGGGCTTTGTCCTGCATTCAGGTCAAGGTTGTTAATTACGCCATCATTGTTTTTGTCAACAAATACGCCTTCAATCGGTTTGCCGTTAGCGCCATATACCGCCTGTAAGGTATAAAAGGTGTTTTTAGGAAGCCCAACCTGGTCTATTTGTATGTCATTGCTCAATCCACCCGCAATACCGCCAACTGGCAGGCCGGGGAAATTAGGAGTTACAACTGCGGTTAAATTGGTTATTTCGTTCCTGTTTAAGGTAGCATTTAAACCAACCGACCATGAAATATCTTTTTTATCGATGATCCTGGCGTTGATATTAAGTTCCACACCTTTTTCCTGCATATTGCCCACATTACCGGTAATTTGATTGCTAAAGTTAGTGCCTGCCGACTGAGGGATTGTGGCCAGCAATTTACTTGTTTTCTGTAGGTAGAAATCTAAGCTACCTGTAATACGCTCATTAAGGAAGCCGTAGTCAATTGCGGCGTTGGTGGTAGCTGATTGTTCCCAGGTGCGGCCGGGATAAAAAGCGCCGGGGCGATAGGCCTGGTAATAGCTATTGCCAAATTGATATTGCGCACCAGTATTACTTAAAGAATAATCGGCCAGGTAGTCATAATCGCCTATTCCGCCCTGGTTACCTGTAACACCATATCCTAACCGTAATTTAAGGTTTGATAAAGTGGTATTGTCTTTAAGGAAATCTTCCCGGCTGATAACCCAGGCGGCGGAACCGGCAGGAAAATAACCGGTACGGATGCCAGGCGCAAACCTGGTAGAAATATCTTCACGCATTGAGCCTGATAACAGGTATTTATCATCATACCCGTAGGTTACCCTACCGTAAAATGATGCCAGGTCGTATTGGCTTATAGCAGTAGGGTAATTAAACACCGAACTTGGATTTACTTCCCCATTAGCAAAATAGCTTAAATAATTGGTGGCAGTAGTTGAAAAAACCTGTTGTGAATAGCCCGCCAAAGCGGTTACCTTGCTTTTGATCGATTTAAAATCATGCGAATAGCTTAAGTCGCCTTCAAGTGTGCTGTTCCCTTGAACGGATTTATACCTGGAATTATTTCCTTGCTGATCTACACCATTAGCATCGGGCGTACCCGGATATTGCGAAGCTGCATTAGCAGGTATTACATCAGTTCCCTGGCCATTTGACCCATCATAAGATGCGTTTACAATTACATGCAGATCAGGGAAGAAATGAACTTTATAATCTAACGCCAGGCTGGTAATAGCCCGGTAAACAGTGCTTGAGTTATTTTCTTGCTCTAACAGGCCAAGCGGGTTTAACGGTGCAAGGGCTTTTAAACCGTCTGTCGAGGTAGGGTCTAAAAGCTGATAAAAGCCGCCAAAGTTGCTATTGCCAGAGTAAACAGGCAGCGTAGGGTTAAAACTATTTGCACTGCCGATAGCGCCCTGGTTAGCAAACCTTTGCTTTACTTGTGAGCCTATAAAATTAAAATTGATCTTTAAGTGATCGGTAAATAAGCTCGGGCTTAAATTTATGTTGGCCGAATAACGGTCCATATCGCTTGTTTTTAATATACCGTTATTTTCGGTATACCCAACAGACACACGATAAGGAAGCTTACCCGCGCTGCCTGATATGCTCAGGTTATTATCAGTGCTGAACGATGTTTGATATATTTGTTTTTGCCAGTCGGTATTGGCATTACCTAACAAATTAATATATTGCTTAGCTGTAGTGGTATCATTAGCGGTGATATAAGCACGAAACTGTGCAGCCGAAAGTATGGGAGCTTCCTTAGGCAAAACGCCTGCTGAAAACTGCGTACTAAAGTTAACCTGGGGTTTACCGCTCTGGCCTTTTTTAGTAGTGATGATGATTACCCCGTTCGACCCCCTGTTACCATAAATGGCAGCCGCTGAGGCATCTTTTAATATAGAGAAAGACTCAATATCATTTGGGTTGATCAGGTCAAGCGGGCTTGCCGCTCCTGCAATTCCGTCGCTGGTTAAAGGAACGCCATCAATTACAATAAGCGGATCGCTAAGCCCGTTTAAAGAGGCCCCGCCACGAATACGGATGACACTTCCGGCACCCGGGGCACCACCATTTGTTGTGATAGAAACACCGGCAACCTTGCCCTGTATCAATTCTTCGGGAGTGGTTACTACACCTGTGTTAAAATCCTTTGCAGTAACTGTTGATATAGCCCCTGTCAAATCCTTTTTTAACGCTGATCCGTAGCCTATTACTACTACTTCATTCAAATCTTGCTGGCCGGGTACCAGGCTAAAATTTACGGTAGCGTTCCCGCTCACAGTTAAACTTTTTTCGATAGGCTGGTAACCTATAAAATTTACCTGCACGGTAACTGCCCCGTTAGCAACCCCGGTTATCCTGAAACTTCCGGTTACATCTGTTGTGGCCCCTTTTTGTGTTCCCTTTATGGTGACAACTGCACCGGGTAGCGGCGCATTGGTTTCATCAACAACTTTTCCCGTAATGGTTGCTGTTTGCGCAAATGAAATATTTGTTGACATTATTAAAAATGCACAAATAAGTAAATACTGTTTTATATAAAATTTTCTCATATAATTCTTTTTTTTGATGGTATTCAAAACTTACTGGTTATGCTAATTGGTTTATTGGTTGGTAAGCTTTACCTGGTTAAAAAATAAATTGGTATAGTCGTGAGTGGCCGTTATTTTTCTGCCGGCCCTTTTTTACATAGGGTGTGTTGTCATAATAATGGGGTTTAGTTAGTTAGGTTTAATTGTTAGTTTTTTTTAATAAAGAACTTATACCATTTTCTTTAAAAATGATCGCTGTATAATTGGTGTATTGGCGTAAAGAGTATAATTGGTATACAAAGCAATATTACCGTAAAATGCACATGCTCAAATGTAAAATCAGACATATTTCTTGTACAAATAGGTATAATTAATTCAAATTCATTTACACGGTCATTAGCTTCAAAACCTGTTGTATACGTTAACCTGGCGACAGATCAATGTATGCTGTATGCACCCTGAAAATTTTATAATTGGTTTATACTATTCCGGCAACTATTATCGTTATAGCTTATAATCATCTAACGGTTGTGCAACAATTGCCGTAACAATACAAAGTTGTATCAGGTTAGTGCCATAACCTATTTGTTTACAGAAAATTTAAAAAAAAACGCCTATTTTTTTTGCTATCTATTTAGTAATCAAATGATTAAAAAATAATGTGCTTGAAAAAATATAAATGAAATTTTCAATTTTGGGGCTATTTATTATCAAATTGACAGAATTGACGGCATTTAAGAGGTGTTTATTGTGAAAATTACAATCGATTGCCGTCGGTTGCAGAAGTAACGGGCAGGAAAGTTTTACAGGATATGTTTATTTATTTGCCGTCTACGGCCTTTATGGCCATAACATCATGATCGAACTGATCACCCGGAATAATGGCTTTCGCCTTCATCCGCATTTTGTAAACATAGATGGTTTTTTCTGAATATTCCAGTATTTTGGCAATTGTCTCGGTATCAGATATGCCCATCCTGATGAGCGCGAATATTCGCAGGTCGGTAGTTAATACCTCATCTTCCTTCGGCCATATCTGGTCTTCTTTGTGAAATAAGGCATTAAAATCTGTTATAAAGTTGGGGAATATCTTGATAAATACGTGATCAAATGTATAAAACAGCTTATCCCTGTCCTTTTTAATATTTATCTTGTCTACTATTAGTTGGATATCATCGTATTTTTTGACTGAAAGTTTCATGTCAACAGTCCGTTTGATCTTCTCTAACTGCAAAATATAGCCCGATATCACATCAAAAAAGTAACCGATGTACTCCTCCTTAATTTTTGTGCCTTCTATCAGTTTATCATTGATCTTTTCGAGTTGGACGTTTTTATCATCTATTATCTTTTCTTTTACCCGTAGCTTGTTCAACTGTTTAAACAGCAATATAGAAATTACTATAACCAGCAAAGCCAATATCGCGATCGACCCCAGATAGACCAGGAAACGGGTTTTTTCCTTTTCCACATAATCCAGCCTTTCTGATGCTACCAACGGCAGCAATGTACCAATTTGAATTTTTCGCTGACGTGCACCATAAAATTCAGCATCACCAAGCGCTGCTTGCAGGTATACATAAGTGTTCTTAATATCGCCGCTTTTATACAGCAACTGTGCTAACCAGAAAAGTGCGACCGTTTCTTTTGTTGACGATTTAATGTCAGAAATAGTTGCTTGTATCAGCAGGTCGATGCGTTGCTCCCCGTTATTTGTATTGGCATAAATATTACTCAGGGTAGAAGCAACAATTGCGTATTGGTGCATGGTGAGTTTATGCCTGTTTAAAAGCGTAATAAAGTCAGCTTCAGATTCCTGCACCTGCCCGTTTTTAAGCTTTTTATAGCCGGTTAGGTATATCTTATCATACGAGTCGGGCTTGCTTAGCGCTATGGCCGAATCAATGTATTTATTGGCCAGGTCGTTATATTCAATGGTATAATGTTTGTCGTTATCATAACCACCAAGGTCATAATAAGCCCGCATCATAATGGAATAGTATTCTATTTTAACGCTGTCATCCAGGTCTTTAACATTTATCCCTTTTAAATTATCAAAGGTTTCTTTAAACATACCTGACGAAAGCAAAATAAAGCCGGTCTTGATCCTGCTATAGTCGATTTTCGCCTTATCGTTTAACCGGTGGCTTATATCCAGCATTTTGGTGGCATACACATAGGCCGAATCATATTGGTATGATTTATACTCATCATAAAGTTTGGTACAAACGGCAAACTGCGCCTGCAAGTTATTGGGCGATACCGCATTTAACGATGTCTTCAGCTTTTGGATAGTTTCCTCCTTACGCTGGTCGTAAATTTTCTTATTGTTTAGTTCGCGGTTTAACTGGTCGAACAGGCTATCCGTTTTTGTAACTGAAAATGCAAGACATGGAAATAACAGTGTAAATAAAAACAGGGTGCCCCGCATAGTTTATATATAATTGATATACAAATAAACCTATAAATAATTTGTTTAGCAATACCAGTATTAGTATTAGTTTGGCATATATTTCATTGGATCGTTGCAGATTGAGAAAAGCCGGGTGAACCCCTGACCCAACCTTATCCCCCCTTTGTTTTTTTTGATAAAATAGCTATTGATCAAGGCGGGGAGTTTCAGTTTTCTCTTATTTATTATATCATGGTTTACCATCCGGGATGGTAAACCAAAAGCTGGAGCCTTTGCCGATAACACTTTCAACACCTATTTCTCCGCCATGTTTTTTAATGATCTCTGATGATATATATAAACCAAGGCCCAGGCCCGATGCATAATGATGTTCGGTGCCAATGCGGTAATAACGCTCAAATAGTTTTGATATGTTCTCCGGGGCTATGCCTCTTCCATGATCGGTTACGATCACTTTTGTAAAGCCCGGTATCTTTTCCACATGGATCAAAATCCCCAGTGATTCGGGCGAGTATTTAACGGCATTGTTAACGAAATTAACCAATACCTGGTCTATTTTATATTGATCTGCATAAACTTTAAGGGAGTGGTCACCGGTATAATCGATCGTGTATTTTCCCTCCAGGCGGATATGGGTGCAGCAGCCATCAATCACATCCGCCATAACAAAAATGGATTTGTTAAGACCAAACTGGCCATGATCTATTTTGCTGGAATTCAGCAGGTCATTCACCAAATGACTGAGTTTGGTTGCATTCCTGTCGGCACTGCTGCAAAGTTTTATCATATCTTCAGTTACGGACACGCCAATATTCATTTTTCTATCCATTAGCTGCAGGCTAAGGATCAATGTGGTGATGGGCGTTTTCAGTTCATGGCTCGCTACACTGATAAATTCCTCTTTTTGTAACCTTAATAAATGTTTTTCAGTAACATCTTCAATAATGGTATAACCCAGCGTTTCACCGTTATCCGGGAAAAGAATAGAGGTTACCTGGCACCAGATCGTGGTTCCGTCCTTTTTAAGCAAACATGTTTCGAGGCTAAAGGATGGTGTCGATTTTTGCCAAAGCTTCTCCTGTAGTATCTTCCAGTCATGATGGCAATAATCAGGCGCGTAATCAAATATTTTTGAACCAATGATCTCTTCCTTGTTAGTATAACCCAGCAACTCCACCATCGCTGGATTGACCTGTAATATTTTTAATTCAGACGAGATGATCTTATTGCCCAGCCTTGAATTTTCAAATACAGTCTTGAACCTTGTCTGACTTTCCTGGTATTCTTTATTTTCTTTTTTTAGGGTTTCTATCACATCCTGCAGGGATGCTATGGTGTTCATTTTTTCCTGGACCGGCATAAAAGTAGTTGTATAAAAGTAGTTGCATAAATAAACCTAAATAAAAATGTGCCGGGTAAGTGTAGAAAAGAAGCTTAAGCGATCCGCTGTTAAAATAGGAAGTGAAATATCTGCCTAATAAACAAATTAAAACGAAATTGTTTTTGCGGGATGAAAGCTGCGCATTTCAAAACTAAATAACCATCCGGAAGGTCAGATTTATCCTTGGTTTCATCGGTTTGGTGGACTTAGCGATGCAGTGTTCCCAATTTTCCTGTAAACCGGTTTTCATTAGCAGAAACGAACCATGCTCTAATTTAATGGAATAATGTTCCTTATGATCGGTTTTATTGCGGATATCAAAGCTGCGTACCTGCCCGAAGCTAACGGAGGCAATAATAGGGTTTTTGCCTAATACGCTTTCGCGGTCGCTGTGCCAAGCTACAGAATCATTACCATCACGGTAATAATTGAGCAGCACACTATTGAATTTGATCCCCGCCAAAGGCTCAACCATTGCTTTCAATTGCAGCAATTCCGGTGTCCAGGAATTTGGATTGGATATTTTACCGGATACGGAATAATCTGTACCAGGGTCACCATACCAGGCCGTTAGCCGGGGTGTCAGATATTCCTTATCCCATAGCTTTTGTGTGGTTTGTTTCCAGGGTGTTGTTGTTATAAAATGATCTAATAATTGATCACTTGTTTGCTGGTCAATAAAACCGGCATGGTATTCCAATAGTTCTGTTGGCAATCCCTTGCTTTGTCCAGCTTCCGTAAAAAAACTTAACTGCTCCATAGCACCTCCATATTATGCTGAATAAATTTACCTAACTGCTCCTGTTCATTAACCGTCAGCCGCTCACCGTCATATATCCAAAAGCCCCGGTCATCAAACAAGATACGCCCTAATTCTGCTTCTTCAAAAGCAACGTACAAATTGTACACCAAAGTTGCATCTATACTTTGTATATCGGGGATAACACTGATGATCTTATCAGGCCCGTTTTTCCGTTTGATCCATGCATTCATAAAACAAAAGTATAAATAATTTGTAAAATGCTAAAAATATTAGCATAACTTTATAGCCCGGTTTCATAGAACATGCCAGAAAATAAAAAAAATATTATCAGCAAGCTACAGCAGGACATTCTGCAATGGGAAGGCTACAAGCCGCCAACCGCAGGTACACGAGGGGTGGTTGGCCTGGGACCGATAGAGGCGGTTTTTCCAAATGGGGCCTTTCCTGTTGGTGCAGTGCATGAGTTGGTTTGCGGTAATTCGGAGGAGGTAGCAGCTGCGGAAGGTTTTATCGGTGGCTTATTATCAGTGCTAATGCGCGGGGGCGGTGCCTGTTTATGGGTGGCTTTATCACAAACGCTGTTTGCACCCGCACTAAAGGCTTTTGGTGTTGAGCCCGACCGGGTGATCTTTCTGAATTTATTAAGGGACAAAGACGTGTTATGGGTGATGGAGGAAGCGCTGAAGTGTCCGGGTTTGGCAGCTGTCATCGGCGAGGTAAGCACGCTGGACTTTAAGCAATCGCGCCGCCTGCAATTAGCTGTTGAGCAAAGCCATGTGACAGGTTTTATTTTACGCAATGACTCGAAAAAGTTAGGTTCTACCGCCTGCGCGGCACGCTGGCAGGTCAGGCCCCTGCCAAGCGGGTCTGCAGAGGGTTTGCCGGGATTAGGCATCCCACGCTGGCAGGTGGACTTACTGAAAGTACGGAACGGACAACCCGGCAGTTGGGTATTGGAATGGGATGAAAGCAAGTTTGTTGCAGTTGAGGAAATTGATGTGGCTGAAAGGATACATAATTATGGCTAAGCGTTATATGGCAATATGGTTCAGGCATTTGGTGACTGACTGGCTGATGCTGCGCCGACCGGAATTACGTGATATACCATTTGTTTGTGTCGCGCCCGAACGAAACAGGATCGTGATCACGGCGGCGAATTACCTTGCAGAAGCCGGGGGTATTTTCGCGGGCATGGCGGCCGCAGATGCAAAAGCTTTATGTATAGGCTTGCAGGTTTTGGATGCGATACCGGGTAAGGAAGCGAAGTTGCTGCGTCAACTGGGTTTGTGGTGCATTCGCTATACGCCGGTGGTTTCTGTTGATCTGCCGGATGGGCTGCTTTTGGATATTTCGGGGTGCGACCATTTATGGGGCGGCGAACGGGGATATCTGAAGGAACTCGTTTTGAAACTGCGGGCTTCGGGCTATGATGCCCGGGCAGCTATTGCCGATACAGCTGGTGCGGCCTGGGCCGTGGCACGGTTTGGTAAAGTGTCGCCCATTGTTGCTGCCGGCGGCCATGCAGAGGCTTTGTTGTCCCTGCCGCCTGCGGCTTTGCGGCTGGAAGCGACTGTAATGGAGCGTTTGCAGAAATTAGGTTTGCGGACGGTGGGCAGCTTTATCACCATGCCCCGCCGTGAACTGCGGCGGCGTTTTGGCGAGGGTTTATTGTTGCGGATGGGACAGGCATTGGGTTTGGAAGATGAAGTATTAGTACCATTGGTACCGCCCATGCCTTTTGTGGAGCGGCTGCCATGTTTGGAACCTGTTTGTACGGCTACGGGAATTGAAATAGCTATTAAAAACCTGCTGGAAAGGCTTTGTTTACGTTTGCAAAACGAGGGCAAGGGTTTGCGAAAGGCTATGCTGAAATGTTACAGGGTAGACGGCAAAATGGTAGAAGCAGCCATCAGCACTAACCGTGGTTCGCATAGTGTTTCGCATTTATGCAAGCTGTTTGAATTGCAGGTAGTAAAAATCGAGCCCGCTTTAGGCATCGAGTTGTTTTTGCTGGAAGCGCCAAAGGTGGAGGATGTGGATGTGGTGCAGGAAATGCTTTGGGCGGGAAAGCCGGGACTGGCGGATACGGCTTTGGCTGAACTGCTGGACCGGATCGCGACGAAAGTGGGGACCGAACGTATCCGCCGCTATTTACCCGCCGAACATTATTGGCCCGAACGGTCGATCAGGCCCGCAATTTCTTTGCAGGAAGTACCATCAACTTCGTGGCGTACAAACAGGCCGAGGCCGGTAAGGTTGTTGCCCCGGCCGGAAATTATTGAGGTAATGGCACTGTTGCCTGATTACCCGCCAAAGGTATTTACCTACCGGGGCAAACGACATATAGTAGCAAAAGCCGACGGGCCGGAGCGTATAGAGCGGGAATGGTGGCACGATAAAGGCATGCACCGGGATTATTACGCGGTGGAAGATACCGAAGGGCAGCGTTACTGGGTGTTCCGTTCGGGGCATTTTGATGATGCGCCGGAATGGTTTTTACATGGTTTTTTTGCATAGATTTTTGAAAGATGGATTACGCGGAGTTACAGGTCACTTCTAATTTCAGCTTCCTAAGGGGCGGCTCGCACCCGGAGGAAATGGTAGAACAGGCGGCGGCTTTGGGCTATGCGGCTATCGCTATTACCGACCGCAATAGTTTAGCTGGCATTGTGCGGGCGCATATCGTAGCTAAAAAATCAGGGGTTAAGTTTATTCCCGCCTGCTGTTTGGATTTGCTGGACGGCCCAGGCTTGTTAGCCTACCCTACAAACCGGGAAGCTTACGGGCGATTATCGGCTTTACTTACTTTAGGAAACTTGCGGGCAGAAAAAGGTGAATGCCATTTGTATAAGGCGGATGTATATAATTATCGGGAAGGTATGCTATTCATTGTGGTGCCGCCGGATGCACTGGGCTCGGGGTTTGATTTTGATGAGGTGTTTAAGGCGGCTGTGTCTGAATATAAGTCTGTCTTTGGTTCATCATTATATATTGCGGCTATTCGTTCCTATTCTGGTGATGATGCCAAGCGGCTTTTTCGGCTGGCACAGTTAGGTGTACCCATGGTAGCCACGGGTGATGTGCATTACCACCAGGCAGAACGGCGCGAATTGCAGGATATCCTGACCTGTATCCGGGAGAAGTGCACCATCAGTAATGCAGGTTTCCGGCTGCATGGTAATGCAGAGCGTTACTTAAAGCCGGCAGAAGAATTGCAGCGTTTATTCCGGGCTCACCCGGAAGCCATTCAAAATACTTTGGCGATAGCAGAGGCTTGTACTTTTTCTTTGGATACGCTGAAATATATCGAGCCGGAGGAAGCCTGGGTAGACGGCTTATCGCCTATGGAGCGGCTGACGAAATTTACCTGGGATGGCGCACACGGGCGGTATGGGTACCAGGTGCCGAAAAAGGTGCACGACCAGATCAAATTTGAATTGGCTTTTATTGAAAAGCGCAAGCTGGCCCCGTATTTTCTGCGGGTTTATAAATATACACGCAAGGCTGAAGAATTAGGCATTTTATACCAGGGACGCGGTTCGGCGGCCAATTCCACGGTTTGCTATTGTTTGTCCATTACGGCGGTCGACCCGATGAAGTCGCGGTTGTTGTTTTCGCGGTTTATGTCGGACGCGCGGGATGAATGGCCGGATATTGACGTGGATTTTGAGCATGAACGGCGCGAAGAGATCATCCAGTATATCTATGCTGATTACGGGCGTGAACGGGCAGCTATCGTAGCGACCGTGACACAGGAGCGGCACCGGGGCGCTATCCGGGATGTGGGTAAGGCGATGGGCTTATCAGAAGATACCATCAAACGTATCGGTGCTACCATCTGGGATTTCAGCGAGGAAGGCTTTGATGAAAAGCGGCTGCGCGAGCAGGGGCTAAATGTTCACGACCCGGTAATTTATAAGGTGTTGCAGCTAACCACCCTGCTGATGGGTTTCCCGCGGCAATTGGGGCAACATACGGGTGGTTTTGTCATTACCGATGGCTTGTTATCCGACCTTTGCCCGGTATTGAACGCGCGGATGGAGGAGCGTACCCAACTGGAATGGAACAAAGACGACCTGGAAGCTTTGGGTATCTTAAAGGTGGATGTTTTAGGTTTGGGGATGCTGACGATGATCCGCAAGGCTTTTGATCTGGCCAAACAGTATTATGGTTTGCATTTAACCTTAGCCAATATCCCGCAGGACGATCCGAAGGTTTACGAAATGATCAGCCATGCGGATACCGTGGGCGTGTTCCAGGTAGAAAGCCGGGCACAAATGTCTATGCTGCCGAGGTTGCGGCCTAAATGTTTTTATGATTTGGTGATCGAGGTGGCAATTGTGCGTCCCGGCCCGATACAAGGGGATATGGTTCACCCCTATTTAAGACGGCGTGACGGAATTGATCCTATTGAATATCCATCTAAAGAACTCGAAGAAATATTAGGCCGGACGTTAGGTGTTCCGCTATTCCAGGAGCAGGCAATGGAGATAGCCATTGTAGCGGCAGGTTTCACCCCTGCTGAAGCGGATGAGTTGCGGCGGAGCATGGCCACATTCAAGGCAAAGGGATTGGTAAGCAGTTTCCGGAAAAAGCTGATCGACGGTATGGTGGCCAAAGATTATACTGAGGAATTTGCGGCGCGAATATTCAAACAGTTAGAGGGCTTTGGCAGTTATGGTTTCCCTGAAAGTCATGCCGCTTCGTTCGCTTTGCTGGTTTATGTATCCTCCTGGCTCAAATGTTATTACCCGGATGTGTTCTGCGCAGCTCTGCTCAACAGCCAGCCGATGGGATTTTACCAACCTGCTCAGATCGTGATCGATGCGCGGGACCACGGGGTAAAGGTATTGGAGGTAGATGTTAACCATTCTGATTGGAATAATAAGATTGAAGTGCCCGGTTCTGTTCGGCTGGGTTTCCGGCAGGTGAAGGGGTTACGTGAAGAAGATATGGCAGAATTGGTTGCAGCCCGGGTTACAGCCTATGCACGTATTGACGGGGTCCCGGTGCAATTAGCGGCCTTAGAAAAACTGGCGGATGCTGATGCATTCCGCTCGATGGGGATGGACAGGCGGCAGGCGCTATGGCAGGTTTCCGCACTGGCGGATAAACCGGTGGCCTTGTTTGAAGGAAAACCGGAGCAGGAAGCACAGGTAAAATTACCGCTGATGACGCAGGGTGAGCATGTAGTGCAGGATTATGCCAGTACAGGCTTATCGTTAAAAAAGCACCCGGTGGCTTTGGTACGGGAAAAGCTGGATTTGCTGCGGGCGTTGCCAATAGCTGATATGAAAAAGTTAAAAGATGGAGATGCGGTAAGGGTGGCCGGGCTAATCACGGTGCGGCAACGTCCGGGAACGGCGAAGGGTATACTGTTTATGACACTGGAGGATGAAAGCGGCAACGCCAACCTGGTGGTTTGGGAAAAGTTATTTGACCAATACCGTAAAGAGATCATCCAGTCGCGATTGTTGATGGCCGAAGGCAAGGTACAGATTGAAGGCGAGGTGATCCACCTGGTGGTACGGCGTTGTTTTAACCTGAGCGGTTTATTGCGCGGGTTAACAACTATAGATAATGAGAGCTTACCGCTGATGAGTTTAGCCCGCGCTGATGAAACCACAGCACCCATTCCGAATGAAAGGAATACGCCCGTAAGTGAAAAGCCCAAAAAAGAAGTGTTTTATAAAGGCAGGAATTTTAGATGATGGGATAGATTATTTTCCACCCACCCTATTCACCACAATCACCCCATTTCTCAACCCACCAGCAACCGCCCTCACTTTAATTTCACCCGTTACATCACCCGCCTTTAATAAAATTGTTGCAATACCCGCTTCGGCTTTAATTTCTGCCGGGCCAACCATCACGCCGGGGCCTTCAACCGAAAATTTTACAAGATTGGCGGCATCGGGTACTACCGTGCCGTATTTATCGGTTATATAGGCGTACATAAATATAGCGTCGTTCTTTCCGTGGGTTAGGCTTTTGCCGCTCAGGTCGGCTTTGAGTATTATTTTAAAAGCCTCGCCCGGGGTGGACTGGTTTTGCATGATCACTTTTTTGCCATTGATATAGCCGATTGCCGTTAATGTGCCCGCCTGGTAACTTGCCAGGTTAAATGTAAACGGCGGATGGATTAAGTTTTTTGAACTGGCATCCGTATCCGGTTTTTGAACGCCTAACGATTTACTATTCAGCAGCAATTCTACCTTATCGCAATTGCTGAATATTTTAACCGTTTTTTGCTTTTCATCATTCCAGTAATTGGCGATGAACAGCATGGGCTTACCAAATCCGTTTACATCCGGTTTTGGACCGACCTGGCTTTGGTAAAAGTAAAAGCTGAATTTTGGCAGGCGGAAAACATCCATTATACCTGACGATTCCAGATCGGCGGCATAGCCGCGTTTATAGTCAAACATCAGCCAGTTAACATCACCAACTCCCGGACCATATAAATTATCGTTATGCGCTTCCTGGAAATTGAGTTCCTGCTGTAAAAGTCTTTTCTGCCCGTCGGTTCGTACCTGTCGCGAGTTTCGTTCTTCACTTTTTAACCCGGCATATTCCTTTTGGTTGAAACCCGCGTTTTTAGCGTAATATTCCCAATCGCCATATTCGGCTATCAGCAACGGCTTGGGGTGGTCATACTTTTTATAATAATCGGGGGCGTTCAAATGCTGACGCGCGGGGTTGAACACGTCAAAGGCATAATCTTTCCAGCCCGACGAAAAAACGTCTTTAAAAGGCAGCTCGGTATGAACAATTTTATTGGCGGTATCCATATAGGCCTTGCTCATGCCGGTTTCATTTAATGACGCTTCCCATAAAACGACAGACGCGTGATTTCGGTCACGGTGTATCATATCCCTGATATTCTGAAAGCTGTTTTTTTGAAATTCCTGATTTCCAAAAAACTGCCAGCCGGGTATGGCATCCATCACCAATATACCCAGCTCATCACAGGCATCCAAATAGGCGGGCGAGGGCGGGTAATGTGAGCAGCGTACAAAATTAAAGCCCGCATCCTTTATTTTCCAGGCATCGCGGTATTGGGCGTTGTCCGACATGGCATACCCGATATATGGGTATTCCTGGTGACGGTTGGTGCCTACGATATTCAGCTTATTGCCGTTGATATAAAAAGCACCTGCTTCAAACTTTACGGTCTTTATCCCGGTTTTTAAGGTTTGCGCATCAGTTTCTTTCCCGTTTTGCAGCACCTGCACTTTAAGGGTATACAAATAAGGCTGCGCGGGCGACCATAATTTTGGCGCGTTAACCGTCAGCGTTTGTTCAAAAGTGCCAAAATCGTTTGGCTTTACTGCTTGTTTGTTTGATATAGCTGTCGCGATGATTTTACCCTCTTTGTCAACCAAAGTTATTTTCACAGCCGCGTTTTTTAGCTGGCTATAGTCATTATTCACATCAGTTTTAACAGTTATTTTGGCTGTTTTAGCGCTTACATCTTCGTCATGCACCAATATGCCACCACCCGCCAGCCGGTCATCATACACCGCGTTGCTGATGTACAGTTTATCTTTAATAATTAACCAGGCATTACGATAAATGCCGCCATAGTAATTAAAGTCAAGGTCTTTTATAGGTTTTCCCGGCGGGATGACCGGGTTATCCTGGTTGTTTAATTTGATGAGGATAGTATTTGGCCGGCCAATTTTTACCAACGCCGATATATCCATATAAAAGGGCAGGAAACCACCCACATGTTTATAAATATACTGCCCGTTCAGATACACATCGGCCTCGTGCATAGCAGCATCAAATTGTATAGCAATATGCTTGCCTTTGTCAGCCGCCGGAATGGTGAACGATTTGCGATAAAAGCAGGTGCCCTGCCATTGCTCAATAACTTTATTAACCGGCTCGATGCGCGGGGTATGCGGCAGGGAAACCTTTTCCCAGGCGATGTTGCCCGCGTTGGCGGCGCTTAATAGCTGACCTGAATTTGCCGTATCGATATCTTTAACAAACTCCCAGCCTTTATTGAAATTAACAACCGACATGGGTGATTGCTGAGCTTTAACATTTAGGATGCTTCCAATTATAAGCAGCAGGCAAACAGAATATTTCTTCATTTATAGCGGAATAAAAATTAATGGACGTTGTATTTTTTCGCGAACGGCGGATAAACATCCAGTGTAGCATTTACCTTTCCGTTCTTATCAAAAAACGACTCCCACGAGCTTAGCGGCTCCCAAATAAACGAGCCCAGCGCCTTGTTGCCCGGCGCGGTGAACGATATATCATTAACTTCCTGCTTCAATTGCGAATATTCGGCCACCATAACATATTTGTTATAACGTTTGGCAAGGTCGGCCATATTGCTTTTCAGGTCGGCCAGCGTACCGTGCCATTTAGGATAATAAGAAAGGCCGATCACATCAAAAGGCACTTTGCGTTTGACCATATTATCCAGGAAAAACCGCGCTTCTTCATTTTGACCGCCAAGCGCTATATGCAGCATTATTATGGTATTGGGGCTTACCGCTTTTACGCCCCTTTCGCCAGCGTATATCAAACTGGCTAAGCTATCCAGGTTATTGATAGCGCCATCAGGCCAAAGCAGGCCGTGGTTTATTTCGTTACCTATCTGTACCATTTCGGGCGCGGTGCCCTGGTCTTTCAGCGCCTGCATAATGTTTTTGGTGTATGTATAAACTGAATCATGTAAGGTGGCAAAATCAAGCTTACTCCATTCTACCGGCTTATTTTGACGTTGCGGGTCGGCCCAGGTGTCCGAATAATGTATATCCAGCAAAAACTTCATCCCGGCGGCTTTTATCCTTTTTGCCATTTGCATGGTATGCGCCAAATCGCAAAAACCTCTTCCGCGCGAATAACCGACCGAATTTTCGGGGTGATCAAAAATGCGCAGGCGGATATAGTTAAAGCCGTATTCCTTTAGCATTTTCATTACATCTTCCTGCTGGCCGTCTTTGTTATAAAACTTCATGCCACGGTCTTCCAATTGTGGCAAAAAGGAAATATCGGCACCGATAATTTTATCATTAATAACATTGATGGGCTTTATTGGCGTTGTTATTTTAATGGGATGGGCCACGCCCGGCTGAATGGTATGTATCTCTGTCGAGCCGGTTATTAAGCCATCCCCGGTAACATCCAGTTTAACGATGCCCCGGTTTTTACCCGCCTGGAAGTGTATGGTTAACTGTCCGTTATTCAAATTTTCCTGTAACGCCTGGCCGGGATCGTGAACGGCATCGCTTCCGTTGGTAATGGTGGCGATCCTGGCATCGCCGGTTATTTTAAACCGGACCAGGTTGGTTGCATTGGTAACCGGGTTTCCCTGTTTATCAATAACACTTATTTTGATGAGGGCGTCGTCCTTGCCATCGGCTATCATGGTAGTTTTATAAGGCGTAACAACAATTTCGGACGGCTGGTTAGCGCCCGCGGCAGTTGTTTGAGCGGCGGCAAAAAATGGCAGGCAGGGCAAAATCGCGGCTATTATAAAATGTCTTGTTTTCATGCTGGGTTTATAAATTGTTATACAATGGTTCAGGTTAGTTTCTTATTGCGGAATATTATATTTTTTGCTGATGGCCGGATAAACATCCATAAAGGCGTTGGTTTTGCCGTCGCGGTCAAATGTTGGTTCGCCGGTATTAATGGGTTCCCAAATAAAAGTGCCTTTTATTTTATTGCCGGGCAGGCTAAACGCGATGTCGTTTACCTGCTGCTTAAGCTGGGTATATTCGGCAACAATAACATCCTGCTTATACCTGGCTGTCAGGTCGGTAAGGTTATTCCTTAAACTATCAGGTGTACCGTGCCATCTTGGGTAGTACGATTCACCTATAATATCAAACTTTACGCCGCGTTTGATCATGTTATCCAAAAACCATCTTGATTCGCCGTTTTCGCCGCCGCAAGCGATATGCAACACAACTTTAATCGATTTATCTACAGATCGCACACCCTCTATAGCTGCTTTAAAAAACGCGGCAAGTGTATCCAGGTGCTTGGTAGTACCGTCGGGCCATAACATGCCGTGGTTTATCTCGTTGCCCACCTGTACCATATCAGGCACTGTCCCTTGCTTTTTTAAGGCAAGTAAAGTGTTTTTGGTAAAGGCCTTTAACGAATCCTGCAATTGCTGAAAGTTGGCCGATTTCCAGGCCGCAGGTTTATGCTGTTTACCGGGATCGGCCCAATTATCGCTGTAATGAAAATCGAGTAAAAAGCCCATGCCTGCCGCTTTGATACGGAGGGCCATTTTTTCGGTATTCGCCAGGTCGCAATAACCTTTTTTTGAATAGCCGCTATCCGCAGCCGGGTTATTGAAAATGCGCAGCCTGATATAATTAAACCCGTGATCTTTCAGTATTTGTATCATGTCTTTTTGCACCCCGTTATCATAAAATTTACGGCCGGCATCTTCCAGCGACGGTAGGAAAGAAATATCAGCACCCATAATTTTATCAAAATTAACATGCTTCGCCGATGCCGGTTTGAACGCGGAAAGCACGCTTATCACCACACAAAAAACGCTTGTTAGCGCACAAAAAAGTATTGTTATTACAAAAGAGGGAAGCTTTAATTTTCTATTTCTCATTTTTGGATAATTTGAATAATCAATGTAAATCTTCAAAGGTTAACAAAGGGTTGTTTGCCGGCTTTGTTTGCAGGTTTACCGAGGCAGGTTTTAATCCGTCGGCTGTAACTGTAAGCATAATTTCGCCCGGTTTGCGGCTGGCTTGTATCACTGCATAAGCATGCCCTGTAAACGCTTTGCGATGATCCAGCTTAAAAGAATCATCATCCCGCTGGTTTCCGTTATCAACGCCCAGCAGTTTGCCGTTGCCGGTTACAGCAAACTGTATTAAGTTGTCTGCATCGGGTACTACATTGCCATTATCGTCCACTACGTCTACTTTAACCAGCGCCACATCGCTGCCATCGGCGTTTACTTTGCCGGTATCTGCGGTTAAACGTAACGCCGCGGGTTTGCCCGTAGTATGAATTTCATCCACCGTAACTTGCTTGCCATTTTTGCGGCCTACGGCTTTGATGGTGCCGGGCTGGTAGGCCACATCCCATTCCAGGTGCAGGTCGGCAGTGGTGATGTTTACGTAAGGCTTATCATATTTATTCCATGCACCCGAATTTCCCTGGCGCGGAAACTCCTGCACTTTTATACCATAAGACTTACCGTTAACAAAAAGCTCCACCGTATCGCAATTGGTATAAGCCAGTACCGGCATGATCTGCCCTTCGCGCCCGGTCCAGTTCCAGTGCGGCAGGATATGCAATACCGGTTTAGCAGTCCATTGGCTTTGATAGAAATAATAGCCGTCTTTGGGATTATTGATCATATCTATTTCACCGGATGACGACCCCTTGCCCGGCCATCGTGCTTCGCCCAGGTAGTCGATGCCTGTCCACATAAAATCGCCTATCACATTGTTATGCACAGCAATATATTTCCATAGCTGTTCGGCCCGCACCATACCTGCCGAGTAGTTTGCCTTAACCGTATTCATATCCTTGCCAAGCGAGTATTCGGCGGCGTTCCGTACCGCGTCATCCTCTGTACCTATCATTTTCCATTCGGGATGGTCGGCATGGTCAATGGCATAAAACAGTTCGCGGCGTTCATGCCAGCGGTCTACATAATTATAGCCTACAATATCCTCCGCGTTCATAAACTCAATTTTTGTCGAATGATTATCCGCAGCAATATCATCGTTGGCTGTAGTAACCGGCCTGGTCGGGTCTTCACGGTGGTAAGTCGCCAGCAGGCCTTTTATCAGTTCAACACCTTTATCGTTGGTTTGGTCGGGAATTTCATTGCCCGCGCTCCATAATACCACCGATGGATGGTTACGGTCGCGGTGAATTTGGTCGGCCACATCAATTTGCGACCATTCATCAAAATACAGGTGATAATCGTTTGCCACTTTTTTGCTTTCCCATACATCAAAAGCCTCATCCATTACCAGGAAGCCCATTTTATCGCATAGATCTAAAAACTCGGGTGCCGGTGGGTTATGCGAAGTGCGTATAGCATTGCATCCCATGTTTTTTAAAAGCGTAAGCCTTTCCTTCCATATTTTTATCGGCACCGCCGCGCCAACACAACCGCCATCATGGTGCAGGCAAACGCCGTTCATTTTTATCCTTTCGCCATTCAGCATAAAGCCGTTTACCGCGCTGTATTCCAGTTTGCGGATACCGAATGTGCTTTGAAATTCGTCAATAACTTTATCGCCCGATTTAATGGTAGAACGCAAAGTATAAAGGTGCGGCGCGTTTACAGTCCATAAAGCAGGTGCGGCAACCGGCATTTGCTGTGCAAATTCATTATTCGCCTTGTCGGTTAATGAAAAAGGCAGTGTATTGGCAGCAACTTCATGGCCGTTCTCATCAATTATGGTTGATGTTAAAATGGTATTGGCCATTACGGCACCATTATTTTCTATCTTAGTTTTAACAGATACGGTCGCGTTAGCCGCGCTAACTTCGGGCGTGGTAACGTAGGTACCCCATTGTGCTATGTGCAGCGGGTTGGTAATATTCAGCCATACGTGGCGGTATATGCCCGAGCCGGAATACCATCTTGAATTAGGCTGCTCTGAATTATCAACGCGCACGGCCAGTGTATTTTTACCCGGTGTAAGGTAAGGTGTCAGGTCATAAACAAAACTGATGTAGCCATTTGGCCGCTTGCCCAGGTGATGCCCGTTTATCCATACTTCGCTGTTCATATAGACACCGTCAAACTGTATGCTTACTTGCTTTCCGCGTACAGAAGAAGGCAATGTAAATTGCTTGCGGTACCAGCCTATGCCTGTTGGCAGGTAGCCGCCACCGCCGCCCGTTGGTTCGGTACTTTTAAATTCGCCCTCAATGCTCCAGTCGTGCGGCAGGTCTAACATCCGCCATTGCGCATCATTGAAATTAATTTCCGAAGCGGTTTTTTCATCGCCCAGGAAAAACTTCCAGTCCCTGTCCATTAATAAATGATAACGGCCTGGCTGTGGCGATTTCGCATAAAGACCGTTTCCAAACAGTACCGCCAACAGGGTAATAAAAAAGATATTTCTCATTATTGATCAGGTTTCAACTTATATTGGTTATTAATTGGCAGGGGCTCACCAATAAACAAATTAATGGTAATTTGAAGCAACCGGTTTGTACAATTGGTCAAATATTTAGTCTAATTGGTTTTATTCGTGTTTATTTAACACTACATAAAGCAACCCGAAAACCCCGCCAGGCGCTGTCTTCATTCGGCGGATTTTTAGCGCGGTTGGCCGATCGTTCATCATTGATACCGCTTCCCCAGCTACCGCCCCGGTTCACTTTGCCGATGCCCGTTGCAGGCCCAACCGGGTCGGTAACATTGCCACCGGGATAAGGCCCGTACCAATCTCGGCACCATTCCCATAAATTGCCCAGCATGTCCTGCATACCCCATTTATTTGCTGCTTTTTTCCCGGCATCCCTCGGACCTGCCATCAAATTACTCAAACCCCTGCCGGTATAACCGTTCGGGCTATTTTTACCATACCAGGCAATAGCATCCAGGCTTTCATCATTGGTATTAACATTTGCAGGCAGCGCGGATGTGGCCCCGGTTGTCCCGGCGCGGCAGGCATATTCCCATTGCGCTTCTGTTGGCAATGTGTATTCATATCCGTCAGGCAATCTTCCGGCGGTGCGTTCCTGTTCAGTCAGCTTTTTACAAAAATCCATCGCTTCATACCAGCTTACAAAATACATGGGCAAGCGGTCGTTTTCATTCGCCATTATTTTGTCGGGACTGTTCGGGTCGAAGTGCATATAATCCCTTATTTTTTGCTGCTTTCCCTCAAAGTCATACAGCGTTTCGTCATTCAGCATTTTGGTAACCTTATCACGCAGGTTAAGGCCGGTTACAGCTTTCCACTGACCTATGGTAACCTCGGTATTTCCCAGCCAATAGCCTTTGGTTAATGTTACTGTAGTTTGCGGGCTTTCATCGGCCTTGCGGCCCTTTTCCGATTCGGGGCTACCCATAACAAATGTTCCGGGCGCTATCCAACTCATGGGGAGTAAAGTACTTGCGGGCAACTCCAGGTTCCAGGATTTTCCCGCTACAGGGCTTTTTTGCTGCGCCGACGCTACACTACATGCAAACAGGCCCAACCCAATTAATGCAGTTGTAATATAATTTTTATAAGTTTGATTAATGGATAGCTTCATATAGTAAATGTATGGAAATCAAATCCTGCCAGCCAACCGCCAATATCAAATAAAACCGCTAACACCAATATTATGTACAATTTAACCATTGCATTTACGCTTTTGATAGCATCTTAGCCTCACCCTGCCTTCTCCAATCGCATGCCGCCATCGCTAAAGCTAAGGCGGCATGCGATTGGAGAAGGGGTGAGGCGAGACCAGGTTAACCCTTTAAATAAACCAAAATGAAACAACTATATTTATTACCGGGCATATTTTCAGTATTGCTGCTTAGCGCCATGATCAGTATAACCGAACCAACGGAAATTCTTTTATGGCCAAACGGAGCGCCCGGCTCTGAAGGAAAATCCGGCCCTGAAAAGGTGCGGGTTACCGATCAGGGCGACATTGTAATATCATCTGTCAACAAACCATCTATCACACCCTATCTGCCATCTGCCGAACAATCGTTGGGCGCGGCAGTTATTGTTGCCCCCGGCGGCGGGCATAGCGAGTTATGGATAAGCCATGAAGGTTATACCCCGGCGCGCTGGCTAAAAGAGCACGGCATTGCCGCATTTGTATTAAAATACCGGCTGGCAAATGAAAAAGGCTCAACTTATACCGTTGATAGGGATGAACTGGCGGATATTCAAAGGGCTATCAGGCTGGTGCGCAGCAGGGCAAAAGAATGGCATATTGATACCGCAAAAATTGGCGTTATCGGATTTTCTGCAGGCGGCGAATTAGCAGGGCTATCTGCCATGCGGTTTTCGCAAAGCGATAAAAAAGCAATTGATCCTGTTGATCGTGAAAGCGACAGACCGAATTTCCAGGGTTTGATCTATCCCGGCAATTTAAACCGGCTGGAAATTACAAAGTCTTCTCCCCCGGCTTTCATCGCGGGCGGCTACCAGGACAGGCCGGATATTTCGGAAGGGATAGCGCAGTTATATTTAAAATTTAAACAGGTTGGCATTCCGGCGGAGCTTCATATTTATAGTAATGTGGGGCATGGTTTTGGCATCAGGGAAACCAATAAAGGGGCGGTTGCCCAATGGCCGGAGGAGTTCAGGCTATGGCTGGAAGATATGAAAATGATAGGACATTAATTTAATAGACATCAATTGTCACTAATTAATATATTTACTATGATAAATAAACAAACCCGCAGGTCGGCTTTAAAAAATATGATCACCGGAACAGTTGCTTTTGGCGCAGCAGGTACATTATCATCTTTCACTATGGATGTAAAAAGCAATGCGGAGCTAAAAGGCAATATCAATCATTCAGTATGCCCCTGGTGTTACAAAGAGTTAACGCTGGATGAGCTTTGCGTTGCAGCAAAAAAAATCGGCATAAAAGGTATCGACCTGCTCGGCCCTAAAGACTGGCCGACGGTAAAAAAATATGGCCTTGATTCGCCCATGTGCAACGGGGCCGAAATTAATCTGACGGACGGGTTTAATGATAAAAAATTCCATCAAACGCTAATTAAAAACTATACCGATATGATACCGCTGGTATCGGCTGCGGGTTATACCAATTTAATTTGTTTTAGCGGAAGCCGGCGGGGCATGGATGATGAAACCGGCTGGAGTAACTGCGTGGAGGGATTAAAACCGTTGCTGTCCTTGGCCGAAAAATATAAGGTGGTGTTGGTAATGGAACTCCTCAACAGTAAAATTACGCATAGGGATTACCAGTGCGACCGGACTTCGTGGGGTGTCGAACTGGCTGAAAGGCTGGGATCTGAAAACTTTAAATTGCTGTATGATATTTACCACATGCAGATAGATGAAGGCGATATCATCCATAACATTACCGAAAATCACCAGTATATAGCCCATTACCATACCGGCGGTGTACCCGGAAGGCATGAAATTGATGATACCCAGGAACTGTATTACCCGGCAATTATGCGGGCTATTAAGGATACCGGCTATAAAGGCTTTGTGGCCCAGGAGTTTATTCCCGCGCAACCTGATAAAATAGCTTCGTTAAAAAAGGCAATTGAAATTTGCGATGTATAAAAAAGAGTAATAAGTAATGTATATTTGTATAGCTATAAAATAGCATAACAAATCAAAAGGGAAATATCATATGACTAACATCATCAAGACTGATGGAAATCGTGTTGTAAATGTTTCATTAGAGGTTCAACTAATAAAGCAGGAAGACTATATTGTTTCATTCTGTCCTGCTTTAGCATTATCATCATTCGGAATAACTGAAGACGAAGCCCAGGAGGGGTTTGACGGAGTTTTGGAGACGTTTTTAAAAGATACTCATGAACAGGGCACACTTGAAAGAGTACTCCTTGATTTAGGTTGGTCGCTTAAAAAGATACCAACTGTAAAATATCAACCACCAATAAAGAAAGTTCGTACTAAACAACGCAACTCTTCTTACATCCGTTCTTTTAATGAAAGGGTGTCTATTCCTGTATCGTAAATGGGGATAAATAAGGCTATAGATTCATTCTGATTTCAACATCATGACATATCATCCCAACCCCGACCGCTATAAAACCATGCAATACCGCCGCTGCGGAAACAGCGGTATTAAGCTCCCTGCTATATCGCTGGGGTTATGGCATAATTTCGGACATATAGACGCGGTTGAAAACTACCGCGAAATTTTGCACCTCGCTTTTGATAGCGGCATTACCCATTTTGACCTCGCCAATAATTACGGCCCGCCGCCCGGCTCGGCAGAGGAGAATTTTGGCAAACTGCTAAAGGAAGATTTTGGCGGCTACCGCGACGAAATGATCATTTCTACAAAAGCCGGGTATACCATGTGGGATGGCCCCTACGGCGATTGGGGCTCAAAAAAGTATTTGGTTGCCAGTCTTGACCAAAGTTTAAAACGCATGGGGTTGGATTATGTAGATATTTTTTATCACCACCGCCCCGATCCCGAAACCCCGCTGGAAGAAACAATGGCAGCGCTTGATCTGATCGTTCGCCAGGGAAAGGCGCTCTATGTGGGCATCTCCAACTATCGTGCGGATGAAGCCGCAAAAGCTATTAAAATATTAAAAGAATTAGGTACGCCGTGCCTTATCCACCAGCCTAAATATTCCATGTTTGAGCGTTGGGCCGAGGGCGGGTTATTGGATGTGCTGGAAAAAGAAGGTGTAGGCTGTATTCCGTTTTCGCCGTTGGCGCAGGGCCTGCTTACCGACAAATATTTACACGGCATTCCCGCCGATTCAAGGGCAGCTAAACCAGCTGGTTTTTTGCAGATTAACCAGGTTACTGATGCCCGGTTAACACAGATCAAAGCATTAAATGACATTGCCCTGCAACGCGGACAGACATTAGCGCAAATGGCGTTATCGTGGTTATTGAAAGACCCGCGTATAACATCTGTGCTGGTAGGGGCCAGTAAGCCGGAACAATTGACCGATTCGTTAAAATGCCTGGATAATATTCATTTTTCGGTGGGAGAATTGGCGGAAATTAATGGTATCCTATTATAGTTATAGCCATCAAACTTTAATGGCCCATCGGGCCTATCCCTTTGTAGAAACAACGATCCATCCGTGTATCTTGCCGCATAGCGGCTACCCTTCGCCATAAAACATTTTCGTTAAGGGTAGCCGCTACGCGGCAATTTTATTCTTATTTTTTTATCTACAAAGGGATAGGCCCGATGGGCCATCATCGCCGAAAAATTAAATTATTGGGTTAATGGATTTTTATCCTTCAAGAAGTCGCCCAAGCCTTATCCCCTTTTTTATAAGGGATACATCCGTCAAACCGTCCCGGTACGGGGTCATACCGCATGGCTTTAGTACAGCCGTCCTCCGAGGTAAAATAGCCTAAAAGTGTTAACTCCTTCATCATCCTGAAATAATGGTTGGGCTCATATATCGTGCGGATTTTTCTAAAAACGTATAGCTCTTTGTTAAGTTCATTCAATAATTCGGTGCGTTGTGATTTGCTGCAATCCAAAAATCCTTTATTATATTTTTGCCTGCACTCATCATTCAGTTTGGCAATGCCGTTAATAAATATTTGCTGGTCATCCGCAACATAGCAATCCCTAACCATCAATGCCATAAAACTACCTATTTGTACATCCTTAGAGCCGGGCGTTTGGGTGGCAGGTAAAATAGTATCGCCAACTTCGTCCAAAAGTTTAATATTGTTCTTTTCAAAAAGTACATTAACATTTACCGCAGGGGCCGACTTACAACCGCTCATCATGTACTCCATGCCTACCAGGGTACCGCCCATTAGCAGCGCAACCCTCGAGATCGCTTCTCTTCTGTCCATACTGTTAAATATTATTTTTCTTTAATTCGTTAACCGCGTGGTCAACTGCGCGGGCGGTTAAGGCCATATAAGTTAACGATGGGTTTACACAAGCCGCCGATACCATGCATGAACCATCAGTAACAAACACATTTTGCGCGTCCCAAACCTGGTTCCATTTGTTTAGTACCGATGTTTTCGGGTCGTGCCCCATACGCGCTGTGCCCATTTCATGTATACCGGCCCCAAGCGTATAACCGCTATCAAAGGTTGTTACATTTTTTAGTCCGGCGGTTTCCAGCATCTCTTTGGCATCCTGCATCATATCCACGCGCATTTTATGTTCATTATCTTTAATTTCCGCGCTTATCGCTAAGATCGGCAGTCCCCATTTATCCTTTTTATCTTTATCCAAATATGTTTTGTTGTCATGATAAGGCAGGGTTTCTCCAAAGGCGGTAAGGCCCATTGTCCATTTACCCGGCTCGGCCAATGCATCTTTAAATTCGCCGCCGATGTTCATTTCGGCAATTTCGCGGCTCCATCCCTCGCGGCTTGCCCGTCCCTGGTAACCAAAGCCGCGCAGATAATCGCGTTTATCGCCAAACAAATTTCTGAAACGGGGGATATATATACCATTGGCGCGACGGCCAAAATAATATTTGTCATCATAGCCTTCCGGCTCGCCATTGGCACCGCATTTAAAATGATGGTCCATTAAGTTATGCCCCAGTTCGCCGCTACTGCTGCCTAAACCTTCGGGCCATACATCTGTGGCCGAATTCATCAGCACCCAGGCCGAATTGAGGGTTGAAGCGCATACAAAAACCACTTTGGCGTAATATTCATAAGTTTGGTTGGTTTCCGCATCCAATACCTCTACGCCCTTTGCCTTTTTGGTATCCTTGTCGTATATAATTTTGGTGACGATGGAAAATGGCCGCAGCGTTAAATTACCCGTAGCCATTGCAGCCGGAAGCGTGGAGGACTGCGTACTGAAATACGCTCCAAACGGACATCCCAACGCACATTTATTACGGTATTGGCAGTTGGTGCGGTTATTATGCGGAACTGTGATATTGGCCACCCGGCCAATGATCATTTTCCGTAAATCTTTATATTGTTTGTTGATACGGGCGGCAACATCTTTTTCGACGCAATTCATTTCCATCGCGGGTAAAAATTCGCTGTCGGGCAGTTGCGGCAAGCTTTCTTTTGACCCGCTGATACCAGCGAACTTTTCTACATAGCCGTACCATGGCGCTATGTCGGCATACCTGATGGGCCAGTCGATCGCAATGCCATCTTTGGCGTTCGCTTCAAAATCAAAATCACTCCAGCGGTAGCTTTGCCTGCCCCAGGTTAACGAACGTCCGCCAACCTGGTAGCCTCTGAACCAGTCGAACGGTTTAACCTCTTTATAAGGACTTTCTTTTTCATTAACCCAATAATAAAGGTTTGCTTCGCTTAATACATAATCGCGTTTAAGTACAGGATGGTCATTAAGCATTTGCTGCGAGCGGCTTAGCCTGTATTTAAATTCCCAGGGTGCCTTATTGGCATTTACATAGCCGGAAATATGCTCGATATTTTTACCGCGCTCCAGCATGATAGTTTTCAGGCCCCTTTCGGTTAATTCCTTAGCGGCCCACCCGCCGGATATGCCCGAGCCAATTACAATAGCGTCGTATGTATTAGTCATAATACCCTGTTATAGCAATAATGAAAGACAAATAATCAATGTAGTTTACCTATAACAAATGACTGATAATTTGAAATAAGCGGTTTGTATAATTGGTCAAATTTTTAGTTAAATTAGGTATTTTATTGGAATAAATATTATCTAAAACCTATTGTCATTCTGAGCGCAAGCGAAGAATCTATACACAGGACATTCAGACAAGACAGGTAGCGCGGCGACCTGTCACTTCAAGATCCTTCGCTCGCGCTCAGCATGACAAGGTGATTATTTGTTTTTGCCCGCGCAGCAAAGCCTCATCCGCATCAATTTCTGCGGATATGGCTATCCAGAGCACATCACAAGCCACTTTATAATATGGGATCAGATCTGCTCCTCCGCATAAATAAACCGGGCATTTATAATTCAAAAGGTCTTTAAGTTCTGAGCCTATCAATAACCCGCTTAAATAATAAAAATTATTTTCAGCGGGCGTATTTTTCAACAGATCGTTTATCCTAACCCCAAAAGTTAGCTGTAATAAATTGCCTTTCCGACTGTCTTCTACGCCCTTTTTAAAACTGTGCTGGTTTTCCGGCTGATAAAAATCGCCGCCCTGCTTTATTGACGGTGCCAATATACTTTGAGTTGTCAGCAGGCTGAAAAACTCGCCCGTCATATAGGTTTTGATCCCAATAACCTTTTTGCTTTGAATGGTAACATGCTTTGGGTGGGTGCCAATAAAAATCACTAATTGTTCATTATCGTTATCCAGGTGAGATGCGCAACCCACTATTTTTGTTTCTTCGCCGCGCATAATATCATCGCCTGTTGTTATGCCCGAAACAATGATCAAAACATTCTCACTTCTCTCCATTGCCAGCGTTGTTATTTCCAGGTCTGATCCATCTATAGCTACCGGGGTCTGTTTATAAGGCAGGTCGATCATCCCGATGGTACTGGATATCATCCCCGAAATTATCACCGGGATACCTGCTAAGCTTTGGCCAAGCCGTTTGCTCAACAGTTCAATGTATTGCTCAATTACAGCGTAATAAAATATTTGCCGCGTAGCATGATCGGCACGCTCCTGTTGCCATAATTTATAGGTACTGGCTATTCCGTTATCGTTCTTTTCCTCGGCAATAATTTCTAAACTATCGTATTGCACCAGCCGCAACCTAAAGGAAGACGTGCCCCAATCGCAGCTTAAAAATTTATCCATCACGGGTTTTAAATTGAAAGCTAAATATCTGCAATTGCCTGCACATATTTCATTGCGTTTTGGGTTAATTCGGCAAGATACTCGTCTGTAACCGTCCTTTTTGTATTGACCAGCGAACTGCCGATACCGAAACCCACAGCCCCGGCTTGTTTATATTGCTTGATATTTTCGAGATTAATGCCGCCGGTCGGCAATAACGGAATATGCGGCAGCGGGCCTAAAATATCCCTGATATAATCAGGGGACGTTGTCGGGAAAACTTTTATAATATCGCCGCCATTTTTAAAGGCATGAACAATTTCTGTAGGGGTATGCGCGCCGGGGATAGCTACTGCACCATAACTTTTTACCGTTTTTATGACATCAATATCAACAATCGGCGACAGGATAAATTGCGCACCCGCTAATATCGCGGCCCTTGCGGTTTTTGCATCCAGTACTGTCCCGGCCCCAATTACCATTTTATCGCCTAACTTATCAGCAGTTTCTTTAATTGCTTCCAAAGGATCCAACGAGTTCATGGTAATTTCTAATATCCTTATGCCGCCTACATACAAAGCTTCGGAAATTTTTAAAACATCAGCAGGGTCCGCCCCCCTTATAATCGCTACAATTTTATGTTTTAATATTTTGGTTAGTGTCAGCATAGTTAGTGCAATTATTTAAGCCTGTCAACTGTTTTACCCTGCGCCACCGCTATCACCGCCGCTAAAGCTATGGTGATTAAAAAAAGCTAAGGCGGCACGCGGTATCCTCCTCCGTTCCCTAAATTTAGGGAACGGTTTCGCACAAGGCCCTGATTTACTACGGAACTTAAAGGTAGCTATTATTTTAACGCCGGGCTTACTATTTTATAATGTACTTCTTTTTGTTGTCTTAATCGTTCGGCGGCAAATTCGGGGGTAATATCGCGCTGGGCGTTGGCCAGCAGTTCGTAGCCCACCATAAATTTCTTTACGGTTGCCGACCGGAGCAGCGGCGGATAAAAGTGCATATGCCAATGC
>Ga0302315_10000661_pt1 | contig 37642 bp, 32 predicted proteins | sample III_Palsa_N3_1_FD_200532 | JGI IMG/M metagenome (GOLD analysis project Ga0302315, IMG submission 200532) | Peat permafrost microbial communities from Stordalen Mire near Abisko, Sweden - III_Palsa_N3_1 | ecosystem: Environmental > Terrestrial > Soil > Palsa > Peat permafrost | place: Sweden...
ATTGTAGCCATTCTGTCATTAGTCAGCCTTGGTTGCGGCCCTTTTGTCAGTCTGCTTGGCGGGTTTACGCATTTTTGGCGGCGTTTTTATGCGTTTTTGGGGTTGGTATCTTGTTTGATCCTGTGTATCCGTAATCAACTTTCAAAAACTTTTAAAAAAATAAGCCATGTTGGTAAAATTAAATCATCAAGCACCCAATCAACTGAACAATTGGTTCAAACTCCTGGACGAAGACTTTTTTGACGGTCGTTTTAACGGATTCCCTCCGGTGAACATCGTTGAAAACAAGACGGACTACGCGATCGAAGTAGCCGCCCCCGGCCTGGAAAAAAATGACTTTAAAGTACAGGTGGAAAAGAACCTGCTGACGATTTCCGTGGACAAGAAGGAAACCGTTGAAAACAAGGAAGGCCGCCAGGTTCGTAAAGAATTCGGCCAGCGCGCTTTCAAAAGAAGCTTTACCCTGGATGAAAAGATCAATGCAGAAACCATCGCCGCCAAATACGAGAATGGTATTTTAAGATTGAACTTACCTAAGAAAGAAGAAGTGAAGGAAAGCAGCAAGGATATCACCGTTCTCTAAGGATTTACGTATATAGTAGTGAGCGCGTTGAAAATGAGTTTAAAATAGTGTGGAGTTAGTCTATGTAGTGTTTGATGGGTGATTTTTCAACGCAGTGAGTTGGTTTTGGTTTAACACAAGCCCCATCCGTTCCCGGGTGGGGCTTCCTTGTTTATGGCCGGCGCGCCGGAGGCGCGCTAGTGGGGGTTGATGGGGAAGCTAGTGCGGGAGACGACTGGAAACAAAGCGGCCGGATCTGCTAAAAAAATTTAGCGAATCCGGCCGTTTTTCGGGAGGCGTATGGGTCTCGAACCCACGACCTCTAGTGCCACAAACTAACGCTCTAACCAACTGAGCTAACACCTCCGTTTATCCCCACTTTTATTTAAAGCGGGCTGCAAAGATACCAAAAAAAAATACTGACCACCAAATGTAATTTCTCTTTCTTTGGGTCATGAATATCTGGTTACTGCTGCTCCCCCTACTCTCTTTTGCATTGGGCGCCTTAGTCTTCAAACTATTGCTGTATAGCATGTTTGGGGTATCCCGCAGGAAGGCCCTGGCATCCATGGCCATTCAATGGATCCGTGAAGAAAGCGGCCTGACTGATGGCGCTCAAGTCAAAAAATTGCTTCCTCTTGCGGAACAACACGTGGATCATTTCCTGAGACATAAACTTACGGTGGCCATGCCGATGGTCGCCATGTTTATCGGTGACAAAACGATCGCGCAGTTCAAAAGCGTTTTTATGGAAGAGATGGACGAATTACTCCCGGTTTTCGTTCAATCCTATTTTGATCATTTCCTGGGAGGAACGGCTCCGGTACCCATTGCTTCGGAAGTTCACGGTTTAGCGGCCTCAGCTTTGGAAGCCCCCCTTTTGGGAAGGCCTATCTTGGCAATGAGCCTGGAACGCATCTTTAACAGGATATACAAGTCGCTGTCAATCAGAGTTATATTGATCGGCGGAGGGCTGGGATTGGGGATTGGAGCGCTTCAATTGTTCATCCTGTATTTTGGACACTTCTTGTCTTAACATACCCTTCGCAGGTTGGCCCTCTAACACCAAGTAATGACCGTTTGTATAGTTTAGGCGGCTAACATCGAAGTTTTAGGGTGAATTTCGCAAAAAAGAATACATGAAATTTTTTACGATGATATTGGGCTGCGTCCTGTTTTCCGCTGTTTCCCAGGCCCAGGCGCCGGGAGGAGCCGGGGGTGGACGCCGGGCGGGACAGAACATGAACGTGGGGCATTTTTACGGAAGGGTTGTGGATGCAAAGAATAATAAAGGTATTGATGCGGCTTCGGTAGAACTGCTCCAAACTAAATACGATACGGCTACGCATACTTCAAAAGATGTGGTGGTGAAAGCGATGCTAACTAAACCCAACGGGGACTTTAGCCTGGAGAACTTGCCTATCATGGGCTCCTTCAAGTTGAAAATTACCGCCATCAATTTTACGGACTACGTACAACCGGTGAAATTTGATCTGAAGGCGCTGGCCCAGGCAAAGAGTGCCGGTGGAGCGGGCGGCGGAGCGGGCATAAGTCAAGGACAGGGAGACCAGTCGGGCCAGGGTGGCGGCGTGGATGCTTCTTTGCTGAATGCCATTGACAAGGATTTGGGCAATATCAAAATGAAGGGGAATGTGCAGCAATTGGGAGACATCGTCATCACAGCCACTCCTCCTCCTTATAAGATGGCCGTCGACAAGAAGATATTCAACGTGGACAAAAATATTGTCGCCACGGGTGGAATGGCCACCGACGTATTGAAGAACATTCCTTCTGTAAATGTGGACATTGACGGAAACGTTACCCTACGGAATGCCACACCTCAGATCTTTGTGGATGGCCGGCCCACGACACTGACCATGGACGAAATACCGGCAGATGCGATTGAGAGTATTGAAGTGATGACCAACCCTTCGGCTAAATATGATGCTTCCGGTGGCGGTGGCGGTATCCTTAATATCGTCCTGAAGAAGAATAAGAAGGTAGGTTATAACGGAGACGTTCGCGCAGGGGTAGATTCCAGGGGCAGGGCCAACGGTGGTGGCGATTTCAATCTGAGAGAAGGCAAGTTCAATGTCTTTATCAACGGGAATATACGCGGCCGTAAATCAGTATCTACCGGTACCCTGAACCAAACCAACCTGGATAGCGCAGGCCATCCTTTTTACTATACGCATCAACCTAGTACGAATACCAGCGAAGGTACGCTTGGATTTGGCCGTGTAGGATTTGATTACTTCATGGATAACCGCAATACGTTTACATTGGCTGGTAACTATTTTAAAGGGACCTTCCATAACTATGATGATTACACCGCCACGACTACGTATGATCCGACCTTTTATCCCGGTTATGGGGATAGCACCAACAACTTCAATGAGAACGCAATAAATACCTCTGTTTTTCAAAACAAGCAGGGGGAATTGGATTACAAGCACAATTTTGCCAAATCAGGGCATGAATTAACGGCGGATTTTAATGCTTCTTCCAGTAACAATAACACCAACCAGGTTATTCTGTCCAACATTTCATATCCCAGCGATCCGACACTAAATTATGGTTACCCTGAGACCATTTTATCTTCAGGCGCTTCCCAGAATTATAATTTCCAGGCGGACTACGTGAACCCCTTTACGGAGAAAACGAAGTTGGAAGCAGGTACGAGGGTGAACGTTCAGCATCAGTCCAGCGTCAATAACTATTATAATTCACTGGACTCGGCCGGGAAAGGACCTTCGAACCCGGATTCGTCCCTGGATAACCGCTTTAATTATACCAACCAGGTATATGCGGGGTACGTCCAGTTTTCAAGCGCACTCACCAAGAACCTTAGCTACCAGGCAGGCCTACGGGGAGAAAGTTCCAATTATAAGGGAACCCTCTATAGTGATGCGTTACCGGAAACTTTTTCCCATGTGTTTCCTTTGAGCCTGTTTCCCAGTGCATTCCTGTCTTATAAAATCACGGATAAACAGAGCCTTCAGGCCAACTATTCAAGGAGAGTGAACAGGCCTAATTTCTTCCAGTTGTCTCCTTATGTAAACCGGACGGACTCTCTTGCTCTTTCGCAAGGTAACCCGAACCTGATCCCGGAATTTACCAGTTCTTATGAGTTTAATTATCAGAATGACTATAAGGGCGGCAGCTTCCTGGCGACGGTATACTACAAGCATACGACCAACCTGATCACCCGCAACGTTATCAGGGTATTGCTCCCGGGAGATGTAGATACCAGCAACGTATACACCTATCAAAACGCCTCTTCCAGCGATGTTTACGGCCTGGATCTTACGAACAGATACAATATCACCAAGTGGCTGGACTTTATGGTGAATGTCATTGTCTATAATTCCCAAATCAATGCGGGCAACCTGGCCGGTTTATCCAACGAGAACCAGTTTAGTTATTTCGGGAAGATGAATGTCAACATTAAATTACCCGTTGGCTTTTCCATCCAGTTGAACGGAGACTATCAATCCAGGACCATTGTACCACCTAATACGGGTGGTGGCGGACGGTTTGGCGGCTTCGGCGGCGGCCCCGTTTCTACGGCCAACGGTTATATTAAACCCATCGGCGGCTTTGACTTCGCGGTTAAAAAGGATTTTCTCAAAAACAAGGCGTCCCTCGTATTTAATATGCAAGACGTCTTCCGTACGCGTATCAATGATGCCTATTCAACTTCACAATATGTGGACCTGAGCTATGCGCGTCTTCGTGACCCACAGTTCATGCGCCTTACTTTCTCTTACCGGTTCGGTAAAATGGATATGAGCCTGTTCAAGAAAAAGAATATGAAACAGGACCCCGATTCCAATGGTGCGACGGAAGCGATTGGAGGCGGGACAAGGTAGGATCAGCCGTTCTTGCCGCTCAGCATGGGCACGAAAGAAAATTGTTCGAAGGCTTCTTCTCTGAAGGAGCCTTCTTCTTTTTCCCGGGTCAGGCGGTGCATGCGTTGGGCTTCCCCTTCGTCTATGGGAATCACCATCACTGCCCCTGGTTTCATCTGGGAGATCAATTTCTGTGGGATGAAGGGCGCAGCGGCGGTGATGATCACTTTATCGAATGGAGCGTAAGTGGGTAGTCCTTCGAAACCATCTCCGTAGAAGAATTTCAGGTTGGGGTATTTATTTTTGAAGATGAAGTTCTTATGGGCGTCATAGAGCTTCTTTTGGCGCTCAATGGTATAGACATAAGCGCCCATTTCCGCCAGGACGCAGGCCTGGTAGGCGCTGCCGGTTCCTATTTCGAGAATCTTATCGAAAGGCTTGATGTTCAGTAATTGTGTTTGGTAGGCTACGGTATAGGGCTGGGAGATGGTTTGCCCCTCGCCTATGGGAAAGGCACGGTCTTCGTAAGCGATCTGGTCGAAGGCTGTGTCCAAGAAGTAGTGCCTGGGTAGGTTATTCATGGCCTCAAGGACCTTTTCATCGGTGATTCCTTTCTCCCTTAGAATGTTCATCAGTTGCTTCCTCAATCCTTTGTGGCGGTAAGAATCCTCATATTGTCTCATGCGACAAAGATAATGAGGGGAATGAGGGAATGCAAATCGAAGGTGAGGGGTGCGCGGCAGCAGGGCCTATCGGGGGCCGTGGCCGTAAATATCTCTCCAGTTGAATTTGGATTCGGGGTTGAGCTCATGGATACCGTCGTCTACATGCAGCTTTTCAGGAGAGATGATAAGCTTTGACATTTCGGCGGCCATATTGTTGTAGTGGTAATTGCTTCCTTCCCTTTGGAGGCCGGCCCTGTCTTTTTGGATGCGGCGTATCATCTGGGCTTCGCTGCGCATGGGGTAATGACGGAGGTTGAAGTTTTCGGGAGCCTGGCGTCCTTCGGTCGGATTGTGGTTGAACGCCCGAATATTGGTCTTAGATGCTCTCCAGGCACGGATGCGGGGGGCGCAATCGGGGAAGAGGCTGTAATGACGGACCCTTTCCGCGGGGGAAGGCTCCAGTGCATTGTCGGCGGTAGTGAACCAGTAGTTATAGTTATTGAATTGGATAAAGTCGTGGCCTTGTTTGTGGATCTCTTTGAGCCACTTGTCGTATTTTTTAGTACGGTCGGGGCCTTCGAGTAACTCGTCCTGGTCGGGCCAGGAGATCCAATCGTATTTTTTTACATAGTTCTTGATCAGGTTCCTGGACATCTCGGGATAGAGGTTGTAGAAATCAAAGGACCGGGGTACATATTTACGTTCCCTGAAATGCTTTTCGTACTTGTCCAGGACTTCGGCGGTTCCATCGTCAGAGCCGTGGTCCCAGACCACCAAATCGTGGTTGTGTTCCAACAGGTGGAGGATCGCGTCTTCCAGGATGTCGGCGTCGTTGTAACAGAGCAGGACGCCTAGGAGTTTGAAACGGAACATGGGGTGGTTGTTTTCTGGGAGGAAGGTAAGATTTTTTAGAGTGCAAGGCGTGAGGTGACCATCACTGGGGGAATGGGGGGGCCTTTGAGCCCTTACACAAGTAAGTACATAATTACGTACGGAATTCTGTACCTGGCAAAAATTGCGCCTTGAGCATCAGGTCGTGGTTGGGGGGACTGTTGTGTCTTATCGTTGGGCGATTTTAATTTTCTCCACCGCCATCTTTATGTCATCCAGCTCTTTTTTAAGGGCCTCGTTCTCATTTTGTAATTGGTTGATCTTATTATTGGCTTCAATCTGGTATACAGTCAATTCCTCAATCTTCTGTAATTGCAATCTTTGCATGCTTCCCAGGTCCTGGCCGTCTTTGCCTATTTCCAAAGCGGAAGGAATACCGGGTAAATGCTTATACAGCCTCACAAATCGGGATAGATTATCCAAAGACTCCGGCTTGTATGCACTGTCGAATACAAAGTCGGGCCAGTTGGCATTGGCTTTTACCACTACTTTGGTAAAAATGGCCGACCCGTTCACCGCGAAGAGGTAGCCTTGAGGATTGGTGGTGCCAATGGCTACCGATCCGCCGACGGCGTTTAAAACAATGTTGCCATATGAACTTCCTGCCGCTCCGGTACATTGTATATTCGCATATCCATTGGTATAGGCGGAAAGGGCTATGGCCAAGTTAGTATACCCTCCTGAAGACCCATTGGCATTACCCAAAAAAATCCCTCCTGGACCACCTGGGTCGATTTGCAATTTATTGGTAGGGCTTGAAGTTCCAATCCCAACATTGCCATTGGATTTGATCCTCATCCTTTCACCCAGATCAGACGGTAGCGCTCCGTCTGAGGTGTAGAATGCCAGGTCCATTGATTGAATAAGTGCGCTGTTAGCGGCATAGTTGTTCAGCCTTTCCGCCCTGATCCTCGCGCCTGCCTGATTGGGATAGGTATTGCTGAAGGTTGTAAAATCAATATTATATCCACCTGTGATGGCGCCCAATGGTACAGCTGAATTGCCAGGATCTGTCCCATAGCCAAAATTCAATGTAGAATTGGCGCTATTGGCAGGCATTCTTAAATGCAGTAATGCGCTTGGTAAGGAAGTATTGGCAGATCCCAACGCCATATAGCCAGTAGATCTCTGGATGACCATGTCCTGTCCTAAATAAGTCCCGGTATTATCATAGCCGAAGATGGAAAAATCCGAGCCCACCATATTGGTGCCGTTTTCCGTATTGAATACGCCTATACCCCAGCGGGCGACAGTATTAAGGGCCATCGTAAGTTCTGATTGGCTGTTCAAGGATGATGTCTGAGAAGTCATTAGCAGGTTGGTTATCCCGGTCCCTGAAACATTGAAGCCGCCGGTTTGTTGGGCAGAGGGGCTCAGTTGGACGTATGTTTGGGCTTTGGTGGAAAGGGTTAAAGCGCAAATCAGGGTGGTGAGGGAGAGGCTACGTTTGAGCATATGATTTGAATTTTAATTGGCTTGAAACTGCGTTGAACTAGTAGTCATCTTTCAATGTTAATCGTCTGGCGATCTCCTTTAAATGAAACAATCATAAACGCCGGGTCTATTTTCAGTACTTTCAATAGGTCTACCTTGTCTTTTTCTTTCACAGAATATTCAGTGCCTTTGTAAGTTATGATGGCGATCTTTCGTTTGGTATTAACGGTGCCTATAAATCCTATATATTTCAAGTCTGCAGGATTGAATGCCGGGACAGGAGGTCCCTGGAACGCAGATGACAAGCCTGGTTGTGTGTTGGGCATGCCGGATCGATTATTGTGCCCTCCACCCTTTTCATCAGGATCTTCCACGATGGAATCCGATTGCCCCTTGAAGGGGTCTGGGTAATCAACCATCAGTGAAAATGTATCCTGGATATCGACTGGCTTTAATACCACTATTTGTTGGACCGGCAGAGGAAGTGCATCGTCACGCCCCATTCCCTGAGCTACCCGGAATACAATGAGCCCCCAGATGATGACAACGAGGCTAATCAGTAAGTATTTTAGGCCTTTTTTCTGCATGGGTGCTCGTTTTATTGAACGGTTAAATTCCATGCGGCGCTGTACTGACTGCTGGTGCTGTTATTCATGGCCTGGACCCTCCATTGATAGGTCCCTTGCCCCAGCGCCACACTAAAATCGGTAGTAGTTATGACCGTGTCGGCCACCATAGTGACGATCGAATCAAACCTTGGCGTGACAATCTGCAATTGATACTGGACGGCGCTGGTTACGGGTTGCCAGTAAAAGGTCTGTACTGTATCGGATGAAGTGACGTTATTGGATGGGGCTACCAGCGTCACAGTTTGGCCATTGAGCAAGGGTTCCAAGGTCTCGGCACAGGCCGCCATGAACAAAAGCCCTATCACAAGTCCAACGAACAGAAGATTACGGTGTTTCATGCGTCATTAAGTTTTGTACGTACATGGTGCAGGCCAGCCTGGATTTTTTATCCCGGTTATCGATATATTTCCTGAAGTTGACCGAAGCTACCCGACACAACTGTTCTTTCTGTTCAAAGACGTATACCATTTTCAAGGCGTCTTCAAATTTCCCTTCTACTGTGATCATCCGGGTCGATATTTTTTCGCCCGGTTCGTGGGAAGGGATGGGTTTATATTCTTTCAGGGACAGGTCAAATTCTTTGCAACAGGAATCCAACTTTTCCAGGAATTGCCTGTCCAGGACAACTGTATCAGTCGTGTATAATTTTCGCATACTTTCAAGAACCAGCCTTTTACCCGTCAACATGTTCATGGAAACGGCTTCCGTCTGCCCCGACAAGTTCATTTTTTGCTTCTCGTTATATTCAGCATATACCTGCGCGGTCTTCCGAAAGCCCAGCGTATAACAAAGGATCAACGCTATCGCATAGCCTCCCGCCAGCCATTTAAGTTTGGTTTGATATGTTCCCTTCTTTCCCATTACCTGGTCATTACCTCCACTGTAAACTGGGACGTTCCCAGGTCTTTTTTGTATTGATAGGTTCTCAAGGTTACTTTCTGCACCATCTCCAGATTCCTGAGGGAGCCGATAAATGTGTTAAGGTCGTCGGGATCGTCACAGGTTCCGGATATCCGCATCATGCCTGCCTGAAAGACAAAGTCCTCTGAATTATTTCCTTCCTGGAGCGGATTGGTGCTCATACCGTTCAATACGATAGAGCCGAGAATCAGGGCGGCCGCCCTGTCCATATAATAGCTATTCCTGGAATGCTTCAGCCACCCCAGGGAATCCAGGTACGCATACCCCGAATCCACCTTTCCCCTGAGCGCTGCCTCCTCTTCACTGGACTGTCGGACCAGCGCCTGGGAAGCGCCCAACTCCCTGTTCCTTGAAAAGTAGTGACTGAACAAGGCATAATTGACCAACAGCATTACGAGCAGGCTGAGCAAGGCAAACCAGGAGGCCAGCGTATAATACCGATGCCACTCAACTTCTTTTCTTGCGTGCCGGACCAAAGGCATGGCGAGGCCTTCGGTAATGGCCGGTATCTCTTTCACAAAGCCTTCTAAGGCGGCACCCAGGGACAACAAATAAAAATCCTTGAAATAGAGGTTGCCGAGCAAGGATTCTTCAAATATGACTTCCGAAGAATGGTCGACAGCTTCTATACCGATTACCTGCCCCTTATCTATAGAGATATTGTAATGAAAAGTCTTAATCAGCGCGCTGCGGTCTTTCATGAAGGGCAATACATTGCGGATCCCGCCTGCTCCTATATGCACGCCGATCAGCTTGTATCCCAATTCTTTCAATTGAATTGATACCTTCTCTACCAGTGACTTTCGGGCGATGAAAACGTACCATACACCCCCTGCCTCATACATATCCCAATAGAATTCGTCCGGATTGGAGCCAGGCAAGAAATGGGCGACAGGATTTGTCAAATGCACTTCTGACTTCCTGAGTAAGACACCCTTGCCATTGATCGTGACCACTATAGGGATCCGGACAGGTATGGCGGAAGGCAATGCTGATATCTCCCCCACCTTCGGCGATTCTGATTCCTTCAAGAGCTTCTTATCCTTTCTCCTGAGATGTACTGCAGAAATGACCCAATCGTCCTGTTTGGTCAGGTAGAAGTCGATCGCTCCCAGTTCATGGAGGGACAAAATCCGTTTTTTTATATGGGAAAGATCAGCGCGCATTAAAATACGATGGTAGGTTTAATGAACACAATCGACACCGTTTTAGTATCCGTCTTGGTTTTGCTGGTGAATAGCCATTTCAACAAAGGTATCTTGTCTAGTAAAGGTGTTCCAGAGGACGTCTCATCCTTTTCATTCGTTTCGATGCCGCCTAAAAGCACCGTTTCCTCATTCTTAATCCGGATGATGGATTTGAATTTGCTGGTGGTGGTGGGTGGGGGCGTTGTGGTATTGGTTGAATTGTTGTCTGTAAAGGCGGTAATATTCACGCCGATGGTCAGTGTCACGTTTTCATCCCCTGAAACGAAGGGCACGATGTCCAGCGATAGGTTTGCCTCGACCGGATAGTATTGCTGCGTCACGACGGTCGACGTGCTAAGGGACCCAATGACGTTTTGGGTAGACGCTGTATAGTAACGGGTACTTCCTATGCTTAGTGTGGCGGGATGGCCATTGAGGGTAGATAGTTTAGGCGTCTCCCTCAGGTCTACGTTGTTAAGGGATGACATGGCCTGCAACTGTACGTAAAAGTCGGGTAATACATGCCCTATATTGAACACATTATTCAAGCCAATATGGTCGATGAGGCTGTTGATATCTTTGGCCCCGAAGGTAAAATTTGTTCCCCCTGCTCCAAGGATAGAACCTCCTGTCTTAACCGAGTCATTGACGCCCATGGAAATGCCTGTGGACAGCGATTTGGTCTTGGTAACGTCCATAATGATGATTTCTATGGTGATCATCGGCACCTTCTTGTCCACCTGATTGACAAAGTTCTGGATGTCGTTGATCTGGGCTTCGGGACCATTTACCAAAAAGCTATTGAGTTCCTTGAATTCCTTAATCAGGACGTTTTTTCTGTATTCATCGGGGATCATGTTGATCAGGGAATCGACGGACCTATACTTTAGCTGGATCAGTCTATCTTCCCGCATGGCCGCCATACTCCGCTCTCCTATCATATACACGCCGCCTTCATTTTTACTGAAGGCATAAGGGCTGTTCATCAACACAAGTCTCAAAATGTCTTCGTAGCCAACATTGTTGACATTGGCAGATACATTCCCGGAGAGATCCGAATAGAGAAAGTAATTGACACCCGCATATTCTGAAAGATTCTTAACAACGTCTTTAATCGGGGCATTGGTCACATTCAGGTTCAGAAGCTTCTGACCCTTGCGTTCTTCGCCACTGTACTGCAAGGAAGATGAGGATGGATTCCCGCCACCGGGGCCGCCCTTGTTGACTTTGCGTATTACGTAATCATTTCCTGTTATCTCGTTGGGCTTGGTGGTCAGTTCCTCATCGGGCTTTAACTGATTGATCACATAGGTTTCGTCGTTGGTCTTATCGATCCTCAGTTGATTGGTCACGGCCAGCTTTTCCAGGACGCTTTGCACGGGAAGATTTTGCACATATCCCGTCACCTTCTTGTAAAAGGCTTCCGGAAGTACCACCAGGTTCTTGTCCGTCAGTTGGGTAATCTTTCTTGCCACATTGAGCAACGTATCGTCATGCAGGTCCAGGGTCAGTAAGCGGCTGGCCGTATCGTAGCGGATCAGCAGTTCCCTGGGGGGAGGCGGAGCATTGGCGGCCGGATCTCTGTAAGGACCGATGGTGATGATATTTCCGAAGAAGAGGACGTCCAGGCTATACGTCTTTGCCAGGTATACAATGATATCGGCCGGCGTCTCGTCTGTGAAGCGATAACTAATGTGTTGGGTCAGGGTGGGATCTACATTGATGTTGAGGTTGCCGTTCTCTGCAAGGGCTTTGAAAAAGGAGAGCAAGGTTCCCCCGGATATGGAGATTTGAGTCTTCTGGTTCAGGCCGGGCAATTGTACGGACATGCTGTTCAGTCGGCCTTGTATCACTGTAAACCTGTCCTGCGGGGTTGGCGGTGGGGTAACCAGGGTCGCGGTAGGAAGCACCTGGACAGGCTGCAAAGGCACCTGGGCGCCTGGCGGCGTCTGCGCTGATACCGCTTGATAGCCCAATGATATCACGATCAGCATCGCCGCCCAATGAATGATCCTCTTCTTTCTAATCAACATACACATGATTCAACTGAGTAACAATGAATAAATCTCGTCCGCACTGGTATCCCCACGCTCAAATAAGTCAAATACGTTTTCCGCCAGCGTTTTGACACCTTTGGCCTTCAGGGATTCCCCTACCCTTGTCGTCATTTTTTTGATTGCGTCCACCAGCTCTTCATCGACCGGAATGACTTCATATACTGCCTTGCGGCCTTTATATCCGGTATTGAAACATTCCCTGCATCCGATGGCTACATAGTGATGTTCTATGACGCGGGGAGGCTGGTATAGCCTGGGAAAGGATTTTGAATTAAAAGGTTCCTTTCTTTTGCAATGAGGGCACAACAACCGGATCAAACGCTGAGCTATGGAAGTATTCAGCGTATCGGCGATGAGAAAGGCAGGAATTCCCATGTCCACTAGCCTGGATACGGTTCCCCAAGCTGAATTGGTATGGATGGTAGACAGTACCAGGTGCCCTGTCAAGGCGAGCCTTATCGCCATATTGGCGGTCTCCACATCCCTGATCTCTCCCAGCATGATGATGTCCGGGTCCTGGCGGAGGAAGTTCTTCATGGCCAAGGCGAAGGTCAGACTGATATTTTCTTTGACCTGTACCTGGTTCACTCCTTCCAGGGTATATTCTATGGGGTCCTCAATCGTGAGGAGGTTCTTGGTATTCGTATTCAATAATTTCAGGGTCGCATAGAGGGTGGTTGTCTTTCCAGAGCCGGTAGGCCCGCTGATAAGGACAATCCCGTTCGGCTTGCGGATGCCTTCCATGTAATTTTCCAAGTCTGTTTCAGAGAACCCCAGTGTGTGCAACTGGATATCCGTCGCGTCGTTATTTAAGAGACGCAACACCACCTTCTCTCCATGAAGCGTGGGTATGATGGAGACACGGATGTCAAACTTCTCGCGTTCATTGCGGAAAAAGATCCTTCCGTCCTGGGGCAGGCGTTTCTCGGCAATATCCATGTTCGCCGCGATCTTGACCTTATTGATCAGGGAGGGGTACTGCTTTTTATCAATCAGGTACCTGGACATCAACAGGCCGTCCACCCTGATCCTCACCCGGCAGCTTTCGTCGTATATCTCAATATGGATGTCGCTGCTCTTGTGGGTCCTTGCCTCGGAAATCAGGTCATTAAGAAAATCATCTGCCGCTCCATGGTAATACTGGTGCTGGAGGCGGTTGTCACTGCCTTCTTTACGGGCATAGTGTTCTGTCAACAAGGCTTTAAGCCGGTCCTCCGGGATCTCGTCAAATTGAACACTTTTGCCTAAGACCATCTCTAACTCCTCCCTGACCTGCTCCAGTTGGACGTTGCCTTCTTCCACGAACACGGTGATGCTATCCCCCTGTACGGAAGATTCCACCACCCGGTAGCGCCAGGCCTGATCAGGGCTCAAGCGCCTGTGCCCATTATGTTTTGCAGTCTGGTCCATAGGATATCAGCGAACATGAAGCCGCCCGTATATGTTTGTTTCCAAAATAATTCGTTGAGGCCCAGGGTGGTTATCAGACATAACGCCTGCAAACCCGCCAGGGGAATCAGTGTCCCTTTGCGTGTTGTCTTTTCATAAACCAAGGCGCCTATGAGGATGATGATCAAAGAGGAAAGGAAGAAGACAATAAAACCCGTAAGTGAAAATAGGGGAATCACGGCTGCCAGGAAGAGAATGTCGCCCATTCCGAGCTTTTGATCAACGACGTCCTTTATCTTTTGCCCCTTTATCCGGTAGTAAAGGAGAAGGACTGCCAGCACCAAAATCAGAAATCCTGCTGTCGGGTATGTCTTGTGAAGGAGGCTATTCCAATTGCTTTCCGTCCACGAGAGTCCTGAGGATGCGGCCAATAGAACGACCAACACCCAAAGCGTCACGGATCTTTGGCTGAAATCCTGAAACGCGATGATTGTAAGACAGCCAATAATTGACAACAGGAAAAAAATATGCATAGTTAGTCTGGTACGATCTCTAAAAGTTTATTATCCTGGTCAATCTCCCATACATTAAAGTTGCCGTCTCCGTTAAAATCCACGATGGCGGTGGCCCTGGCTTTGAAGCCTTTTTGGTCCGCCTGGATGATCTCTATTTTATAGTTGGCTTGGCCGCCTTCGCTGGTCAACTTCATCTGTTCAAATGATATGCCTTTCAGGTCCTTTGAATATTGGGAGTTCTCGAAGAAGTAGGACCTCTCCAAGGTGTAGACGTGTTCCAGTTGAAGCTTGGCCTCAGTGGCCTTGGCCTTAGAGATCAGGGGCATCAGGCTGGGGAGGGCCAGCAGGACGAGGATGCCGATGATGATTAATACCACTAGCACCTCGGTGAGGGTGAAGGCCTTGGATCGATATCTCACTGAAACTGGGATTAGCATCATCATCAGCTCTTGGATACTTAATTTAAGAAGAAAAGTCACTAAACCTCATAAGTACATTTACTACCGTTGGGGCTACTATTAATATTGTAGTTACCATTTCACTTTGTCGCTATAAATCAAAAAAAATGGGCTTTTCTTTATGTCGACATATTCATCTTCAATCTCTGTCACTATTTTTTTATAAAAGGACTTAGCTTCCTTAGCAAATTCGTCAAATTTTCCTTCTATTTTTTCAGAGGAATATGAAGTGGTAATATGCAGATCGGCTTCTTTTTTTAAGAATGATATTGTGTCATCTGATTCAGTGAAAGAAAAAGATTCAGTAGCCTCGATCTTATTAGACAGGATTTCGCTTATACAAAACATAATATAAGAAAAATCCAAAAGTGGGATATTGTCCCAATCAATATTGATGGAGTCATTTCCATTGACTAGCTGAACAGTTCCAAGAAAAAGGTAATACCGTAATGATTCTTCATCTGGAACTGATATTAATTTTGACGTCGGGGTTAAAAATTTATGTGTTATGTTAAACATAGAATTTCAATTTATTTAGTAAGGAAATGCGGTAACAACAGAGCCTCCAACCCCAATAATTACTCTTAAGTTTGATGTTGGAATTCCCTTTTTATTAATTCCTATTAAAGTTCCAAAGTCATATTCTGCTATTGTTCCGGGCCTAAAATTGGTATTGGGGCTAAATGTTCCATTCGTCGTTGCAGTTTCAATCATTCCTTCTAAGTCTATGCGAGTTATCTCTTGTGCAAATTTTCCCTTATTTGGAATGCTACTAGAAAACCAATGACCTTGAGCAATGTGGGCGAAGCCGTCTTCCGTTAACACAGCTGGAGCTGCTTTCAAAAGTAGTTGACTTCCTTCTCCCACAGACCCAATTTCTCCAGTAACATACCATGGCATTTCAAATTTTTGAATGGGAGCTGCCATTGCGCTTGCGGTGCCGTCCGAATGATAGTAGAAATTACCTACCTGATCGCCCCCGAGCCAATATTTTGTTTGCCCCCAAAAACCAGTAAAATCCTGTATTGGGGCAGAAGCAACAGCATCATGGACATAAGTGTCATGTGCATAATCTATATTACCCTGCCTTACGTCATACCCTGGGGCATCGTATGTTGCATCGGATTCTGCTCTATACCCCCCAGATCCGGAACTCCCACCTGTTCCCATTATTGTAATCGGAGCTATCTCCTTGTCATCGTTTAAATAAGTTGCAAGATACATACCCCTTGCTATGAGGTCTTCCTGGCTATTAATATCAGCATCATAGACGACATTGCCATTTTCATCTATATAATGCCCATCATCACCACCGGTCGGATCTGTGCTGTTTATTGGATCATTACCCATCGCAAGATATGGAGAATAGTGTTGCCCATCGGGATCGGTTGTTAACCACCGGCCAATGGTCGGATCATACATTCTGAGATCAAAGCTATTTAATCCTGTCTCTCCATCAGCTTCTGCACTTTCCCCCTGATAGCCATATCGATAATTGGCCCCTCCGGTTCTTAATACCAGCCCAAATGGGTAATAATCATTGAACATTACTACATTAGCGCCATTCCCGCTGCTGGCGACCACGGCCCTTACATTGCCCAAATGATCCTTCAATTCATATGCGTATTGCGGAATCTGCGGATAATAGGTTCCTAGACGGGAGCCTCCTCCATCAATCATATATTCCTGTAACACTATGGGACCACTTGTAGTGACATTCTGCGTATAAACCACTCCGTCTACATAATAAGTCAATTGGGTCAGTTGATAGGAGGTGTTATAGCTTTTTTTAATAATTCTAGTCCCGCTTTCATCATATACAAATTGCGCAACCAGTTGAGTGAAATTTGGGTCTCTAGCAACGGATATCACTTTGCCGTCTCCATCATATTGAAAATACTTAACTGGCTGCAAAGCAGATGTGGTTAATTCTCCTACCATTTCTCCTATCTGATCATAAGTATACGTTCCATATGTCTGAGCGGTTCCAGTGGATGAATTAACGATGCTTGTTAGCTGATTGCTATTCGCTGCGTAGTTATACGCGAACTTTGCCTGAAGTGTTCCATTGTTGTCGGTTCGCTGCAGATTAAGAATATTTCCGTTATAGTCATATCCTGATGCTCCGGTTGCCGGATTAACTATAGCTTCATTATTGACAGTTGTTGATGTATATGTTGCAGGGGTGGTTGCAAAGCTTAAATTCCCGGCCCAAGTGCCACTTGTGAATTGGTATTTATTGTCATAAGTGTAGACATAGGTGTCTGGGGCATTGCTGATGGTAGTTGTTGTGGGCTTATTTGTAAACCAGGTCATGGCCTTGATCTGTCCAGCGTAACTATCAGTAATTCCCGGTGTAGAGACCCCATTTATGGCAGGGATACCAGTTCTGACATTTTTATAATCATTTGAATAATAATCAAGTACCATCCCAAAAGCATCACTAGGAAATCCATTATTTCCATCAAGTCCGGGATCAGCACTTTGATTGCTATTGTTAATCGCTTTTAATCCCCCTTGCAAGGTATAAGTGTAATCTATTCCCTGAAGGTTGCCTCCTAATTCAGTGCGCCTTAAATTTCCGGTAAGGCTATATATATAATTGACCTGCAATTTCTCAGTAGCAGGATTATCAACTGTATTTGTAAAGACCTGCAATAAATGACCATTTTGCCGATCGTAACTGTAGTAATGGACAAAGGTTTCTGCGGCGGTACTTGCTTGAAAAACTTGTTTAACCTTCCTCCCTGTATTATCATAGGTATAATCCATCGTTTTATATCCCAAACCTGGAATGTCCTTAATCGTCCATAAGACATGTCCTTCTTCGTCATAGTTGTACCAGGTGCGGCTAACAAGATTTACATCGCTCGACACATTACTGACCACCTGGCTAAACCTTTCTGAATAGCTTACAGCGCCCTTAAGATTAAATGGGTCTTGCTGATAAGCGGAAAGTGTGTAGCTATTGTTTGTTTCATCATAATGTATCCTAGTAACATCTGTCTGGGTTCCATTTATAAGTCCTCCATTAGCAGTAGTATTTTCAACTATGGATTGCATTCCACTGGTAACGGTCATGTTATTGGTAAATGAAATACCGCCGCTCCCTGGCATATATTCCCCACTTTCAACTACTCGACCAATCGCATCATAATCTACATAACCGAATTGACCGGTAATTTGCTCTTTTGCATTTTGTGAAAACCGCAATTTTCCATCCATTCTATAAACATACTCAACAAGGCCGTTATCCGGGTCCATACGACTCAGCAGTCTACCACTTACATCAAAGGTGTTTATAGTCGTGTACGGCAAACTATTCGCACTGGAATAGTTAGAGCTTCCACCATTCTCTAGGAGCTTGACCCCATTAGGGGCAATTGCCGCGATACAATCACCTAATTGATTATAGAAAGAATAGGCAATATTTGAATATCCATTTGTATAGGTCAGACTCACATTGGAAGTACTGGTATTTACAAGTTTATAAAACCCTGTTGCTAGTGTTCCGGAACCACTAAAGCTAGTCGGTTGCTCTGTGGTCATGTTGTAAAGGGTATAGCTCCCTCCTGAAATGACTACAGTGTTTGAAGAGAGCATTGAAAAATAATATATTCCTGAGCCTTCACTCAAAGTCGGGATCACAGTCACCTGATTGCTTACTGTAAGATCAGTTCCAGGAATAGCCGTCATTAATGTCTTCCCATTTAGGTCCTTTATTACAGCAACTTCGGTTCCATTTTGATCATAGGAAACGGTTTCAACGGCGCCATTTGTAATTGAGCTTGGAGAAGCTCCCATACTACTTCCAAAGAAGGTATTGCGAATTTGCAGATATAGCGCCAGGTCATTTATCACAGGAAAGGAATAGCTGCCAGTTTCATGGCCACTACCCATTATGAAGGCCTCACCTGCTCCAGCCTCTTTTTTTGCATCGTCTGTACCATCCTGGTAATAAGAATTCCGGACATAAGGATATTGGGTATTCGGGGTATAGTTTTCCCAAGTATTATAAGCGCTATAGTACCACCCAAGCGTTCCAATCTGGCTACTGCCTACAGCATTCGGTGTATTTGTGTTGTCTGTCTGGGTATTGCTTCCGATGGCTGTGCCGAGGTCAAAATCGAAGTGGTTATAAACTTTCCCGGTATCATTTTGTACAAAATTCGGCGCATATGCAAAGGCGCTGTTATTGGTTGGAGCAGCCATGGTCGTAAGGACAGGTCGGCCATAGGCATCAAGAATTGGCTGGCTGGCACACACATGAGTGGCATAGGTCCCATCAGGATAGCGATATTGTATCATTGATTGGGTTTGCAGATTACTGCCCAATTCATTATAAAATGCCTTTACGTTTGAAAGGACATTTCCGTTGCCGTCATAGGCTGTTGATATCTTCCAGTTCATCCCTGCATCGAGTGATGGATTCGACGGAGCCAATGGAACGACTCCGGCCGGGGAGACGGATATTGTGACATTTGACCCAGGGTCAAAGGAGGTTCCAGGTACAAGGACTACCGAAGAACCGCCATATATATGCACCGTCTGACCGCTTGTTACCTCATAACTGGTTGCAGGAGCTGTGGGTAATGATAGGGCGCCACTACTATAGATATCTTGTCCTATCAAATCATTACTCAGCAAGAGTCCAACAAAAGCTAGAATTGAAATTAGTCTTACTTGCATAAAATATGTATATAAAGCACTTGACGGTATAGTTCGTTATCAATAAGAGGTGAAAACAGGCTGCCCATAATTATACTGGAAAGTCTGGGCTTTTATTTCTCCAACGGACAGCTTATCCTTATAAACGCCTGTCAGTCGCCCTTCCGTGTCGTAAGTGTATCGGGTATACATATTATTATTGTCAATGGAATAGGTTAGCAATGCAGTAACTGGATCATACTCGTATGCTGTGGTCGCTGCATTAATGGGTTGGAAACGAAAGTCGTCAGCATATATTCTGAATGTTGAGCTGGTGTTTGTGTTATAACAACCTATAGTGAAGGTTTGATGAGCGACTAAATTGCTTCCATTGATCATTAATGTTATGAGGCGCCAGTTTCCGTTATCGGTCTTGGTAGTGGCATTGACGGCTGCAGACTGCACCACGGTGGACCCGACCGTATATTGTAAATATGTATTGGAAGGGATAGTTCCATCAGGAGACATTATCCAGACACTTGCCATATAGTTATTATTTGGATTGAGGCTATCCGTTGTTGTTGAATAGATATATCCGTTTCCGCTAGCAGGAATTTGAAGAGAATAATTACCTGTATGTGCCACGGGAATCTGCAAACCGGATGTTACAGTGCTCTGCACCGTACCGTTGACAAGAACACCGCTTCCAATGGTCACAAAACCAAGCCCATTCGGATAATTGAGGGTCTCGTCTTCCGCACCGCTGTAAGCAATCTCTGAATATTTGGCTGGTCCGCCGGTCAATATAACCTTTGTTCCATTATACCCCATTTTACTAGCTGTATAATTGCCATTAATGTCTAAATTCTCCAATTCTTTAGAATTGATATCAAACAAAGTAGCTTCGGATGTCAATTTCCACGAGGCGTTTGATGCAGAAGGGGTAGCCCAATTAAAATCGGAGAAACTGGATAAGGGCGTTGTCCCGTCAGTACTGGTACCGTTGGCCTGCCAGGCATAGGAAGCCTGTTTTCTCCATATATCGCCCTTAGGAAGGGGGACCCCGTTTACCGAGTCAGTTGCGCCGTTCTGGACATGAGATACCCCTGCCAGATCCAACGAAGTACACAAGTCACTCCAATTGGTGACATTGGCTGAAATGAGACTTAAAACTGAATCAGTTGTATTATTATATGCCTTGTAAACATACGTCTCAGCTACCTGGGACAACATGTTTTTGTTATTGTCATTGTTTATTTTTAGTCCCATGGCGGGGTAGACTGTGTATGCAGGAACTGTCTTTTGTAAAAAGTTATTTCCGTATGAATCCGTAGTCACCACTTCTGTGGTAGCTCCACTAAACAGGTCAAATTTTAGATTTGTTGAACTTTGTTGAGTTCCATTCACATAGTCATAAATCGTTTGGCCTGTTTGAATACAGGGGAGGCTTTCTCTTGAAGTATAGGTGGTCTTATTCCCACCAGGCGCAGATGTGATACCTTGTGGTGGGTTTGTTACTTTCACTTCAGTAACGCGTTCCATTATATATCCTTGATTGCCATACATTGCCTGGGCAAGTAGTCCCTTATAATTGCTCATAAACTCTGCGGGACTATTAAGGCCTAGGGCATCGTGTAAATAATGATTGACCGTTTTTCCTATAACATGATTATTATTATCATACTTTGTAATACTTATTAAATTTCCTACACTTCCTGTAAATGATTGAAGGGCCTCATTGCGCAGGGTACCACCAACACCACCAGTAGTGGTTAGCGCCGGCGTAACGTCTACCATTTGGATCATATTATTGCTGAACACATCAAATTGATAGACCGTTTTTCCTGGCAATACCCTTGGGGCGGATTCATCTGGATTTTGTACTTGAGTGGTGGTAATCACATACTGATACACAATGCCAGGCGGCGGAGCTGCCACAGCTAATCGTTCAACTTCTGCATCTGCCACATGTAAGGCGTCAACATACAAAATTCCATTTCCGGTAGTAGGTATTATTGTGCGATCATAGTCATCAAAAATCTTCGGTAAATACGACGTAGTCCCGGAAGATAATCCGGAAACGGGATTGGTGTAATTGTACAGGGTCGAAAAAGTTCGCCCGGTCTCGTCAATGGAATTTAATGAACTTACCCGTATATTACCTCCATACCTGTTCAAAGCATTTAGACCCTGGTTTGGTGACAGATTTCCCGTCATTGGTGTCGGCGTTCCGTCTGTCGTAGATAGCGGTGTCGCAAGTGTCACATGTACGAATTGATTCACGTCTATTGATGTGACGGTGTAGGACGCATAACCATATATGATGTTATTTGCGGAAGGATAATCAATATCCAATAAAATGGATCCGGTAGACCCTATAGGCAAAGCACTGGCCAAACTATATCCAAAAGTGTTAACCTGGAATTTAATAAGATTATCTGCTCCATCTAACGAAGGCGAATTCACAATATAATTGACTCCATTGCCCAAAACGCAAGTCTGATAATCATCCGGCTGGTATTTTATCTTTATTGTTCCCCCCAATTTTGTTGTAACCGTCCGAAGCGACCATACATCTGTTCCTGGCGCGGATACCAAGGTTGTATTTCTAAGCACATTGGCATTCGTTGTCGTTAAATTGCTTTCACTGAAATCACTTTTATACATTCCCCACATATCATAAGCATCCTTGTTATAGGGTGGGTTTTTGGTTGTCCTGACTGTTACACTACCAGTCGCCGGTGATTGGTTATTTGCCAAAGTATATGTAGCAACCCCTCCATTTATTACGGCCAGTGTAACAACCCCACAAAAATATTGGTTGGCGTCATCAGAGACCAACAAATCTCCGACGTTGAATACCGGGACTGTGGAGCTTGTAGGTGTCGTAAATGTGGTGGAAGATAGCGTCCCTGCAGCTACTGCCGCATCTTGGGCTGCCAATTCGTACCCAAATTGCATGGGCGGCATAACACTTGCACCGCCCTGTCCACGGAAGTTGAGAGTTTTTAATGTCAGTTTTCCAAGGAGGGCATTGACATTGTTGTAGTTGAAACTATTGTGGGCACCTGGGCAAGATGAGTAGTCGTAAGCGAAATCTATAATACGTAATGCCTTTGACTCGAGGGTTGACCTTCCGGCAGCGGCGACATCTGCAGAATCAATCACATTAGCGGGCATCTCATAAGTATTGGGGCTTAGCGATGCTCTGTAGGCCGGTGTCATTGTAGCCGTACTTCCTGCCGCTGGATTTACAAAATTTGCGTCGGCATTGTTTAGAATATAAATCTTCGATAGCCTTAATGATTGACTGGACGTATCGCTAAACAATCCATCAAGCGCATAGTCAGCATTGTTTCCTTTTTTAGTAAAGACAGTGGGTGAGCATCCTTTAGCATCGTATCTAGTATTTTTTTCAAAAAGTGCCGTGTTTGTCCGCGTCTGTATTGCATTCAGATAATAGAGTTCTTTAACTCCCATTGAGCAGTCTCTGAACCCATTGTCCATGTCTGTTTGGTATCCCTCAGCCGGATTTCTCCATGTATAGCTGTCCGACCACTTACCATATTCAAAATTGACCCAATATCCCCAATCACCTGCATCCGCCACGCCATTATTGTTCCTGTCCACATAGTCCGGACCGGTAATGGTTGTTAAGAGCCATGCATAGGCATAGGCAGAGGCTTTTGTTTGCCTGTTGAAATATACATTTGGAGATGTATAGGCTGTGTTTTGAGAATATATCTCTTCATTCCAAGTGTACTCCGGTAATCCATAGTGATAGGTAACCCCACTTTCATTCGTAATGGAAAAACCATTAATACTTCCGTTAATGGTTGACACCCCGGTATACCCCAACGCTTGGGTAGGAAGCACCTTCACGCCTACGTCAATATGCCTTGACCCTGCTAACTGGGTGCCACTATAGCCGACTGCCGGATAAGTTGGGGTACCGAAAGTAGGGTTGGTATTATAAATATCCGTAGTAGGATCTGTGGGAACTGTATATGGCTGGGTATAACTATTTGAAAAATCATTTATAAACCTAAAACCTCCTTTTTGGAGCCCCCGCTCGTATACAGCGTCGTTGTAGGTAATTTGATTGGGAACGACCCCGTTTATGGGCGCGCCGGTTCCCGGACGGTTTTGTTCAAATGGGGTTGCCTGAAGTACATATGGCCGCATAGATCCCCCTAACCCCTGGGCGCTGACTTCATAATCATCAAAGGCAAAAAAGCTCCCCCCCTGCAAAAAACCCGGATCTGTATTTGTCGCCCGGGCAATTTGGGATGGATCCTCGACTATTGAATAGGCGTCGGGAACCCCTGCTCCCAGGTAGTTTAAAGAGCCACAGTAAGAACTGGAAGTTGTTTCATCAGTAAAGTAGCGGGTTCTACTATAGCCGAGGGAGATTGTAAGCAGGCTAGTGATAGGAATATTTACTTTGAACCCGACGGAAGAGGTTTGAATATTATTGGTATTGCTGCTTGAATGGCCAAAAGAAGCTATTCCGGCCAAATTAACGCCGAAACCGTTGCTGGTTCTCTGAACGGTGTTCATAAGCGCCCCCAGCGCTGGTGGCATATAGGAAGCAGAACCCACGCCATTATTTTCGGATAATGAAAATCCCATGGCACTAAAGGATACATTTGTCTTTCCCTGTGGACCCATTTGAAACCCAACACCGGCCACTTGTCCTGTAAGCCCAACACTAAAACCCTTATAGGTATCATTCGTAACGGAGAGTCCAAAAGAGGCGTTTAATGCAGAATTGGAGCCTCCAATATTGACACCTGCGCTGTATGTGGAAGTCACACCCCCGGACCAGTAGGTCCTGCTAATGGTATTAACATTGTTCCAGTCATCCGGATATCCGTTTGCTGTCCGGTTGATAGCACCGGGATTGAGCGTCCACCCAAGGCCGACCCAACTGGCATCCACATTGGGTTGTATACCAGCATGATAAGAAAGGGAAAGGGGGTATCCACCTTCTGGCCCGGGCACCTCTAACAAGGGGATATTATAAGTCAGATCACCGGTGGCCAGATTTACCATATCCGTCGTATCTACCGGCTCAAAGCTGGTTGCCTCCGGCTGTGTGGGACCCGAAGTAAGTGCATAAGATACAGCAGGGAAGAATGTATTAAAAGACATAACGGCCAGCAAGAAACAAGCCGAAGCCTTCCTGGCCCGGGGGCTAAACATTGCCATAAAGGAATAGTATATAGGTTTATAACGTCAATCGAAAAATGAAATCACATGGCCCCATAATTCAACCTGGGCAATTCCTCAAGATCCTCCCGATTAAACACAAAGGTCGTAGCGCCGATCCCCAAGCCAAATTCACCAATATTCAAGTAGATCTCCTGAGTGTCATGTAGCTTTTCCTTGCTAAAGGCAGCCATGATCGTATTCGCATCGGCTATGCCAAAATCCTGATCAAATGCATAATCCTTTATGTAGACCGTATCATTTTTCTCAGTCGTCATATTGATGTGACGCCCCATATCAAACGAAAATACCTGTAACATATCGCTGTAGTTACTGAAACTGCCCAGTTGCCTGATTATCTGCTGGTGATTCTTTGAAAAGGAGAGTCTGAAATAATATTGACTACCGTATTTCCTTTCCAGGCTATCCAACCTTGTCTTTTCAATTGATTTGTTTCCCTCCCCTAACTCTTGGTAAACCATCAATTGGGATGGATAAAACATAGCCTTCACCGTTATATCCCCAAACTCCCTGGTTTGGGTTAAACGGCTGTCCTTATTGACATAACGCAATAAAGCTTCTTTACTCAAGGGCCTATGACGGCCGCAAGAATAGCTTAAAAAGCAGGCAAAAAAAACAAATAGAAACCCGGACAGGTAGCGCAAGGTGGGGTACATATGGATCAGAGGTGTTTAATTAGCTGTCTTATTTTACCCCAACAGCGTATTCCTTATTTAGCTCATCTATTATCTTATCGGTGATTTCCGTGGACTGGTCGGCATAGCCAATATTGCCATTGGTCGCGATGAGGATCATTTTATAGCCATGCCGCTTGCCGTAACGTTCCAGAAAGGAATTAATAGTGCTGAAGACTTGCTGGTTCAGCCTTTCTTCTTCCTGGGCTGCATTCTGTTTGATGGCATTTTGGTAGTCCATCAATTGCTTCTGCTTGGTGCCAATCAATTCTTTGGATAGTTCCTTTTCTTTAGGGGTGCCGAGGGCCTGGTCTTTGGAATATGCTTTGATCGCGTTCTGAACGTCTATGGACAAGGTATCGATATTAGCGTCCCATACGGACCGCTTTTTATCATACTCCTTGCGCGCTTCAACCATCCCCTTATAGCCCGCCATGAGCTTCTGGGAGTCAACATATACGATACCGGAAGAAGTAAAAAAGAAGAAATAGACGGAAAATCCAAGTAAAAGAAGGGTTGATACTGCCGTAATTGAGATGAGTGTTCGCTGTCCAAACATAAGCTTTCCAAAAAGGTAAACGTGGTCGTGAAGATAGGAGGACTTCCGATATAAAAAAATATTTGTAGTTCTTTTTTTACAAAAAAATTAGTGCACGATATCGCCCATGTTAAATAACGGTAAATACATAGCGACCAAAACGAGGCCTACTATAATTCCCAATAATAAAATGATCATCGGCTCTATAAATTTCCCGAGCATTGCGCTTTGGTATTCGAGGTCTTCGCCGTATTGATCTGATATTTTTCCAAAGAATTGTTCCAGCTGATTGACTTCCTCCCCTACCTTGACCATGGTTACGAGCTTTCTGGGAAACAGGGGGATGGACTCCAGGCCCCTATGGAGGGGCAGGCCTTTGAGGATGTCTCCTTCTATTTGTTCCAGGGCGATGACGAGTGGATAGAATTCGATCATTTTCCGGGTCAGCTCCAGAGCCTGGAGTAGAGGAACCTTCGCGCCGGTAAGGAGTGCCATGGTCCCCGTAAAACGGGCCATATAACTTTTCAGGAGCATGTCTTTAACAAAGGGGATCCTCAATAGCAGCGCAGCAGAGTAACGCCTAAACCAGATCTTTTTACGATTGGTATGACAAAAGACGAAAACCCCGGTTATCACGAGGATGAACAGGAAGGCTGATTTTCGTGCAAAGAGGGAGGCCCGAAGTACCATTTGGGTCAGGAAGGGCAGGTCCCCACCAAAACGACGGAATACGTCGGAGAACATGGGTACGACATAATTCAGCATGAAGAAAATGGCGCCCATGGCAATGGATAGTACGATCAGGGGGTATGTCAGGGCACCGATGACCTGTCTTCTTTGTGCGATCTTCTTTTTAAAGAAGAGGCCTAGTTGCTTCATCACTACGACGAGCCTGCCGGTTTCTTCCCCAATCTGCACGCTATAATATTCATAAGGTGTGAAATGTTTGGAGGATTTGAGGGATGCAGATAAACTGCTGCCTTGTATGATTTTTCCCAGGACCTCCTCTATGATTGCCCGGATCCCTTTCTTTCCCTGCTCTTCTGCCAACAACTGGAGACAAGTCTTCATATCCAGACCGGCCTCCAGCAGGGTCGCCAGTTCTATATAGAATGCCTCCTTGGCCTTGTCGGGAAAGGGCTTCTTAAACAAGGTTATCTCCCTGTTGAATATATTTTCCTGTATCGCCTGCTTTTTGTCGGGGGGCGGCTGCTGCTTGTTTTCAAGTACGGATATGTCAAAGAAATCACTCATTCGTCACCCTTATTTAAAAAATTCATAATCTCTCCGGCTGAATAGTATCTGCTGAGTGTGGTGTACCAGGGTTTACCTGCATACAGATGACGAATACGTAATCCTGTCACTAATTTTATGCTGTCATTATGATAATATAATTCTTCGATCCTTCCTCCCAACTGAAAAGTATCTGTCCTGTATAGGGTCACCCTTCTTATAAAAGTGCTGTCAAAGGTATAGTTGATGGTTGAATCATTTTTTTCTAATCGCAATGTGCTTTTTTCATCCCCCGCACTTTGCCAAACCCAATCGGCATCCCTGTAATCCCGTCGGAAAGCGGTTTTGAAAACGTAATACGAGGCGTAGAACGCCTGGTCTTTCCTGACCTTTTGGAACCTGGCATTAACGAATATATATATATAGGCACCCAGTACAAAGAGTACGGAAGTCAGGGCCAGCGTAATGACCACTTCCAAAAGGGTGAATCCCCTAAGCCTTGTTCGGGACGATGCCTTACTCATTCAGTACTAATATGTGTTTCTTTTTTAATAACACGTGGTCCACATCAAAGATCCTACATTCTATCAGTAGCAGGCTATCCTTGCCCCCGTATGATGTGACTGTCCTTTCGAGGTGAAAGGGGCCTTCATTCTCTGTGCCCGGCAAGTAAAGTTTCCCCCCGACGGTACGGATCGTGTAATTGTCCAATATGTTCCCTGCTCTAGTCCTTGTACTATTTAGTGCCCCCGCCTCTATGCTGACAATGAATAAGGTAATCATGGAAAAGACCAACACCAATATGACCAGGGCCACAATGGTTTCGACCAGGGAAGTCGCTTTCAGCCTATACCTCCGGGTCATTGTAGCCATATAAGAATAACGTTTTTGTTAGCGCTTCCCAGGGGCGAAAATAGTCCGGGCATATAACTCCGGTCCGCTTTTTCCATCGTGGCGTCTACCAGCATATTATCGAACACGGAGGGGCCTTTGCTGTACAGAAAGTAGTCTGTAAATACGGTTCCGGTCACCTGTCCCTGTAAATAACAATACCCATTGCAATATACCCAGCCGTTCACGGCGGCGCCCTCTGAAATCCTTACCCTGGGCATGTAGGCATGCCTTTGATCCGACAAAGCCATTACAACTCCGTCTACTGTTACACCTTCATAAAGTGTTAGATTGGACATCGTCAGGGAATCTCTTCCCGGTGCGATCACCAGGGCACTGGGGTATGTTAAATGACAGCCTTGCTCTACTACAATGCTATCCGTGGCAAAAGCCTGGAGATTTCCTTTAAAGCCGGAATGAAAGATGATGACGGGCGCCATCAGTATAACATTTTCCAATTGCGCGCTGGATGACACTTCCAGAATGGAGTCGGAGATGATCATTGCTTTTCCGGATATTGCCATGTTCCCCAGCCGGATATCTCCTTTTTGCCTGAATATCTGCAAGCTGTCAAGGAAGGACGTCCTGACGCCTTCATCGGGGATGGGGGTAAATCCGGACGCGGTATCTCTGCATCGCTGTCCTACGCTGCTGCAAAATGTAATGAAATCGTTGTCCAGGGATGGAAGGCTCTTTGTACTGGTGTCTATTGACCCCCATACCAATTGGCTCCCCGCGTATCCCCGTTGCTCCAGGTACCCCTGCCGGATCCCCGCCCGGGGAAGATAGGCGTCTCCGCCGATGCGGGTATTTCCAACCAGGGCAAGGGGTTCGTTGTGATCGGTCAGATACAGACATGCCTCTTCTTGTGGCTGAAAGGAGGCTCCATATAATATAGCCTTTTGTAAAACTTTGCGAGGCGCCTTTGCCTCTACCATTGCATACATAAAACAGCCCCATCCTGCCTGGGAAATATGGATCGTGTCTTGTGTGGAGTCTCCAATATCAAGGTAGCTCTCTTTTACGGCGTTTTGATAGGAGCCGGTTCCCAGTATATAACTGATACCGGAGAATAATTCTGCGTCTAATCTGTCTTCCATAGAGTCATTGCTGTGAAGCATCCTGAAATAATATACCAGCAATAAGATGGATGCGCACAGGCACATGGCCACCAGGGAAACAATCAGGGTGGCCAGCAGAGCCCCGGCTCTTATTCGGGTATTCATTTATTTTTTGGAGGCGGGCTCTTAATGACTGCCTTCCCCCCGGCATATTGGATCGACCTGGTACTATCTGCTCCTATTCGCTGATAAACCACTCCGGTGAAGGCCTGATCTGAATAATATCCTTTTTCAGTAAGCCTACCTATGCTGTCATATCGCTCCACGGAACCTTTTCTATATCCGTTTCCCCAATGGCTTTTTTCCATGAGGACGCCAGCCGGATACCATTCCATCCATAGTCCGGACTTTATCCCATTTTTATATTGCCCTGATTCACAAAGATTTTTATTGGTATAGACTTTCCTGAAACAGCCATTTAGCAATTTTCCGTCATACCCTTCCTGGGTAGTAAGTATCCTTCCTGTTTTATACCAGGTATAAACCCTTCCAGTTTTCACAGACGGGTGATGGTCCGTGGTATAAAAGCTATAATTGAAATCAGCTGAATCCAAAAACACTTTATCCGGGATATCCTGTCCTTTACTCTTCAATGCCATGGCTGTTAACAGGAATGCCATCAGCAGACAGGTCCTTGGCCCCTCTCGATTTAACGTCATTGTCTTTTAATTGATTGCAAAGCCCGCTGCTGTTCTCCGACGATCTTAGTAAAGGGTTAGAGAGCTAAACGGGGGCCGTTAATTTTTTGTTTTAACTGTTCTATTTCCTTCTGCTGCCCTTCTAGTTGCTGTTGCTGGGTCGTTAACAGTTTCTGTTGTACCTGCAAGTGGTCCCGGAGCTGCAGCAATATTTTTTGTTGATCAGATATGAGGGTATCCTGCTCTTTGGCGTGTCGATCTGCATCGATGGCATAAAGCGTCAATTCCTCTATCTTTTGCATATGCAACTTTTCCATGGCGCCGAGGTCCAGCCCTTCCTCTTCGAGCTCAAGGGCAGACGGAATAGCAGGCAGATGTTTATTCTCTGTAATGTACTTCGATACGGCTTCCAAGGAGAGTTTCTGATAGCTGCTGTCAAATACGAAGTCTGACCATCCTGTTTGGGTGACGGTGACCTGTTTGGCTGTAATGTTGCCCGATACGGCCAACAGTGACTGAGGATTGGTTGTACCAATTCCAATATTTCCACTTTGCCTTACATACATTAAGGATTTAGCAGTGGATGAGTTGTAGAATTCCCATCCTCCAGTTAAGTCAATTGTTGAACAATCAAACCGGACTGTTCTGTAATCCACGGGAGAGAGCTTGATATTATTTGATTTGACCGTATACCCTGTTGACACATCTACACCGACGGACATTCCATTGGGTCCTCCAAATACAAACAGATTACCATTGACGTCTAATTTATCACTGGGAGAAGTGGTCTCTATTCCAACGTTTCCAGTGGTGGGAAAAACATTTTGAGCTTCCGTCAGCGCGGGAAATAGCATGATCAGGAAAAAGGGCCTCATCCAACCAATATAGGGTACAGAAAATGGGCGGATCCGGAAGTTAAATGGTTTGGGAAGACAAAATGAACTCTTAGATGTAAGCAAAGCAGAGGTTGGCCGCATATAAGGAATAAGTACAATTGGCTGTACATGGTAAATGTAAAATAAAATAGATCATATTTCAAAATAAAAGAAAAAGATTAAATAAAATTTGAATTAGGGAGTATTGCAGACGTTCAGATGCCTAATTTCTATTTCATACGCGATCCTATGCAAAAAAAAGCCCCGGGTCAACCGGGGCCTTTGGATTAAGCTGTATTTGTAAGATTCTATTTAAGCTTCATGTCCTCTATAATCGCTTTAATCTTCTCATCCAGCGAGGCTTCTACTTTGGCGTAATCGTCTTTGCTCTTCAGGGGCGCGTTCACACTGAAATAGAATTTGATCTTGGGCTCGGTGCCGCTGGGGCGGGCGGAGATCTTGGTGCCGTCGGCCAGGACGAATTGGAGTACGTTGGACTTGGGCAGGGTGATGGGCCAGATCTCTTCTTTGCCAAGGTTCTTGCCTACTTGTAATTGGTAGTCGAGCAATTTGGCGACAGGAATGCCAGCGATAGTGGTCGGAGTGTTCTGGCGGAAGTTCTCCATCATGGCGGCGATCTCTTCCTGTCCATGCATACCTTTTTTCGTCAGGGAGATGAGGGATTCTTTGTAGAATCCGCATTGCAGGTAAAGGTCGATGAGTTTGTCGTAGAGGGAACGGCCTTTCTCTTTCTCATAGGCGGCCATTTCGCAAAGGATGGCTACGGCGGAGATGGCGTCTTTGTCACGGACCTGGTCACCGATCATTAAACCGTAGCTTTCTTCCCCTCCTATTATATAATGCTCTTTTCCTTCCCGTTCTTTGATGAGTTCGGCGATCCATTTGAAACCGGTAAGCACACTATAGCATTTCACTCCGTATTGGCCTGCCAGGACTTCGATCATATCTGAAGTGACGATGGTTTTGACGACCATGTCGTTGGGCCGGGCCAATCCTTTTGCTTTGCGGGCTTCCATGAGGTAGTTGAAGGCCAGCACGGCGGTCTGGTTCCCGTTGACCAGCACAAACTGACCGGTATGGTCTTTCACACCAATGCCTACTCTGTCGCTGTCGGGATCGGTGCCGAGCAGTATGTCGGCGTCCAGGGATCTGGCCAGCTTGAGGCCCAGGCTCATGGCTTCGCTTTCTTCAGGATTGGGGTATACTACTGTCGGGAAGTTGCCGTCGGGAGTGGCCTGTTCTTCTACGATATGCACGTTGGTGAATCCATATCGCTTCAGGACTTCGGGCATCAGGGTGATGCCGCTGCCGTGAATCGGGGTATACACGATCTTAAGGTCGTGCTGTTTGGCGATCACTTCGGGATATACGGATAATCCCTTGGCCATTTGTATGAAAGCCTCATCCATTTCCTTTCCTATCAGGGTGATGTTGGCTTCTCCCCCGCCCCATTTTACTTCATCGACGGAATCTATCTTGTTGACTTCAATGATGACATTTTTATCATGCGGGGGAACTAATTGTCCTCCGTCGTTCCAATAGGCCTTGTAGCCATTATACTCTTTGGGGTTATGGGATGCGGTGCAGACGACTCCACCGTGGCAGTGGAGGTGGCGGATGGCATAGGATAATTCCGGCGTGGGTCGAAGGCTTTCGAACAGGAATACTTTAATGCCGTTGGCCGCCATCACGTTTGCGGTGATCTCGGCGAACTTGCGGCTGTTATTACGGCAATCATGTGCAATGGCGACCCTGATCTCCCCGTTTACATGGTTCTGCAGGTAGTTGGCAAATCCCTGGGTGGCTATTCCAATCGTATATTGATTAATACGGTTGGTGCCTACTCCCATTATCCCGCGCAGGCCTCCGGTTCCGAATTCCAGGGTTTGATAAAAGGCTTCTATCAGCTCGTCGGGATGGTTCTGCTGAAGATCGGCTACTGCAGCTTTAGTCGCTGGATCATAATTTCCTTCCAGCCACGCTTCTACGCGCTTTTGAATCATTGGGTCCATATCTCTACCAGTTTTAAGTTGAATGTTTTTATATACTATTCCAGCCATGCGCCGGTGACTTCCCCTGCTTCCAATGCTACAAATATGTGCTCCTGCAAAGTGGTAGACAATGATAATCCTATGTAATCGGGTTGGATAGGGAATGCCTTGTGGGCCCTGTCTACCAGCACCAGGGTCTGGATGCCGGCGGGATGTTTATCCATAAAGGGCCTCAGTGCATATAACAATGTCTTTCCACTGTCTGCCACGTCGTCTACCAGCACAATGGTCTGGCCGTCTATAGGGATGTCTTTACTCAGTGTAACGGTTGTCGGATGCCTTTTGTCCAGTTGTATCTCTACGAGGTCTACAGGGATGAGACCTATTTGCCGGAGCATCTTATCCAGCAGCAGGGCAATCTGCATGCCGTTTTCATGAATACCCGCCAGCACCAGGGAATGAGCGCCCGTATTCCGTTCTGCTATCTCATATGCCATCCGCTGCAGCTTCCGCCTGGCGGCGTCCGACGAAAGGATGTAATTTTTTTCGCTCATCGGGATATTTGTTTCAGCCCCGAATTTAAAGTAATTCGGATCATTAGTCAATTCCAAATATTAATTTAGCAAACTTAAACTATGAATATGCACGTTTTGCAGGAGATCGTTTTCATTGTCTTGCTGTTGGTGGCTGTTGTGGTGTTTGCCCGGAAGATGAAGGTGATCGGGCGCAATATCAGGTTGGGAAAGGAGGAACAGGTTAAAGGAGATGCTCTCAAGCGCTGGAAGAATGTGTTGCTGTACGCCCTGGGACAAAAGAAAATGTTCCGCTATCCCCTGGTAGGCACTCTGCACTTCTTCATTTATGCGGGCTTTATCATCATTAACCTGGAGATCCTGGAAATTGTCCTGGATGGCATTTTAGGAACGCACCGGCTGTTTTCGGCCCCGCTCGGAGGACTCTATCCCCTGCTCATCAATGGCTTTGAAGTCCTGGCAATACTGGTACTGCTGGCTTGTGTGGTGTTCCTTATCCGGCGCAATGTTCTTAAGGTCAAAAGACTTAATACGGCTGACCTCAAAGGGTGGCCCAGAAGGGACGCCAATATTATCCTGGTCACTGAGATCGGGCTGATGACCTTATTCCTGGTGATGAATGCCTGTGATTCGGTGCTCTCTCAAAGGGGCTACGGACATTACGGTTCTTCCCTGACGGTGGGTTTCCTGGTATCGTCTTATCTCCAGCCCTTGGTCTCCGGCCTGCATTCGCCTGCCCTGGAAGGGCTGGAAAGGGGTTTCTGGTGGCTCCATATCACGGGTATCCTGACCTTTTTGAACTACCTGCCTTATTCTAAGCATTTTCATATCATCCTGGGATTCCCCAATACGTATTATGCCCCCCTGGATCCACCGGGGAAAATGGTGAATATGCCGGGCGTCCAGCAGGAAGTCACGTACGTGTTCCATCCGGAGCTGGCGCCCACGGGCGTCGAAGCGACTCCCCAGCATTTCGGGGCCAAGGATGTGTTTGACCTGAGCCGGCTTCAATTGCTGCAGGCCTATTCCTGCACGGAATGCGGGCGCTGCTCTGCGGCCTGCCCAGCCAATCAGACGGGCAAGAAGCTGTCCCCCCGCAAGATTATGATGGATACGCGGGACCGTATGGAGGAAATAGGCCGCAATACCCAAATGAACGGCACCTTTCAGGACGACGGGAAGACTTTGCTCCATGATTATATCAGCCCGGAGGAATTGCGGGCCTGTACGACGTGTAATGCCTGTGTAACGGAATGCCCTGTCAGTATCAGCCCCCTCTCTATTATCCTGGAACTGCGCAGGGCCCTCGTGATGGAAGAAAGTAATGCGCCCCAGGAATGGAATAACCTGTTTTCTAATGTAGAGAATAACTTTGCGCCGTGGAAATTCAGTCCGGAGGATCGGGGGAATTGGGCGACAGACTCCCTTTGATAAATATTCGTCTGTCGCCCAATTCCGCTCATGATTTGCCCTTCGGGCAGCGCTGCTAATGCAGCGGGTGGTAGTGTATCACTTTATACGCCTGGATGACGGCTGTGACGGCGAAGATGCAGCCGATCACGATATCTACTTTCTTTTGGTTGGCGTTCAGCTTTTGGACGACGAATGTTCCGCCGAATACAAATACGGCCAGCCCGCAAAGGGTGCCTATACCGCCTCCTATTGTAAAGAAGTTGAATTCAATTGACTTTGGTAACAGGACCCTGTTGGTCATGAGGTAGGTGCTCCATCCGAACCAGAAGGGTATCTGTACGGGATTTAATGCACTCATGGTGGCGCCCAGCAGGAACCGGTTCATCTTATTGTTCAGCAATACGTTCTTCTTTTCCCGCTTGTGCAGGGCGGAAATGAAGGTGAAAACGGACAGCGCTACGAGCAAAAGAACGGTGACCCAGCCCAGGTAAAAGAAAAGACGCGGGTGATCGATCACCCAGCCTACGCCCTTGAGGGATAACCGAAGGTAAATCACTTCGACCAGTGCAACTCCCAGGGAAAAGTTGATGCCTGCTTTGATGTTCTCCTTATTGGCAATCTGCATGGCAGCCACATTGAGGGTTCCCAGGGGCAGCGTCCCCAGAAAACTGATACCAAGCCCTACAAATAAGACATAGAGTAGATTGAACATCGACACAAAAATAAGTGAAAGGATGATTGAATCCGCTCGGCAGTGGCTACGAGCTGTTTTGAAACCCGCCCCTCTATTTGGCTGCTATTTTTAATTCAATGCTGACCTGGTCGGACATGGAAATGCTGGATCCCCCCACCTCATAATCCCTCCGGTTAATGGTAAAGGAGCCTACGAACGTGTATCCGTCGCCGTTAGGCAACGCCTGAAAGGGGAAGGATATAGGCTTTGTCACGCCTTTGATGCTTAAGTTGCCAAAGATGAACAGATAACCGTCTTTGGTGGATGGGGAGACTTTGGTTGAAGTGAATGTTATTTCCGGGTACTGCGTGGCATTGAGGTAGTCTTCTTTTTTGAGATGGCTGTCCCTCATCTCGATGCCTGTATTAATGGTGGATGTCTCCAGGGTTACATTGAAAGCAGCACTGCCCAATTTTTGGGGGTCGAATTGAATGGTGCCCTTTATTCCCTTTATGGTGCCGGACACGGGTATACCGAAATTCTTGATCTTAAAGGTAACGGAAGAACTGTCCTCTAACGGTTTGTATTGCTGCGCAAGCAGGGATACGGACAGAAAAAGGGTACTAACCAGGAGCGCGGTGGATTTGATCATCATGGGAGATTTCAATAGCAAAAATAAGCCCAGGCTTTTATCATTTTGATATAGTTTTACTTAAAATTTGGACATGCACGTATTTTCAATGGCGGAAATGAGTGCGCGTGGCGAAACGCCGGACGTACTTTTTTGGGTGGGATGTGCCGGTAGCTTTGATCAGCGGGCCCAGAAGATCACCAAGGCCTTCACCCTGATCCTGCAAAAAGCGGGCATCCGTTTTGCCATATTGGGGGCGGAGGAGAACTGCACGGGAGACCCGGCCCGGAGGGCAGGCAATGAATTCCTCTTCCAGATGATGGCCTATAATAATATCCAGGTATTAAACGGGTATGCCGTCCGCAAGATCGTGACCACCTGCCCGCATTGTTTTAATACGCTCAAAAATGAATATCCTGAACTGGGGGGACATTTCGAGGTGGTTCACCATACGACTTTCCTACAGGAACTGATTGATACGGGAAAGCTGCGCTTGCAAGGAGGCGGAACGTTCAAGGGGAAGAAGATCACGTACCACGATTCTTGTTACCTCGGAAGGGCCAACGATGTGTATGAGGCTCCCCGTAAGGTGCTGGAAGCCCTGGACGCGGAATTGGTAGAGATGAAGCGGTGCAGGACCCGGGGACTTTGTTGCGGCGCAGGAGGGGCGCAGATGTTTAAAGAGGAAGAGCCCGGTTCGACCAGGATCAATTGGGAACGCACGGAAGAGGCCATAGCTACCGGAGCGGCAGTCGTGGTGAGCGCCTGTCCCTTTTGCAACACGATGTTGACGGATGGCGTCAAAAAAAGTGAAAAGGAACAGCAAGTGTCGGTGTATGACGTGGCTGAATTAGTGGCTGCGTCGTTGGAAGACTGATGTTTGGCCCGTCAATGAGGCTTAATTTTTGGCTGCATCGTCAGATGCCTGATTTTAATTAGAAAATATACATATGTTGAATCTACAATATACACACCTGTTGCCGAAGGACTTTCATGCTGCATCCAGGGTATGGATCTACCAGAGCAGCAGGGTCTTAATGCAGGGCGAAGCATTGGAATTGGAAACGATGTTACAGGAATTTGTGGCGGGTTGGAACTCGCACGGGGCACCGGTGAAAGGATTTGCGACGTTGTTGTTTGGACAGTTTATCATCCTGATGGCGGATGAATCGCAGGCAGGTGTTAGCGGTTGTAGTACGGACTCTTCTGTACGCCTGATCAAAGAAGTCGAAGCCCGGTTCTCGATCTCCTTTTTTGACAGGCAGACGCTGGCGTTCGTGGTGCAGAATGAGGTCCAGTTGATTCCCCTCTCGCAAGTGGATTATGCCATTAATCAGGGATTTGTTCAGGCGGATACGATTTATTTCAATAATATTGTGCCGTCTAAAGAGGCGCTGGAAACGGAGTGGCTCGTTCCTGTAAAGGATAGCTGGCTCGCCAAAAGGTTTCCGGCACTCAAGACGATGGCCTGAGTGATCAGACGCCAACAAAGGATTTCAAGCGGTAATAGCTCAGTTGGTAGAGCATCAGTTTCCCAAACTGAAGGTCGCGCGTTCGAATCGCGTTTACCGCTCTTTTCTCTCTTAAGTGCTCCATCTCAGGGGCACTTTGCGTGAGTGTTCCTTTTCGGAGCACTTTTTATATTCCTCCACTTTAATGCGACATCAGTAATTTGATGGCTTCCTGGTTGGCTCCGTCTGAGCACAACAATATATATACGCCGGTACTGAGAGCGCTCACATTATCCACCGTCAATAACCTTCGTCCGGCGCCTGCTCCGTATTGCTGATTCCAGACCACGTTCCCGCCCATATCGATGATACGGATCGTGACGGGCTGATTGGTTTTGCTGGTAAAGGCCACGATAGCGCTACTTTGAACGGGGTTGGGCGCCAGGGTCATGGCGGCGGAGGCCGCGTTGCCAACATTTACGGATACGACGTTGCTCTTTATCTCGTGCCCGTCGTTATCT
>Ga0302315_10000662_pt1 | contig 37603 bp, 30 predicted proteins | sample III_Palsa_N3_1_FD_200532 | JGI IMG/M metagenome (GOLD analysis project Ga0302315, IMG submission 200532) | Peat permafrost microbial communities from Stordalen Mire near Abisko, Sweden - III_Palsa_N3_1 | ecosystem: Environmental > Terrestrial > Soil > Palsa > Peat permafrost | place: Sweden...
AAGTGCTCCCGATATCTCCCAATCCACATGCATACGGCACTTTGTTTTGGGGCCAATCAGAACAATTAATACTGTAGTATCATGTAAATAACCGTTCTGGATCAACTGCTTAACGTACCCATGACCGTTGGCAGAATCAATATCACCGTCAAGTACCGATTTACTTACTACTAGGTCGCCGAAAAAATAGTCAAATTGCTCAAAGTAATATTGGTCATCAAAATGATAATAGCTTACAAAAGCTTTATGCCTAGCCACGTTTTTAGGCAACTGACAGTTCCAGGTAAACAACGAATTAGTGTAGGTAAACCGATTGCCACGTGACCATCCGCCTTTATTATTCTTTAATAGGGCTGAAATGTTGGCGCCTTCGTCCTGACGGTATACTAGCCAGCTGCGCACCTTATCGCCCAGTTCTTCCAAGTTAATGCCATCATAAACATAGGCTGTAACATCTGATATTAGCTTAGTATGTTCATCTAAGGAAAGTTTTGATATAAAATATTCTTTATCCGGCATTTTGTTTGCAATTAATATTGGTCGGTTATAATACTATCCATGACGTCATATAAAGGATTAATAGAGCTACTATAGCTGGCCTTTAATTTAACAGATTCTGATAAGCCATTCTTGATTGGACTGAAATCTGACATTCGGTTTTGCAAGTCGTATAGATCGCGTATGATAGGAACCGTTCGTATATACTCAGGCAAACCTCCTTTTGGAATACCTTTCAAGCAAAGAACGTAAAGATCTGTTTTTTCGTAACCATAACCTATTTCAAATGGAACCCAACTTGAATGGATTGTATTTGGTGAGACCACAACCATCATGTGGCTGCTGTTATTGATACCATTGCAAATAGAGGCAGTTACTTTCTTGGGATCATTGTTCTCATGATGAATTCGTAATTCACTATCATATTGGTCGTAATAGATATCGATACCAGCTTTTTCTAAGTAATCGGCTACTTTTTTGGCCTGATCCTTATCTTCTTGCTGGTAAGATATAAATACACACTTTATACCCTGCGCGAGGATATGACTCCTGCTTTGAGATTTGGGTAGATAAAAGCGGTTGACAGCCATTGGATTTAAGGTGTTTAGTTTGAATAACTTCTATTGCGTTCCATTAGCTTCCTCTTATTGCCGGTTTAGTGGAGCCTATTGGGCTAATTCCGATAATCTAAACTAGTCGTGCCTTTGAATACCCTTCTGGATTCTTTCATTTTTATGCAATAACGTATCTAAGTCGATGTTGTCATGTAACCTTTTGGAATGCTATGTTTTTGGTAAAGATAGTTTTCCCAGGCTAATTGAATCAGTGATGCATGTTTCCAGTTTAGTTACACTTCAAAACACTAAACAATGTTAATGCTTATTTGCAAGATACTAAATAGTGGTCTTTTGATTCGTCTGTTTTATTTAACCAACTTGTGAGAACTTTAATGATACAATAGTATTATTCTAAGGTAAACAAAAACTTTGAAAAATGTAGTCACTTATAGAGCCGCCTTAATCATTATTGCAGTTAATTACAATAATAAACCTAATTTTTTCCTCAGATTTAGCATATCCTCGCTTACCTTATTATCAAGAATTTTCGCATAATGTTGGGTTTGCAACAATGATTTATGACCAAGCATCTTAGAGACTGTTTCAATAGGGACCCCATTATTCAAAGTTATTGTAGTGGCAAAAGTATGACGTGCTATATGAAATGTTAGATTCGTTGTGATTCCACAGATGTCTGCAATTTCCTTTAGATAAGCATTCATTTTTTGATTGGTTAAAACCGGAAAAACACAGCTTTCATTAATGCATTTGGGGTGGTCTTTGTATTTATTCATGATTTCGAAAGCGACGGGTAATAGAGGTAGTCGGGAAGGAGTTCCGGTTTTTTGTCTTTGAATATTAATCCAGGGGATATCGTCAATACCATTCACGATGTGCGATCTTCGCAAATTACTAATGTCAACATAAGCAAGGCCAGTATAGCAGCTAAACAAGAAGATATCCTTGACATTATTTAGCCGGTCCGTAATAAAGGTTTTGTTAGTAATTTTGTTCAGTTCATCTTTTGTTATCGCAACTCTCACTATATCGTCCTTAATTAATCGAAGCTCTATAAATGGATCACTCTTTATCCAGCCCTTTCTAACGCATTCCATTACTATTTTCTTCAGGCTGCTAACGTACTTTATTACTGAATTATTCGCACAGTTTTTGAAAGCCCTTAACCAGAACACATATTCAGTCGCAAACTCGTAATTAAGGTCACTGATATTATAATCATCTGTTCCATACTTCCACTTGATGAAGTTTTTTGTATGCTGATGAATAGTCCGGTATCGTTTTAGAGTGGCCAGAGAATAGCCATTACCTATCAATGCTTCGATCTTTATATTGTGTTTTACAATAAGCTGAAGCAGCATCTTTGTTTCATCCCCCTGGCCCGTGATCGTGTTTTTCAAAGACTCTGCTGTGATTTGTTTGTCATTTTCAATTAATGATAATTTGGCTTGATAAACTTTGGCAGAGAGCGTTTCTATATAGGCATTCAGATTTTTAGCATCCAGCTTTGTACCAACCGCACGCCCGGTAGATTGATCCCATCTACTGGTTGACCAGTGCCTCTTTATTGAAATATCACGACAAACGCCATTCACTGTGATTCTTAAATAAACATAGTGGTTTGGTCTTTTTGATGTTTTTGGTTGCTTTAAGAAGTAAAACAATCCGAAGCTTTTTTCCAGCATTTTATAATGAATTAGGGTTAATAATGAGGAAAGATCTAATTTATACCCCAACCATTGTAAACGCCTTTCTTACAGTTGTTTACAACAATATCAAGACGTCTTTTTTAAATAAAAAAACGTCAGAAAAGACGCAAGTAAATTTTGGGCGTTTTTGCAAGATTTGATTAATGATACCGGAAAATGAGGCGATTTTATGCTTAAAACGTCTGTTTTTATAGCTAAAAATTCAGGTTCGATTTTTTTACGGAGGGCCTAAAATGTAAATAACTTGCTGATTTTCAGCAAGTTATTTACCAGTAGCCCGTAGGGGAAGAGAACATCTTTTGAAACGGTCTAATTTACAGCTACTTACTTATATGCTTTTAACCAGTGCCACGAATGACGCAATTAGCTAAAAAAATACTTTGTTTAAGAACTTGTTCGCATTATTGAAAGCTGTTGCCTGCACCATGATTTTTTACATCTTGTCTGAAAACAATTGCATTTCCATATCCTTACAAAGATAATTATTTTTTAGAAAAAATGATTGAGAAAGACCTATAAAAGATTCAATCATTATCTATAAATATATGGGGCATCCATTAGGTTTTTGTCAGGGCCAGTGTATAGTCTGTGACTGTTTGCGTTTGTAACATAGCATATCCTCCTTGTTGATTTTAAAATATAAGGAGGCTTCATTTATGCTATCATCGGGTAGATATGTAATGGTTTCTTTTAACTCATTTATAATGGTTTTTTTGCCGTAATACCTGACAAGCTCCTGCCAGTGTTCGGCGACTGTGCCACGTTCAATAATGCGCTGTATGATAGTCGTAGAACTTTCCTTCCAATTGGTCAGGTCATAATTAAAATCCCAAAAAAACATGCGTGGAAAATCAGGTTTTGGAGAAGACACTATCGCCTTTTTTTCAATGCGAACATCTTCGTCTTCAAAAACAGTACTGCCAAAAGCAAGGGCTTTGCTTAATACGTCAAGGTTATATCTTGGATAGCTTGCCACAAAAACCAGCAAATCATCGAAAATTTCGATGTGATTTTTTTGTTTCTTCCAGTTTACAAGATATACTTCCTTTTGCTTCATATCTGACCTTTCCTACATATACAAATCTAACCAAATAGTTAATGAGGTATGATAAATTATTAATCGACAAATTATGCGAATCTAAATTGAAACGTTATTTGAATATTGGTTTATTACCAATTTCAGGTTGCTTAATAGCTGGCTCATCAAAAATTTCTCTTAAAAGATCGGTATAGCTAATTTCGAAATTCTCATTGTTACGCATATCCATGTGAATAAATTGATGCATGAAGTCAGGGATACTTTCAAACATTTCGCCGTGCCTAAGTACGGGAATAACCTTTTCGTTATTTGTCTGATTATCATACAAAGCAGCGTTCATAATAGAATATTCGTAACCCACTCCGCCTGAACGCTTATCCGCCTTTAGTTTATAATTTGGGGTAAAGATAATTAGGATTCGATGCGAGCGTACAATAGATTGTTCGACAAAGTAAGGAAGACTTTTACCAGGTTTTAGTGCATAACGGTCTAATAAAACCTCTATCCCATCGTTTGATAATTTGTTAGCTAAGGTCAAAACCCATTCTTTATGTTGTTCACTATCCCATGAGTATGAAATAAAGACCACTGGGTGCGTGGCTGAATTGTCTAATGTTTCCTTTTCGATTATAGTTGGGTTGGGTGATTCCCCTTTTTCATTTTTACCAAGTAAAATATCAATAGCCGTTGATTTTATTGGTTCAAAAGGCCGAACAATATCAAGAATTTTTTCAATAATAGCTACTCTGACGTTAGGCTCTTGATCCATAAGTAAATCGTAGTAAAATATCTTTCGACTTGTGCTTTTTCCGGCGTCACTTCGAGTTTGAATATATTGAGTGTAGGTTGGTGAATAAGGCTGAATCTCACGTACTGCATTGATAAAGCGCGGACCTGAAAAATATGTAGCAGTATCTTCTTGATTATTAATAAGCTCAAAAAGTCGATTATAAATTTCAATCCAGTTGTAATTGATTGTGCTATAAGTTTGACGTTTTACCTTATCCAAATTTTCATTTTGGTATTCAGCAATTAGAGCTTTGCAAAAATCGTCTTCAGGGTAATTTTTAGCATAGTTAAAAGCATCATTTAAGGGTAATCGTTTAGCAAGTTCAATACTGAGACGCCTTAGGTTATCTCCACTCAATAAATAAAATTTGCCAAAATGCAGAATGTAAAGTGTTTCAAGAATTTCTCGTATTTCAGCACTATCCAGTGATAAGGTATCGGCCTTTTGTAAGAAAATTGTCTCAAATGTTTTGGCAGCAAATTGCAAAGAAGCGTCATCTGTAATGTCCTTTTTGTGCTTGTGGAGAATTTTAATGATTTCAGACCATTGTTCCTTATACAGTAATTGGTATATCTCTTCCGGATTTATCATTAGTTTGTCTATTCTGGTTAAGGTGAACAATAATGGTTTTGACGGTAAAAGGTCTGTAACCTTATAAAGTGTCTTTTTGTCAAGGGTTAGGTAAACGGCCTTCTTTTGTAAATAGTCGCCAATATAGGTAAATTGAGTTTGCAATGTGCAATGAAAATCTTCTAACGTTTCATAACGTCCAATATGGCCTGCTATAGAATTATCGTTTGACTTGCTCTTAAGAGAAAAATAAGCATAGGGTCGGATATATTCATTATATAACCGCTTGTCCTGAACCGAACGTGCAATGTCGATTTCACTTACGAACCAACAGTTAATAACGTTATTAGGGATAGTTTTAGAATGCAAAAATCAGTAGGGTTTGTTCATTTATTTAATTATCGATGACAAATTAATTAAATACGCTCACACAACGTTAATAATTTCGACTAATATTGCCATACAAATATATACTTATGAATTTTTCCTACGAAGAATTATATTCAATGTATGGACAATTTGATACAAATATCACAATTACATTTCATTACAATTCTCCAGCGTATAAAATTTTCGGTTCTACTCTAATGGGGTCAATTATCTATACAGAGGAAGATCGAATTGAGCTTGAAAAGTTATTACAATTGACACCGGCTATAAGGTCAAAACGAAATGTTAGGCTTCAACCATCAACTGTAATTAAAATAAGTGAAGAACAATATGAGCAAGCTGAAAGATATGGGTTTTTATGTAGTGATATTGCCGAAATATTAAGCTATAAAAGACCGAGAACAAATCAATTTACAGAAAAAGGACAAAAGGAAATTGGCAATACTATTCCTGTTTATGTAAATATTAAGCCAAATGAAATCAATCGTTTATTTTATGGATTTTTAAGTTCAAGATTTTCAAGAGGTCAGCAACTATCTCCAATGGAAATAAATAAGTATTTAGGCTTACGCAAATATTATAATGAAGATAACTCCCAACCTCCCTACAGCACTTTAAATCAAGATAAAAACGAGGTGAAGTATTACGAACTTGATGCTAAATTAACAGATCTAAATATTGAAGGTGATGACATCAAAGAGCTTGGCAGTCTTATTGCAGAACGATACATTCATAAAGAAAAATTAATAGAAGACGAGATACAAAAATCCAGACTAAAATTGTCAGAGGCCGCTGAAAAATATGGTGACGAACTAAAGAATTTAAGAAAGATATGTCATCGGTTTGAAGAAGAGATAATACTTTTTGGCGATAAGCTCATATACTTGGACATTGAACGTTTTCTTCATATTTATGCAAGGCACGTTACAGAAACTCAACTTGGAGGTGAATTTATTGGAAAAACAGTTTTCCAATATAAGTTTGATGATATTATGCGAATAATAAAAATGGTTGTAGAATCTGAGGCTGACAACATTCAGCAATATTTTAAGGATAACCCTAACGGGGAATTTAGAAGAATTGGTAAAAGGAGTATTTATTTTGATGGTCAGTATTATAGAGTAGAAATAGATAAAGCAGGCAGGTTATTGACTTTTCATCCTTATAATAACAATGATCAAAGAGACAGGGATACTGAATAAATTAAAGTTTGAACATTTCCTTTTATACCGATTGTTTAGGATTTATTGACTACCAGATGCACCAATGCTGGGTTTTGTGTCAACCTTTCCATTTCTGCGTCCACAATATCCTGTACATCCTGCTTAATCTGTAAGTAATTTCTTTGCACTATTGAATTATCAAGCTTCCGGATAATAGGTATTTCTTTGTAACTGTCCTGTTCTTTTTTCAAGGCTTCATGGTCATTTATGATCTCGCAATGAAAGGTCTTTAATTCTATTTTACAATCTGGGTCATCGGCAACCATGCCCACAAATTCGCCTGAACTAAGGGATGAAATCTTTGAAGGGGGAACTGCTGCCTCCAACTGCTTAGACCTGCTAATAGATGTGTCCTGGCTGTTAATGGAAAGACTTTCCCTGTCCTGCATTATCCTTCCGAAACGATCTGAAAGCTGCTTGGACGTGTCCCCGGTAACCTGTCCTGAAATAATATTTCCGGCAATATTCATAATTACATCCGCCTGCTCACGCCCATAGTCTTTGCGGAGCTGACTGAAGTCCTGAATGCCCAAACAGGTGGCTACCTTGTTGCTCCTCGCGGTAGCGATCAGGCTGTCCATATTGTTTAAATAAATAGTGGGGAACTCGTCAAATACCAGGCTGCATTTCCGCTTGCCTTTCTTATTGACCAGCTTTACCAAACGGTTTACATACAGCGACAATACTGCCCCATATATCTGTATCTTCTGCGGATTATTGCCCATACAGACAAGTTTAGGCTGCTCCAAATCATTGATGTCAAGGGTAAAATCATTGCCGGAAAGCACGTAATATAATTGTGGTGAGGATAGCCTTGCCATAGCGATTTTAGCTGCTGCCATTTGTCCTTCCAGCTGTTCAACAGCATTATTCAGGTAAGCAGTGACAAATGGATTTACCAATACTTCTATTTCCTTTTCCAAACGAAGCAAAGTAAATAGCTTGTCGTAATCAAGTTGCATTAATTCAATAACATGAGGCAACGTACAGTATTCACCGTCTTTGTATTTGCGCAAAAACCAGATAACAGCAGTCAAAAAATTAATGGGGGATTCCACAAAAAAATCACCCTGTCTACGTATCCACTCCCTGTTAAGCCCCATTAAAATTGTTCTTGCAGATTCTACAGCATCAGTAATATCCAGCATGGCGGTTGGGTCTAATGGATTACAGCGATTACTTCTCTTTAGATCGTCAAAATTAATTACGTAAAATTGAGGGGTGACCGGGTACAGGTGTTTATATTTTAGCCAGTTATTATATACTATTACCGAAAGGTCATCGTATTTAAAGTCATACACAAACATCGAAAATCCTTTTTTGATGTGCTGCGTAATGACATGCCGGATCACAAAGTAGGACTTACCGGAACCTGGAGAGCCTAATACAAGCAACGCACGGAACGGGTTAATAATGTTTATCCAGCTTTTGCGCGGCTTGCCTTTCAGGTTATAAATGGCCGGAAGGTTAATGGAATATTCGTTTTCCAATAGCCTTTCTTCCTGGGGGAACGTTTCATTTTCTTTATTAAAAATATCATTTTTCAGCCTGTCTTTTATGATACGTGACAGCAGGCCCCCGCCAGTTATTACTAACATATAACCTGTTAAGGTAAGGGCAATGTAAAGCGTGGCAAGCACCACCGCTTTTGCCGCAATTAACAGAATCAGGTAGCTAATAAAATAGGTCAGTAAGCCTGTTAGTATATAAGCAAAGGCGGTTTTAAAATTCTGTTTCTCATCCTTCCTGCCCCTTGACCCTAATAGGGAAATTGCTAAAAAGCCTAATGAAATCAGCTTGCTTTTATAGAAGTTACTAAATAAGCCGGTCTTACTGATATTGATCAGAATGTTGTCGGTTAGATGGGCTGTTAAATGCCACTCGTGGAAAGCGGCATAACAAAAATAATAGAAGTGCAGCCCCAATACCACGAGGCTGATCAGCCGCGTCATGTCTAATATTTTTCTTAATCCCTGTTCGTTTTCTCCTGTTTGCATGATTGTATTTATTTAAAATTTTTAATTGATAGAAAAGCCTTGCCGTTTCTTCTTCTTGTTTTTTCTCAAATCAAAAGGCAACGTTTCCCCGGTATATTCTTCTTTTAATAGGGCATCGGTTAGCGAAGTATCTGTCACTAACTTTAGCTTGCCCGGCAGCATTTCACCCTGTATCTTTTCTGAAAGCTGTTGCCTTGATTTCGTTTCTTGGGACGGGTTAGGGCTGCATCTTGCCTGCATGGCTTTGGCGCTGTATTGTTTGCCCAAATCGCTGCCGTTGAAGACTACCTTTGTCTTATGGTCTATATAGGTGATGCCATAGATGCGGCCAGTATCATTCTGCCGCAGGACGGTTGCTATTCCTTCCCGCTGGAGGGCTTTCATCAGGGCATGTAAACTTTGATTCGGGTTTTGCAGCAAGGCCAGGTCTATTGCATTTTTAATCCTTACCAGGTGCGGGTTTTTCAGTCCCTCATTCTGCTTAAACTTTTCTTCCAGCTTCTTCATGGTCGGTTTCATGTAAAACTGGCTGGCCTTTATGGGAGCGCCTATTTTATTACCCTGCTCATCGAGTATCCGGTACATCAGACCGTTGCTCCGGTACATTTTTGAATGCTCACTGCCCCGGTCAGCCATAACATTATAAAGCCTAAGCAAAGCATTCAATTCATGGATGGAAGAATATTTATAGCTGTCGATTACCGTCTTTAATACATTGCTGATAGCGCCTTTGGTCTGCATTTTCCCGTAACGTACTTTCTCCGCACTAATGGGTTCCAGTTTGTATTTTTCCTTCTGTTTGCTGTCTTCTGCCTTAACCAGGTTAAAGGCAATTTCAATTTCTTTACGCGCTTTTTCAGATTGGTTTTTACCAATATTTTGCGTGTCTACTCTACTTCCGTCCGGCCTTACTTTTACCGAAACTATATGTATGTGCGGATGCCCTGCATCAAAATGCTGGTACACTAAATAAGGCTGTTCCCCGAAGCCGATCTTTTCCATATAGGTATTGGCAATAGCTACCAATTGCTCCTTTTCCAGCCGTTCGGACGTGTCGAAGTTGAGTGAAATATGCACGCTGTTACTGGTCACATTCTTATTCAATGCAGCCTGGTTTTCCAGCCTGTTTAGCTTATGCTGAAAGGTTAAATAATCCTTGTCCAGCGGATAATTTTCAACCGTCAGCAGCTCTGCCATATTCTTCTGCACTTTCTTTTCATTGTAGTTTAAAGTACCGCTCAAGGATGGGTTGGTATCGAATTTTGCAACCATTGTTCAGCCATTTTTTTGATTTGGAAATTGATTCCGGCTACCTGCGTCAGCAGGTTTTTTTTATCCTGCTCATAGCTGCCTGCCCACCTGGAAACATCCGCAGAATATTGCATGGCATTGAGCTTTTTTACCACCTGGTTGAAGTTATTTCCGATAGCATTTAATGACGTCCGTAGGCGCATTACCTCTGCCATAAAGTCATCAAGGGACTGGTTGCGGTAATACACCGTAAGCGGTTTTTCCATGAGCTTGTCACGGGTATATTCGCTCAGTTTGCGGCATGTAGTCTTTGAAAACTGCTTATTTATAGCCTTGTATTCTTCTTCAGAAAGGCGTACATGCAGCCATTTGGTTTTGTTGTTTTCCTGTTCTTTCATCACTTATCACGTTCACATTTGGTTAAAAACATTATTTTGGCTCTCACCATTCCCGCCAACGAGTTCCGAGTGCCCGGCGGGTTAAATTTCGGTTGTGATACAACCGGACATTTAACAAATTGCGCAGCTACCCGCAATTTCTGAAGCCAGCTATAACACTTGTGGCGGATTTACCCAGTTTTACAGCTTTCTGTACTTATTTAGCTACCGGCTTCGTTTTACAGCTTATTTTATCTTTTGGATAGCCTTTAATTTTTACAGCTTTCCTTTTTATGCCTATGGCTATTTATTAACGAGCCATTCATTTACATCTTTATAGCCTTTATACAGGCTGCTTTCATCTTTGTAAATATCGCTTAATGACAAGGCAAGGGAACTGCAATTTTGTCCGGCTGCATCGTTATCAAGGTATAAGGATGCCCTGTTGTGCTGCTCCAAAAACGGGCGGCCTTTTTCAAACAAGGAAAGGGAATTAAGGATTACAAAGTCGCAGCCCTTTGTACCCAGGAAACGAAAAGAAGTCAAGTAGGATAGGAAGTCAAAAAACCCTTCAAAAACGGAAACATGCAGGTTATTCAGGCCGTTCCTAATAGTAGTTATATCCTTCGGAAAGCTGCTGCTTTTGAAATAACGATTTCTTAATTCATACCCGCCCGAATCATTTTTAAAGCCAATGGCGAAGTAGGTTTTATCATCCATTTTAAAATGGATTTCACGGCAATATTCAACCGCTATATTAATATCTATTTTCCTTTGACGGAGATAATTTAATAAAATGTAAGAATTGATTTCAGCCGTGCCTAAAATGGTTATTTTACTTTGCTTTTTCGCAACGAGTGGCCGGGCTATTATTGGCTGCTGAAAAGAAAAGTCACCACCTAATTTTTCGAGCAGCTCCGCCACACTGCACCCGAAATATAATATACCGAAGTCAACCAGGTTGCCGCCTTTGCCGATACCATGATCGTACCACCTGTTAATGCTGCGGTCAATTTTAAAAGAAGGGGTATTTTCATTTCTCAGGGGAGATAAATACCAGTAATCATTCTTTCTTACTTTGGCAGGTTCATACCCAAATTTTGACAAGTAACTAACCATGTCCCATTCCTTTGCTTCCTTACAGGTAAGCCGTTGTTTATTCGGTTCCATACTTCACTGATCTATCTGCACTCAAACAGATACGAAATTAGTCAGCGCAAACGGATTCATCTGTAGCCCTGCAAATTTTGCAGGGCTGCCCATCAAACGATAAATGGTATTTACATTCGTATTTTAATCGGTGTGAAAAGGAATTGTGTAATTTAAAAAATCGAAAAATGACAACAAATGATGCAGCCAAAGTCTTGGATACTATTCTAAGTATCCCAGGCATGAACGAGACAGTGAAAATGGATTTCAAGATTTCGCGTAAAAATGTACTGCTGTTAAGCAGTGTTATTGAGCGCGGGCTATCGGTAAAGGATGATGATAAATCAAGCCTGCTGGAGGTATTTGCTAACGACAGCCTAACTGACCTGACGGCCTTCGCGGCAGATTGTTTACAGAAAGCAGGGCTTACGGAATTAAACGGGAAATTAAAGGCATTAAACACTAAATAATTTCTTTCGGTACGTAACACAAATAAGCCTGCTTTATAGCAGGCTTATTCATTTAGTAGGAATGAATGACCGGGAAATCAGGTTATCGGGTAATGTCAAAAGAATTGCAAATATGCTTGAATAAATATTTAAATAATTACATTTGTTGTCTACACAAACTATTTGTGATAAGGTTTAGGTAAATACCCCTTGCAGCGAGTGCCGGGGGGTATTTTTTTGCCCTACCAATGATTGACCCTTATAATATCCCGCCATTCAAAGAAGGCGGCCAACAAAATAAATATGCCTACCACCATGAGCAAGATGGATAGGAACCGGGCAAAGTTTTCGAGATAAATCGTAAGCAGTGAATCTTTATAAGAGTTAAAAGTTTCCAAACCGGCAAGGTTACGCCGGTTGAATTTGCGTTTTCCCCGCCAATAGCGCAGGTAAATGGAAATCGTAATACATATGATTCCAATCAGGTAAAATAATATCAGGAGTAACATAAAATCCTTTCTTTTAAAGTTAATGTAAATACTAAAATTGTCTTTTAACAACGGTATATTTTAACATGGCTTTATTTGCAATAATACCGTAAGCTGCGCCGTAGTTTTCTTTGCTTCTTTCTTTTGTGTCCGGGAAAAGAAAGAAGTCCCCATCATTGCAGGGGCTTCTAAGTGTTTTTCTGAATTGTATTTTGCCGGGTTATTTTTAAATAACTTCATCGCGTTTTCTTTGGTTCTTTCTTTTAATAAAGAAAGAACTGCCTTAACGTTTATGCCACTTTTAAAGGCGTTGTCCTTAACTCTTTCAGGTTAATAAATACGCCCCTGTTCTCGGTCATACCATTGCGGAACAAATCCTTTAAGATTTCAGCCCCCATTGTAGCGACTGCCGTATTGATAAACAAATCCTGCTTCTCCAATGCCTCAGCATGTGAGCAGCTTGGCTCGTTGTTATCGGTCTCTGCTTCCAGCAAATCCTTGAACTCTTCCGTAACCATCGGCAGAATTGATACAGTCCTGTATAACTTTGATGGGGGCTGTTTGACCTCGGTTATTGTAGAAAGGATAGCCTGCCCTGTATATTGGGAATTTCCTAAATCCATCCAGTATAAAGGATTGTTGCGTTCATACCTGCTGTAGCCGCTCATTTGGAACAAGGCCTTCGCAATGTCAAATCTTGCAGCTACGGTATCAACGCAGCTTATATACAGGTTTGCCTTTCCTTGTTCCGGCAAGCGGCATACATTGCGGCTTTCAAACTTTTTTGTAACCGCCTTCCAGTTCGTACCTATACTGCGGTTTAGCTTGTTTATCAATATCACGGATTTACAACAGCCGACCTCGGAATCGGAAAATGGCTGCCTGCCCTGATTGAACTCTGTTATCAGGTCATCATCAAACAGGTTCACATGCAGTCCAGCATGTCCTAATGTGACCAAAGAGTAATTCATTTTTGCCAATGCCGTTAACATCTGGCTGCCAGTACCACCTGCCCCGATCAGGTTTACAGTAACAGGGTTTGTTGGATTAATCAGGTAGTTATCGGCTATATGTATGGCTGGTAGTGTGTTCATAAAATGATATTTTTAATTGTCCATCCGTTTTCAATCAGTGCTTCATTTGGGAATTGTTTGTCCTTGTTGACAAGGCTTTGCCAAAGCTGTACGATGTTCCCTTTCACGGGTTCATGACGGCTGAACAGGTGGCTGAAATAGCTATTAAAAAAATATTCCTGCCATAGCTGCATAAAGGTTTCCAACTGGCAATCTTTAGGAATATTTACACTTACTGTTCCCATACAGACCTTGCCATTCTCATAGACATTAAAGAAGGGTGCATGGTATAATAAAGTAGCTTCGCTAAGGGATGTAACATCAGGCAGGGCATAAATGCTCAATGTATTTTTTGACGCCTTCCATAAAAGCGGTGGCATATTTGCTTTGCCGTTTGGTATGCCTAACTTTTCTAAAAAAAGCACATTGACGGTTTGTCTTGGAGTATACCAAACGGCGTACCCGTTATATTCGGGATTGATATAAAGCACGTTCCGGGGAATTAGTCCTTCGGGCTTTAGAAAGTTAGGTTTCAATTCGCTCGAACTGTCCAGTGCCCTGGCTAATGCGTTGCTCTCGCTGATACTTAAAGGATGGGCATTAATAGGATAACCATTGCCGTCCACATCGTAACTCTCTACATATATCTGGTCATTTGATGCCTTGTGCCGGAACACCACAAACGCCTTTGTTGGGTAATACAATGTTCCAAAACTGTTTCTTATATCTGTCATGGTAAATTATTTAAAAGGAAACATAAATCATCAATCAATAAAAGCAGATTGCGCTCAAATTCAATAGTATTGTTTTCGTGTTTGTAGTTATCATTATAATGCACGGTAACAGTAGGTTCCTGTATATTCATCTTTTCATTAAATTCACTGTTAATCATTTCTGAAAGGCTTTGATAAATACTCCCCTCCGTGCCTGCAATAAATGATATGTATTCATTTATCAGGATGAGTTCTTCTCGATTATCGTAATCATCATCATCGCTGTACAGCGGTTCTTCTATATGGGAATAAATGGTACTGTCGGGATATTTCTGCCAAATGTCTAACGCATCTTTAGCAACGCCTAAGCATTTATGCTCAAAGATGCTCAGCGGATGAAAACGCTTAACACGCTCATTAAAATGGGCAAGGTGGCAGGGGTTATTCATTTTTCGTTGCATTATATCCCCGTAATACGCAGCCTCCCTCAACGCTGATAAATTTGTCAGGTAGTCGCATTCGTCCATTTCAGTAATGCTATCTTCTACCCATTCCGATAACATTTCATAATGATAGCTAAGGTAGCTTTCATCATTCCTGAAATATGGTACTGCTGCAACACGGTACAGGTAAGCGAAAACAGATAAAAGCAATTCCCCGCATTTCCTATGACGCCTGTCTCCAAGCAACTGGTATAGTGGCAGTACAGGAATGTAATACAGGTTTGACCCGGTGCTTACCGTTTCTGTTGCAACAAGCTCATACCCGTTATTTTCATCGTTTACTAATGATAATTCAATGTCTGCCTTTATACCTTTTAGCTGCTGGCTGGCATCCCAATGAGCCAAAAGGATGTTATAAGGATAGGGTCTATCAGATACATCCAGCAAACTAAAATGATGGGCTTCGGCAAGGATGGAAAGGGATTTAAAAAATCCCTTTTCCACCTCCTTTTTATGGGGTATTATTTCTGCCTGTTCATATACAGGCAGGAAACGATACTTTATAAAATTATTTGCAATAAATCCTTCGGAGCGGAGCGCATTTTGTTCTTTACTACTTCCCGCGCGTCTGGCAGCCTGTTCAGGTTTTCTGCGAATCCGCCTATCTGCTGATAAAGTGTCCATTGTCTTTTAGTTTTGGGCAGTTTGATACTGCCTGTTATAGTTTCTGTTTTCATACTATCCTTTTGTGCCTATAGTGGAAACAAACGAAAACTGAATGGCATCATTCTTTATTACAGGCCCGTCAATTTTGGCGTTAGTAAGTATCGGATAGGTTTGCGCATAAAAGTTTAATACTGCTTCAGGGCTGAAGCTGGCTGAAGGGTCTGCCAGCTTTATCTCCTGCCCTTTATCATTGAAGGAAAAAATCCGTTGTAATTTAGTTGCTACTAACATGGCTTCAATTTTTGATGGTTATACAAATAAGTCGGGTGCAAACTGTTTAGATAATTCTGTTTTCCTGCCCCGGAGGGTGTCGCTGTGTTCGGGATAATCTTTCGGGTCGGGGACTTTCATCCATGCTTCCCTAAATTTTCCTTCCGCTTCAAGTTCACACACCTTTTTCATGGCTTCCTCATATTTTTTCTCCTTGTCCGTTTTCTCCTTCTCCGCTTTGGTGGCTTTGTCCTTCTCCATTTGGGAATGAATTTTAGCTTCTTCCCGTCCTTTGAGATATTGCTCCATATTGATAAACAACTGCGCGGTATCTTTTACAGGTTGCTCAATCTGTGCAAAAAAGCCTTCATCCAATTCCGCTGCCGTACCCTTCAAAAGGATAGGCTGTATTTTCAAACGGGCATCATCCCCGTTCTTATCATTGTAAAACAATACAGATACTATTAATCTGTCGGCTGTTTCCGATGCTATATTTATTTTCCAGTCCCCTGGAACGTTAAGGGAAACTATGGATTGAAAAAAGTTGGTTGTCATAAGTATTTTGTTTAAAAGTTTTTAATTGCTGCTTCTGTCAGTATAGTAGGATAGATATATATTCCGGGCATAACGATAACCTGAGTACCCTTAATTTTAAAAAAGTCCACCTTCTCATTCCTTTTGTGTCCATACAGCGCTGCATACTCTCCCTGCATAGGCTGATTCCAGTCCGTATCGTAATCCCTGTTGTTTATCAACCTTACCAATCGGTCATAATTGTATTTTTTACTAACTGTCAGGGGAATTAAATCATCTATGGTAAACGATATATCGTTTTTGCCCGATTTGCCTTTTAACCTGTACCTCTTTAACTTAACTGGCGGTGTATCTTTCAATAGTTCCAATAAGCCGATCATATTCCAATGGTCAATCTCATTATCCGCGATACAAGCGGAAAGGTGTTTTTCGCTGCAATCGTGAAAGGAGGTGTCTAAAACAACCTGACCTTCACTGTCCAGTCGTATCGCATCCATATAGCCGGAGACATCCTCATTAAAAGGGATAAAAGAAAATTCCTCCATTGAAACGGCACGGTTTACCCTTGTCAATTCCTGTTGGATACTCTCGCTTATATCCTGCTCAAATGCCGATAGCTGCTCCCTTAATTCTTCGATTCCTTTTATCTTGTTCATTGCCTGTCGTTTTTAATTTTAGCTTTTAGTTTCAATAGTTGTTTGTGCATGTGCGCCCAATATCGCTGGCGCTTTTTGTCTGCTGTAGCCTGCGCTGCGTCTGCATCTACATGAAGCAGGGCTTTAAACCAACCTGCCTGCTCTATTGCCCTTTCAATATCCGTTACCTTAATCGGTCATCCTTCCAAATCAGTGATTTGCATGTTTTCAGGTTTAAGGGTTAAACAATAAATCAATGGCTACCTTAAATTTCCGGTTTGGGTGTTCCCTTACTGTTGTATATACATAGATGCAATGGTTGGTAAACAGGGCAAGCATCCCGTCAAATAATTGGTCTGCAAAAAGGCGCTGGCTTTTATTAAGCCTTATACCATATTTCTGAATTTTGGCTTCCACCTCATTTAATAATGTCAGCCAGTAACCAAAGTCAATAAATCCATTGTCCCATTTGGCGCGGTTCGCCTGTTCATTATCTTTAATAGCCTTGCACATGCCGTCTATAAACGTCACAAGAGCGGGTATTTCATCAGGAAATAGCTGGAATATTATTTTGGCTTTATCTACGTTGGTTAAATGTTCTATCGGTTTCATATCGTCTGTATTTTGAAATTGTGGAATTGTTATGTTTTACTTTGTGTTTCAATTATTCGCCTTTTTGCGGCAATAAGGCTACTTCTTTATTCAGGTCTTCGGGTATCTCTACCGGGTAGTCGGCAAGTGCCGCCTTTACGAAATTTTGCTGTTCATCCAATGCAAAGGAAATACGGGTTACCCTTACCGTGTTAACATTAATGAGTGTGCTATTCCTTCTTTTAAGCGTGAAATACACATCCCACAACGCATTGGTATAAGTAGCGCCTGTAGCTAATAAGGCATAGCTCTTTTGTTGCTTTCCTGTCTTTCTTCTAATAGCCACATTGAAATTAAATTCGTAGCAGATGGTTAATTCTTCCATGATTTGTACCTTTTATGATTTGATAAAAGATGGGGCGGGCGTACCCGCCCCGTTTGGTTAATTCAACAGCAATACTTCACTGCCTTTTTTAGCATAATCCGTACACAAATTGAATGCGGCCTGTGTGCGCAATAGTCCTGTACCAAATAGTACGGATTGCACTTTGGCTTCATCATCCTTAAATTCCTTTACGTTTTGGAAATAACCTGTTATGGCGTTGTATGCACCGAACAAAGTACCCTTTGTGGTTTCCGTCTGTTGGGTCGGGCTGCTCATGGCATAGAGAAACGCGTTCTCACAGATGTTTTTGAACACGGTGGACATTTCTTCCCCGTTCTTCAGGTTCTTGAATACCTCTTTGCTTGGGCACATGGCTTGCTTAATCAATGCCATTACTTCCTTGTCGGTGATACGTACCTTAGTCCAGTGGTTAAATATGCCGTCCATTTCATCAGCCAGCTTATTGGATATGCCCATTACCTTGTGCGCTTCCTGTAGCCTGTCCTGTACATTGGCGGTATGGCGTATCTTGATGGTATTGGAACTGTTGTGCATCGCTGCATTGAGCGTATTTTGACAAACTATCCGCACGGGGGTAAACGCTGCGGTAATGCTACCGGAGCCATCATGTGAAGTGGTCAGGAAAAGATATTTCTCTATATAATCTTCGTTGCCTACTTTGATGTAGCCGGGCAGCTTGGCAGTAATGAAAATCTTCTCACCCTTGCCCAAAGCCCCTGCCGTCTCGTATTGCATCCCATCCCCGCCAACAATAGCATCAAAGAAACTGAATGCGTCCTCATTCTGCACCACCTCGTAATCCTTACCGACTACGCCTAATATGGTTTCGTTGTCTTTACGGACGGTAGCGAAGTAATCAGGTACTTCCAAATTATTCGCCTGAAGCTCACCCGCAGCATTTATCAGGGTTGAACATGGTGTATAGAGTTTGCGTTTTTCGACTGTAAACCCAAGCCCTGCAAGCTGCAATGCTTCCTTACTTGTTGGGTAGCCTTCTACGATTTGTCCTAACCCGTGCCATGCTTTTTCCTTTACTGAAAAGAAACTGTGTTGTCCTGTCTGCTCGTTGAAATTGATATTATGTGCCATGACTGAAAAGTTTTAATGTTTTTTAATGATTAATAAATGCGGTGATTAGAAGGGCAGGTCATCATCTGCGTTGTTGCTGCCTGTGGCTACCTGTGCATTATCGGTTACCCTGTCCGTGCTGTTGGTTGCTGACTTTCCCAATAGTTTGAGGTCGTTAACATGCAAGGTTAAATTGGCGACTGCTTCGCCATTCCTGTTTACCCATGCGTTTGCGCCTATCCTGCCGCATAATTCTACCATTGTACCCTTTTTAAGGTACTCGGCAATACGGGCATTAAGCCAGTAAGAGCAATCCACATATGTGGTAATGTTTACACGCTCCTTGTCCTTGCTGCGGTAGCTGTCATTAATGGCTACGGTAAAGCCTACTACCTTACTGTTGTTCTTTGTTTCCCTGACCTGCGCATTGGCGGTCAATCTTCCTGTGATCTGTTGCATAACCCTTGTTTTTAAAAAGTGAATAATTGTTTGTTTTGTACTCGCTCCCTTTTAAGCCGCCTGCCCCGAAAAGCATTTTTTCAAAAGAAAAAACGGAAAAAAAGAAAGCAGATAAGTACGGGGGCTGAATAGCGTACGCCAAAAGGAAACGGAATAATTGGAGGGGACCCTTTAGGGGAGGCAGCCGTTTATGCCGTAGTCTTTTGGCATAGCGAAGCGTTAGCTATTAGACACCATATCTTAGCTGCCTTTTTGTCCGTTTCGATTGAAAAAAAGATCGGACAGATGCCTGCAATAATTTCCTTGAAACGTTGAAGTCAGCTTAAGCGGGAAAGAAAGTATAAAACAAGAGGTGCTTATAACCTGTATCCGGTTTTACGCAGCAATGAATGGAGTAGAACGAATGAGGAGCGTAAAATGGGATACCAATAAAAAAGAACGGCATCATTCCTTCCTGCCAAAGATTATTATGCCGGAAGGTATGATAACGTTAGAGCTATATGCTGGAATAGGCTAAACAATTAATATAGGCTTATACAACCGTTAGTGGATAGCAACAGTTATTATAGATAATGGCAAAAATTAGGGATTTGTAAATTGAGCATTTAAAAGCTGTAAAAATCTTAGTTTTGATTAATGAAGAAAGGGGATGATAATATCGTACGCGGTGCAACACTGGTTGGTTTACCATTAGTAGCTCTGTGTTGTTACCATCAATTTGAGAAGGGAATGTTCAATTTTTACCAAATGCCTTTCGATTTTTTTGATACCGGAACTGACGATCTAATTATTGCAATTTGTACTTTTGTGATAGCAGTGGGACTCAGTAGGTTATTAAGTACCCATGCACTTTTTAGCTTAATAGCATTGCTATTTGTGGCTATCATATTAACCCCTGCTTTGGGCTATAAAGCTGCTGCCTTAAAAACGAATTATGCTATATATACTAAAGACCCTGAATACTTTTTAGTAGGAAGAGACAATAATTTTTATATCCTTAAAGAGTTCGATGAAAAATCGCATCATATTGGCAGGAACACAATGTTATTAAGCATACAGAAGACCTATGACGTGAGTTTTACAATAAAGGAAATTGGTCGATTAAAAACTGACTGAAGCTATATTACCGTTAGGGATAGAAACGGAAAGCCCGGAATGCAATGAGGACTTGGAGTGTATAGCCCGGCCCGAAGGGAACGGCACCCCAAACTTTTTTGAAACAAAAAAGCCCGGATAAAAAATCCAGGCTGTATTTATTGCTATACTTATTTATCCTAACAAATTAAAACTAAGAAGCTAATTGTCCCTTTTGATATATTCAATTACTTTATTGTTTTGTCAAGCGTTTTCGTTCCTTATCCGTTGGCGGTTTTATAGCACCTGCAGGTGTGCTTACGGGAATTGCATCTGCTTCGTCTACAACTTCAGCAGTATCTTTGGGCGTTTCCAGCACCACGTCTTTTGCTTTTTTATCTATCCGCATACCTTTAAAGGATGCCTGGCGAAAGATGCCTTCACTGGTAACCTCTGCAAAATTCACCTCACAAACGAGTTGCGGCTTTAACCAGGTCGGTTTAGCGCCTAATCTTTGCGGACGGAAGCGTGAAGGCTTATCTACGTCTATCTCGACATCAAAAGGGCTTTTATCGCTAATCAGGGGCTTAAACTGCTGCATCATTTCCTTTTGCTGCCTGTCTGAAAAGCCGGTGCCTACCTTTCCTACATACCTTAAAGTCTTGCCCTCATACACGCCTAAAACCAATGCGCTAAAAGATTTGGCCGTGCCTTCATTTTTGGTGAACCCGGCAATAATTACTTCCTGCCTTCTTTGCACCTTTATTTTCAGCCACTCTTTTGAACGCAGGTCAGAAGTATAAACGCTGCTGGCTTTTTTTGCAATGATACCCTCCAGTCCTATCTTTTCAGCGGCATGAAAAAAATCAATGCCGTTAGCAGCGAAAACCTTGCTCTGACGGATGCGGTCATCCCCTACAGGTAAAATTTCCTTTAAAATGGCCTGTCGCTGGATTAATGGCAATCCCGTTAAGTTCTTGCCTGCATACCATAAAATGTCGAATACATAGTAGACGAGGTTACCGTCCGCTTCACTCCGCCAGTTTTGCAGCTTGCCAAAATCAGAAATCCCCTTATCATTTAGCACCAATACCTCGCCATCAATAACAGCATCCAATTTCCAGCTTTTTAACAGGCTGTTAATGGGATAAAACTGGTCAAATGGAATGTTGTTGCGGGAGATCAGCTCTGCGCTTGTTTTACTGATAATAGCAATTGCCCGGTAACCATCCCATTTGACTTCATACAACCAATCAGGATCATCAAAAGGCGCATCAACAAGGGTAGCCTTCATAGGTTTTATACTAACGGGTGGCTTAGTTTTGGGCGCACTTTTTAATAACGAAGCAATGTCAAAATCCGGCGTTTCGCTTTTGCCAACGGCCTTCGTTAAATCCTTATCAGGTTCATCCTTTGGGCCCTTATTTCCTGATTTCGTTTTTACAGCCATAGATAGAACCTTTAAGAGCTTATTTATTGTGCTTTTTCTTCAGGTAGGTTTCCAGTGTTTTGCGGTCATTGGAGCCTGTTGCCCGGATAGCCCCGGCCACTGCCTGGCTGCTGACTTGCATCTTATCCTTAAAATACTGGATTTCGTAATTTTCCGAACCGCTCACTTTATTGCGGTCTGCTTTACCCTTTTTTGTTTTATCGTCTGCCATTTTATTTGCTTTTATATGATAACCATTGAAGATGCTATCTGTTTCCAAATCTTAAAAATCATGCCTTACAGCAGTACCCGTATCTTTAAAACTTTACCTGAAATTTCTTCCCTTATGATAAACTTCTTTTTGAGCTATTGCGGGTGCGCTTTTTTCATCTGCACGGGATAAGGTAAGGACGGGCGGGTCATCAGCTTTGGCTACAGTGATACTACCCAGCAGTTTATTGAAATTTGAGCAGCGTCTCAGGACTACATGGATAACTTCGCCTTCTTTTTGTAAAATACCTTCCACCATAATAAGCTTTGACTGTAATATTTCTTTGCGGAATTGGTCAAAGAGGCTTTGAAAAACCACCAGGTTTGTTGTCCCTGTTTCATCCTCGATGGTCATAAAGCAGATACCGCTTGCCGTCTGTGGCCTTTGCCGTACCAGCACCAAGCCTGCGACTTTTACGAAATCGCCATTCTTTGCTTCGCCGATCTCCCGTGCAGACAGGATATGTAATAATCTTAGTTGCTCCCGCACAAAGCTGACCGGGTGCGCCTTCAGGGATAAGGACATACTGGCGTAATCCTGCACAACGTGTTCCCCGGCTGTCATTAAAGGCAATTCGATCTGCGTTTCGGTAACACTTTCAGACGGCTGGCCTTCAAATAAAGCAACCGGCCTGTCAGCCAAAGCAGATACCTCCCATAAAGCCTGCCTGCGGTCAAGTCCGATGGAACGGAACGCATCGGCATCCGCCAGCTTTTCCAGGGCGGCTTGTGCTACTCCGGCATCTCGAAGTACTGTAACGGATGCGTAGCCGTTTTCCCTGCTATTGAGCAAGGCCGATATATCGTCTTCCCGCATACCGCCAATCTGCCGGAAGCCCAAACGTATGACGTAATATTTTCCTGTTTTTCCTTCCAGTAAATTATCCCATTGCGACAGGTTTATATCCGCAGGCCTTACCTCAACGCCATGTTTCTGCGCATCAATGACAATTTGCGCAGGCTGGTAGAAGCCCATAGGCAAGCTATTTAATAAGGCTGTGGCAAATACATCGGGATAATAGCATTTCAGCCAGGACGAAACATAAACCAGTAAAGCGAACGAAGCGGCATGGCTTTCGGGGAAGCCGTATCCTTCAAATCCTTGCAGTTGTTTAAACACTCTCATCGAAAAGCCTTCCTCGTAACCTCTTGCCACCATGCCATCCACCAATTTCTTTTCATACAGGTGCAATTTGCCATTGGCTTTAAACGATGCCATACTTCTGCGCAACTGGTCTGCTTCTGCCGGTGTAAAGCCCGCTGCGACAATAGCAATCTCCATTGCCTGCTCCTGGAATAGCGGAACGCCCAATGTCCTGCCTAAAATTTCTTCCAGCTCTTTTGATGGATATTCTACGGGTTCTTCGCCATTGCGCCGCCGTAAATAAGGGTGTACCATATCGCCCTGTATAGGCCCCGGCCTCACAATAGCGACTTCTATAACCAGATCATAAAAACATTTGGGCTTTAATCTCGGCAGCATGGACATTTGCGCCCTGCTTTCTATCTGGAATACACCAATCGTATCCGCATGGCTGATCATTTCATAGACAGCAGGATCATCCTGCGGTATATTGGCTAAGGTCAGGTCAAGTCCATAATGCTGTTTTGCCAGGTCAAATGCCTTACGGATACAGGTGAGCATACCGAGCGCCAGCACATCCACTTTTAAAAAGCCCAACGCGTCTATATCGTCTTTATTCCATTCGATGCAGGTACGGTCTTCCATACGGGCATTCATTACCGGGCATAGGTCGGATAGCTTGCCCTTTGTGATCACAAAGCCGCCGGTATGCTGGCCGAGCTGGCGCGGAAAGCCCATCAGTTGCCCGGTCAATTCCAGTACTTTTCGCAGGTGTGCATCATTTGGATTTAAGCCGTTTTCTGAGATCAGCTTGCCATCAAACCATTCATCTGTAAATTCCCAAACAGAACCCGCCAAACGGTTTATGGTATCCACTGACAGACCCATTGCCTTGCCAACGTCCCTGATTGCGCCTTTCTGCCGTTCCTGCGTAACGGTGGCAACGATAGCAGCACGGTCTCGCCCATATTTATTATAAATGTATTGTATAACTTCCTCCCGCCGTTCATGTTCAAAGTCCACGTCTATATCAGGCGGCTCATTCCTTGCCTCGGACATAAAGCGGGCAAACAGCAGCTTGAATTTAGAGGGGTCAACTGAAGTAATGCCGAGGCAATAACAGACAACGGAATTGGCAGCGGAACCGCGCCCCTGGCATAAGATGCGCTGGCTTCTTGCGAAGCGTACAAAGTCATAGACCGTAAGAAAGTAGGGGGCAAGGTTTCGCTTTTCCATAAAGGCAAGCTCTTCTTCAATGGCCGCTTTCACCTTTACGGGAATAGCTCCTTTGAATTTTTCATTTGCCCCCTGCCAGGTAAGATAAACCAGTTCTTCATTTGGGGTTCGGCCTTCGCTGGTTATTTCCTCCGGATAAATGTATTCCAGGCTGTCAAGTGAAAACCGGCAGGCATCGGCAATTTCCTGTGTGCGCATGATCGCATCCGGATAAGGCCGGAACAGGCGCATCATTTCATCAATAGGTTTTAAATACCGCTCGGCATTGGAATGCAGTTTGAACCCGGCATTGTGTATCGTGCATTTCTCACGAACGCAGGTAAGTACATCCTGTAATTCCCTGCGGGCGGCTTCGTGGTAATGTACGTCGTTGGTCGCTACCATCGGAACATCCAGTCTTTCCGCTAACTGCGACAGCCGGAACAATCTTTTCTGGTCATCACCCTGGTAAGTGCGTGTCGCCGCAAGGTAAAGATTGGAACCCATGTTTTCCCTGTAGGCTGCCAGCGCGTCTTTAAAATCATCTTCAAAATCAAAAAGCAAATTTAATTCTGCTGGTGGAACCACAATAAATATGATCCCTCTGTTATGCGCATACAAGTCTGCCCGGTACAAATGACACTGCCCTTTTTCTGCCCGTAGATTACCTATAGTCAGTAAGGCGGAAAGACGGCTGTAGGCATCTTTATCGGTGGGATAGGCAAGCAGGCTCGGCCCGTCCAGCAGATCCAGCCTGCAGCCGGGTATAACACAGATACCTTTGGCTTTTGCCGCAACATGGGCACGTACAATACCGGCTAAGGTATTGCGGTCTGTGATTGCGATCTTTTGGTAGCCATACGCTACGGCCTGGTCTACCAATTCATCAGGGTGGGATGCGCCGCGTAAAAAACTGAAATTGCTGGTAACCTGTAATTCTGTATAACTCATCTCTCATTTCTTATGCAAAAAAACCATGAATAAACCATCGGACAGGCTGCTCGCCTGAATAATGCCCCGACCTAAAGAGCCAGTAACGTTTGCCATCCTGATCTTCTACCGTATAATAATCTCTAAGCTCACCGGCTTCCAGCCACCATTCCCGTTCGATCCGTTCAGGGCCGTCGGCTTTTTTAATCTGGTGCAATTCCCTTTTGTAGATAAACTGCATGGGCGGATAATCCGGCAGGGGTACGGTCACTTCAATGGGCTCCGGCCTGGCAAGAAGTTGTACCGGCCTCGGTCTGCTGACAGGCCAGCCGGTCGCAGGCTTTTCAGAAAGTAACGGTGATGACTTTACAGAGCGTTCCGGCCAGTAGTGTTCCTGCGGCAGATAGCGGCGAATTGCCTCAGCCCCGACCTTACCGGCAATACGATCCAGTAATTCAGATACTTCCGCGTCTTCCAGCCCGCATTCTTCCGTTGCCCATAATAGTTCTTGTTCAGCAGATAAATCTTCTGTTTCCGGCGCTTCCAGTACAAACAGCTCTATACCCAATGCAGGTTCAATAGTTCTTATTTTAAGCTCCATCAGTTTAAATAAATGATTGCTGCTCCGGGAAGCCCGGTTGGTGCCTATAGCAATTTGCACCATTTTGCCATCTATCCTGTAACACCTCAATATCGCTGTACGCAGGCCCTTTCCTTCCTTTTCGAGCCGCCTGCAAAGCATGTCCAGCAATTTTTCAATAGCGATTTCTATCCCGGTAACCGTTCTGATCGGCTCCAGGCAGGGTAGCCTTTCCTCAAATGGCACAATGGGTTGTATGGACGCGATAGGCTCCAGTTCATGACCGACGGCCTGATCCAGTCTTTGTAATATAGATTGCCCGAAACGCCTGCGCAGTGCAGAGCGGCCTATACTTACCAGTTTTTCAATTTTGTAAAACCCTAATTTTTGCAACCGGTCTAAAATAACCGATTCCAGCCTGAGCGCGGCAGGTGATAAATTCAGCAGCGCCTCAACGTGCGTCCCCGGCGCTATTATAGGCGTTACCTTTCCGAAACGGGCTATTGCCCACGCAGTGCCAATAGTATCTGCAATGGCTATCCGTGTGTCGTAACCTCTGGCCTGTAACCTTGCGGAAATATATTTTAAATATTCCCGTTCGCCACCCCATAGATGAGGACAGCCGCTAATATCCAGTATCAGCCCGTCCGGCGGGTCGATGGCTACGATGGGTGTAAACCGGATACACCACTCACCAATAGCATTTAGTAGTGTGGTTGATTTTCCGGGTATCTCGTCAATTATTTGCAGGCCGGGAGAAACCGCCTTTGCGTCTGCCGCTGCCATACCAGCAGAAATGCCTTGTTTCTCCGCTTCGGTACTCGCCGCAGTAATTATTATCCGGTTACGCTCTTTGGCGGCAAAAACAAACGGAAGCCCCCGCAGTTCAGGGCGGCGGTTGGCTTGCCAGTCCGTCATTAAATGACGGAACCATACAGACATAAATCGCTTTTCCATATCACCCCACTTTTCTTATCTGTCCCGGTAATGTAATCGTTACAGTGTTCTCGGATATAAGCAGGAACCGGCCAGCAGACCATTCGATCTGCCAGCTGCCCGGTTTCCCGTTTCGTACTTTTAATAAGTCAACCTGCCAGCGCGGGAATCCAACGCCGGGCATATCTTCTGCCAATTCACTTGATACGGGTGTAATTTGCCAGCGGGCCGTGCTGGCTGTTGTACAGAGTTTATGCTGGTTGCTGCGAAGGATAAAACCGGTTACTTTACTATTTTCAACGGCTAACTGCAATCGCCGCGATTGCATAAAGGTGAGTTCCCCTAATTCAGCAATAACCGCCGCTATGCCTTTACATTTTAGCGCCTCCTCGGTGGCCCAAAGCACGTCTTTTTGGCGTTGGAGATCAATAAAAACAATCCTGTCAGGCGCAACGCCAAATACCTTTAATGCCGGGGGGAATATTTTACGTATTGCGCTGATCCAAACACAAATACCGCCCTGTTTCATGAGTGCGGATAGCAACCCGGCAATAAAACCGCCGCAGGCAGCGGTCTGTTCCGGTTTAAAGCTCAGGAACTCGTGTATAGCGCCTACCGGGAATATGCCATTGGGAAATGCTGCCTCTAAAGTTTTGAGGCCGGTTATTGGCCGGGTGCTGGCAGAAAGTGTTTTAAAACCTTCACGAAGTAAAATATCCCGCCGCAACGTGCTGATCATCTCTTTTTTTTCGTCCGTTAAAAGTGCCATATCGTTGTTTTTAATTCTTTTTTTCTACTTTTGATATTATTAGTATCAATTATTAGATAGTAATAATATCAATCAAAAATGGAAAAGCAAAATTTTTTTTGGGCAAGTAATCTGAAGCACCTTAGAAAAAGGAAGAAATTAAGCCAGGAGGAATTGGCTGAAAAGCTCGGAATCAGCCGTGTAAAGCTCAATTCGCATGAGAACGGAACCAGTAAAAACCCGCCGGTTGAAGACCTGATAAAATTTTCAGAATTTTTCCACATCAGCATTGATAGCTTATTAAAAGTCAATTTGTCAAGGCTGAATGAGCTAAAATTGAGAGAACTGGAGGCCGGAAACGATGTCTACCTAACCGGGGGCAATATCCGTGTAGTTGCCATTACGGTTAACAAGGAAAACCGGGAAAACGTGGAATATGTGCCGGTGAAAGCAAAGGCTGGCTATGTTTCGGGTTACCACGATCCGGAATTTATTGCAACGCTGCCCAAATACTATTTGCCCAATTTACCAAAGCAGGGCACATACAGGATATTCCCGATAAGCGGTGATTCTATGCTGCCGATAGCAGATGGCAGTGAAATTCTTACCCGATATGTTGAGGATTGGAAGGGCATCAAGAAAAATACTCCCTGTGTTTTGATCTTAAAGGGCGAACAGGATTTTGTGTTTAAGCTGGTTACTGTTGGGACTGACAGCTTTTTGCTCACCTCGCTCAATAACTTATTCCAACCCTACACGGTTCATGCCGCTGAAGTACTGGAGATATGGCAATTTGAAAGCTATACGTCTAACAAATTCCCTGCACCGGAATCCGATTTACAGCAGCTTTCAAAAATCATTTTGGGTTTGCAAAAGGATTTGAAAGGATTAAACAAACCATAAAACTAATAGCAATGTGGCATTATTATTCCTACGTGCGTAGCAAATATTGCAAGTTCCTTCCTGTCAGATAGATTCAATTTTTTTCCTAAGTTGTATTGAAGGTTTTGTACCGTGCGGGGACTAATGCACATTTTATTGGCAATATCATCAAGGGTTTTTTCCGTAACGTTAAGCCGAAGGAATTGAAGTTCCCTTTTACTTAAACATACAGCTTCCGGTGGCTGAATATCTTTTTTATCCTTTGTAATACAGTTTGAAAAGAAATAATTATCCCCTGCAACCGCAGTGATAGCACAATGAAAATTCTTATGAAAAAAACCTTTATCTAAAAAGCCGTTAGCGCCATGTTTGAGGCAATGAGCGACAGTAAAGTTTTCGCAATAGGCAGTAAGCATGATTACCCTTTGCGCTGGCCACCTTTTTTTTATTTCGGCCAATGTTGTATATCCGTCCAAGACCGGCATACTAATATCTAACAATACCACATTTGGTAAAGGGACGATTGCGGCCATTTTATCCAGTAAATCTTTTCCATTCACAGCCACAACGGTTATTTGGCAATCCGGCATTTCATTAATTTTGTCGGAAATATTTAATCGCCAGTTTTCATTGTCTTCTGCAATAGCAACGGTAATGGTGCCGGTTGCTGTAAGTATTTCTTGTTGCATAATGGATATTAAAAAATTAGCGTAACTGAAATTCTCCCGCTGCAACAAGGCTCGCCAGAGCCTACATCAAGCAAAAGACACAGTTACGCCTTTACGGCGTACTATATCCATTGCATTGCTTGATGTTATTGAACTGGCGATTCTGTGCAGCAACACTATGTTATAACACGACTATCTTAAAAGTCCTTCTCCGTTTTATATTTTCATTTCCATGCAGCTAAAATAATACAGACTTTGTTCAGAAAATATTTAAATAAAATATTATAATATTGATTTTACTATCTTATTATATATTAATTTCTATGAAAATAGAGTAATATTACTCATTTTTTTATCGATAAACACCTTATATTTTTATCGCCTCATTTATCCTTGATTGCAAACCCTCCGGTCAAGATCAAACATTCAATCTTTTTTATGAGGCACAAACTTTTATTTTTTCTTATTGCCTTAATGGCAATAAACAGGACTGCTTATGGACAAGGCTGCTCGCCCTGTGTTACGGTGAGTAATACCAGTTTTTCAGGGTGCCCTGGAGCAACCATTACACTGGCACCGTCAGTTGATACGCTACCTAATATAATGGGCCAGCCTACTTACAGTTGGACGGGGCCGGTGGCTGTCACCTCGCCGAATACCCTGTCAACTAATGTCATTACGCCATCGGTCACTATGGTGGATACGCTTAATATTACCACCTTGTGCAACCAAATTTGCGGTGGGACATTTCCATCCAATGTTTCTGCTGCGGCAGATTGTTTCAATTCCGGAAATTATATAAAAGATGCCGGTGAAGAAGAGGGTCATTTTGGGCTGGAACAAAATGCTGCTTCTTTCATTACCAACTGTAATCCGGGCGGCTTCACCGACCATAGCACGCCATCGGATTATATGCTTTGTGTAAACGGTAATAAAATAAATGTGATAGGCCCCTTCTGGATACAATGTGCCCAGGTATGTCCTCATACCACTTACATATTTACGTTTTGGTACAGGTGTATGAGCATCAACTATACCAACGGCACACCTAACCAACCGCAAATACAGATAGAGTTTGACGGAGAAAACGGGTGCGGCGGCTATACGGTAGAAGACCCGGTTATAAAGCCTGCCATCCCATTGCAACCTGTTGGCTGGTGTTCCGGGCAATGGTATCAGGATACTGTAATGTGGAATAGCGACTCTGCTAACGCTTGTCTTATCCAGATGACCGACTTGTGCACGGCTAATGCAGGGAATGACTTTGCAATTGACGATATTACTTTTGCAGCAGAGTTAACGGAGAAAATACCTGTTGCCATAAACCCATATCCCGGCCCCAATGAAGTGATTACCGCAGCAGATTCAACATGCCTGGGCAGCCCTGTAACCTTTAGTGTTAACGGATATTCCGGGGACAGCGTTAATGCGACAGTTACCGTTCCCGGCGGCAGCATAACCAACCTAACGCATACCATGAATGGTACTACCTGGGTCTATACTGTCACTCCTACTGAAACAGGTAACGTGACATTTACGATAACGAGCGTAAAGGTTGCTACACACGGTTGTTTTTTTGAAAGTAATATCTCAAAGACGGTAACGGTAGAGCCATTGCCTGCCATAACCCCCGGTACAGCGACTGTATGCGAGGGTACAACAACAGCCTCTCTTCCTTATACTGTTACCGGTGGCAGCCCGGCTACTTATACGCTTACGTGGCTGGGTAATGCGCCAGCTTATAATTTTATAAATGTAACTTCCCCGCAAACACTTGCAAACCCTTTACCAATAGCTGTACCGCCCAATCCCCCTACGGGTAGCTATAATGCCCGATTGACGGTGTACAACGCATTTGGCTGTATGCAGAGCTATACGGTAACGGTGACGGTAGACCCTTATCCTGTTGGTATTGGCGGGCCTGGAAGCGTGTGTATAGGTGGTTCCATACAGCTTACCGATGCAAATACCGGCGGCACATGGACGAGCGAAAACTTAAGCCTTGCTTCTGTGAGCGGATCGGGTGTGGTAACGGGAGGACCGGGTTCCGGAACTGTCACCATACAATATTCACTTGGCGGCTGTGCGGTAACAAAAAGTGTTACTGTTGACCCGCTGCCAACTATTACGCCATCCATAGCAGCTGTGTGTGCAGATCAGGATTCGACTTCGTTGTCTTACACGGTTAATAACGCACCAACCCAATATATTATTCACTGGTCGGCGGGGGCGCTGGCGGCAGGGTTTAACAATACAGGCACACTTTCTTTACCTGCCTCGCCCTTTAATATCGCGGTATCCAATACAGCGGCAGCAGGAACTTACACAGGTAGAATTTTAGTGACCAATGCAAACGGCTGCAGCGATTCCAGCAATATTACTGTTGTTATCAAGCCATTGCCTTCGGCAATTACGGGATTATCGGCGGTATGCGACAGCCAATCCATATCACTCAGTGATGCTACCACCGGCGGTATATGGAGCTGCGCACCGGCAGGTTTGGGGAGCATTACCAACGGTGGTGTGCTAACCGGAACCAACATAGGCACCATCACGGTAACCTACACAGGCCCAAATGGCTGCAAAATAACTGCACCTGTAGTAATTGACCCGCTGCCTAACCCAGGCACTATTTCGGGGGACAGCGTGTGCATCGGCCAAACGATGATACTTTCTGACACCGCGCAAAACGGCATATGGAGCAGCAGCAATAGCAATGTGCAAATAACAGGCACCACTACGACCACTTGCACCATATACGGGCAGACGCTCGGCACATCGGTTATTACCGATACCATAACCAACATCTACGGCTGCAAAAGCCATACAAGTACGCTGGTAACGGTGGACAGCAACGGCATACAGCCTATAACAGGGATATTGGGTGTATGCCCCGGCTACCCAACGCCACTTAGTGATGGTACACCGGGCGGCACATGGGCCAGCCTAAATCCCTATGTTGCTACTATTGACAATACAGGGCTGGTAACAGGGATACATCCCGGCATCACTACTATCACTTATACGGTAATAAATGCCTGCGGCACATTTGTAGATTCCGTAACTGTGGTGACAAATACACCTCCTTACATCACCACGCATTTTACATTGGCCTGCCAATCCCTTTCTGATAACGGTACAGGAGAAGTGCCTATTCCCGATGGACAGACCCATGTGCTGACAGATACCAGCGGCTGCGTAAAAGTATGTGATAGCACAGTAGTGCGCTACTATGCCAATGGCAACTATGAAAGCGTGTTTACCTGGGCGGTAACTGGCGGCACCATAATTAATAATTATGGTGACAGCGTGGATATACTGTGGCCAGCAGCAGGCGTAGCGGCACAGATAACGATATACGATTCGCTGACCGGCTGCATCAGCCAGCGGAGCATCTGTATAGATGTGATACAGAAACCACACGCCTCCTACGCGGTGCTGCCCAACACAGGACAAGCCGTAGGGCCGATACATATTTGCGTAGGTACAACCGAACTGTTCCAGGACTTATCAACAGCCGATCCGCAATCACCCATTGTATCCTGGCTATGGAACTTTGGAGACGGCACCGGTTCATCGCAGCAGAACCCAAGCCATACATTCAACACGCCCGGCTGGGAGCCCGTAACGCTGGTAGTAAAAAATGCTTGTGGCTGCACCGATACTTTTCATGTAGTTTTCCATATAACAGATGGCACCGGGCCGGACATAGCCTGCGCATCGGTGACCTGCCAGGGTGATACTACTACCTACAGCACTGGCTCATCTTGCGGCACGTACAACTGGAGCGTAATTGGCGGTGAAATTACCGCAGGCGCCAACACAAATGCAATAAGCGTGGTATGGGATAATGTAAACGATACAACGGGCATGGGCTATGTGACCCTGCAGGAACCCTGCGATGCCTGCGGTACGGGTACTACGATAAAAGTACCGGTGGTACTGACAAGCGCCAACATACAAGGCCCCGATACCATATGCGCAGGGCAGCAGTATGTGTACAGCCTGCCGCTTTGGCCTGCTACGCAATATAAATGGGGCCTGCTTGGCTCAACCACTGATATACAAGGCGTACACGACGACCATACCGTAGTAATAGAGATAGACACGCCCGGTAATTATACCCTGCACGGATGGTACCAGAACGATATAACGCTGTGCGGCGCTAACGTATTTTACAAAGGAATTGTAGTGTCGCCAAAAGTTACCATAACGGGCGACCTTACCCCTTGCGACTATACCACGCAGACCTACACCATTAACGGTGGTGACGGCGGTGCTTACCACTGGATACTAAGTACCCCTATGGGGACTACCACACAGGGAGACGGCAGCGGTACTACGTTTACCACCTCATTTGTAACCGACCCGGTATCACTCCCCGGCATCTACGTGCTGACGCTGACGGGTGGCTTCTGCGCTGACCCGATAGAAATAAATGTGAAGCCGGTACCGGGAATGATAGACAGCATCAGCGGGCCTGACACGGTATGCCTCAACAGGGTGTACACATACATTGCCAGCAGCGATAGCCCCGGCAGCATCTACAACTGGCAGATAACGGGCGGCACGGTAACGCCAGCTTCCGGCAGCGGTACGGTAACAGTAACCTGGACAGGTGCAGGAGGGGGCACAGGCGATATGACGCTATCGGTAAACAGGGTGAGCGTACTTGCACCCTATTGCCCCGGCCCAGTAAAAAGCATAGCCGTGGTACAGGACGGCGCAGGGATACACGTAACAGGCGATACCCTGCCGTGCGCCAACGCGCACCGCACCTATACCGCTAACTATAACAGGGGGGAAACCTATGACTGGGTGATAACGCCCAATACAGCAGGCAGCATAGTAACCGGCAACCACGGGCCGGTGATAGATGTGTTGTGGAACAATACGCCTACTGCCGAGCCTGCCTCTATCATGCTGACGGTGCATAAGTGCGACAGCACCTTTACCAGTACGCTTGCCGTAGATGTGCAGCCAGACCCTGCACCCGCCATAGCCGGGCCAACAGTGCCCATATGCCCCGGAGATACAGCGACATTCATAGCCAGTGCAGGCGGGGCTACCTATACCTGGAACTTTGGCGATGGCTTCCCGCTTGTAGTGACTGATACCAATTTTGTACAAACAACCTTCCCGCTAAACACGACGACCAGCAACGAATTTTATACCGTAACTGTAAACATTACGCCTAACCCGCTTGCGCTATGCCCAACATCGGGCATTGCAGTGATGACGGTAACGGTGAAGCCGGGGCCGGTGGCAGTGGCCAGCACTACCAACTACGAGATAACACCACCTGCTACAACGCTGCTTGTCGGCACGGTAACTAATAATGTAACCGGTCTTACCTATGAATGGGACAGGAATGGTGTGCCGATACCTGGCGCTACCAATGATACCTATACCACCGACAGCCTGGGCTACTACTTTTTTGCAGTGGTGGCAAGTAATGGGTGCGGCGCACATGCGGGAGTAGAGATAACGGCAACCCCCTCAACCGATACCTCTGCTTATGGCGGTGGCAACGAAGCTGGCCCTTGTCCGCTGATAACAACAACAGAAGTGCGCGACTGCAACACCATAACGATGACCGCCTCGCCCACGTACAGCTTACCAACATGGATAGCTACGCCCTCTTACGTTTTGACAGGATCTACAACCTATACGGCATCGGCCACGTTTACCGCGCCGGGCATTTATCAATTTGTGCTGACAGAGCAAGGCACACTTTGCCATGACAACACCGTAACGCTTGTAGATACGATTGGCTATGTGCCCGATTTTAACTATACCATTAAATGCGGCACGGGAGGTATGGATACGTTGGAATTGATAGACCACACGGCATACTTACCCTTTTGGACAATAGACAGTGTTCAATGGTTTGTGAATAATTACATAATCCTGAACATAGGCAACAATGCCAATGCAGTACTGGCAGCGCCCGGCACTTATGTTGTAAATGAAGTGATACACGCCTTTGGGCCGGACGGCTATACCACCTGCAATAAAGTACGTACCATTACTTTACCGGGGCAGGCGAATGCGCTCTTTACTGATAGCATTGGTCATATCTGCGAAGATGTAGCCATTTATTTTGCGCCTGTAAATACGGCTGCCATACTTAATTATAGCTGGAGCTTTGGGGATGGTTCTGGTACGTTATTGCAAGACCCGCAAAGAACTTATACATGGAATCCCTTGCAAATTTCCAATCCTAATATAGACACTGTTATCTTAACTGTAACTGATACAGTAGGCTGTATGGCAAGTGATACAAATTTTGTAGCGATTCAGAGGAACCTGTTAGCAGGAGCTTTAGGGCCTAACCAGGCAGTATGTGCTAATGAAGCGCCGATAACATTAGCTTATCTACATGGCATTAATACCCCATCACCTACACAATATTTGTGGTCTAATGGCGCTACCACTCCTACGATAAGCGTCAATGAATCAGGCGCATACTGGGTGACGGTATTTGATGCTTATAAATGCCAGGGTACATTTTCCGAACCTGCCGTGCAGGTGGACATTATTCAAACCCCGCCTGCTATTATCTATGGTTTGCAGGAATATTGTATCGGCGATGTCATATCGCTATCCGGTTATGCAGGTACAGGCGTAACCTACCAATGGTACAGGATTACAGGTGCGGATACCGTAAGCGATGGCACAGGCCCGGCTATAGCCGATGCAGGATTGCCGGTAGGTAACTATAATTACCTGTTGGTACTAAGTGAAACCGATAGCCTGACAGGTATTACCTGTTCTGATACATCGGCAGTATTTACCGCGCATATGTACGGGCTGCCACAGCCGCCAACTATTACAGGGCCGACGGTAATAGATTGCAGCCTGTACCATTTGCAGCTAACCGCCACCGCGCCCGTGAGCGGGACATTTAACTGGAGCGATGGCACCTATGGCGCAACGGATGACATCTATGCAGGCGGCCCTTACGAGGTTTGGTTTACCAACCAGTATGGATGCAAAAGCGATACGCAGGTATATGTGCCACAATCACCGGAATATTACTTCCCATACTTTGCCACCGGCTGTTACACCATTTGCAATCTGCAACTGCCACTAACATTGTATGGCCCTCCGACGGGTGAATTTTACCCCTGGATATGGCGCGATGGCGGCACTAACGTTGAAACAGGTACGGGGATGATGAACCCTTATACCGTAGCTGCAGGTGGTAAGTACACCTGGCTCCTGAATAATGGGTTATGCACCCAGCAATCAGGTATTATGGGCATCACAGCGAAATCGTGCAGCAATTGCCATGTTGGCGCAGCAAACTCAACTACGTTGGTGTGTGAGCCGGGCAACCCCGCAAGCTATGAGCTGGATGTTACGGTGCTAAGCCCTGCTGACAATACACCGTTTACAATAGGTACGGACGAAGGGCCTGTATCGCCATATTCAGGCACGTTCGCTACATCAGGGTATAATACGGTGGCGCTGACATTTACCTTACTGCCGATACAAACGCCTCCCGATAGCCTGAACGTGGAGATAACGATGACCCTGCCGGATGGCAGCACCTGCTTTCAGAAAACGAAGGTGGCAGTGCCTTCCTGCACATGGGATCAGCAGGAACGCCATACTAACCCTGCCGATAGCAGCCATACAGGCAATACGGCACAGGACAATAGTAGTAATGGTAACCTATCAATGCTGACGTCGAGTTCGTTGCTGGTATATCCTAATCCATCATCTGGGAATGTAAGTACGCAATATGATTTCGGTACATCAAGCTACAGCGAAAGGATGGTAGCTGTATATGATATAGTAGGCCACCGGATAAAATACACTGTGGCTCCTGCAGCGCAGGGAAGCTGGCAGATCAATACGGCAGGCTGGGCAAACGGCGTGTACGTTATCCGCATGGAAGCCGATGGAACTACATTGCACACGCAACGGCTGGTAGTAAGTCACTAATTGGTTAAAGGGTTAATTGGTTAATAGGGACAATTACAAACCACTCTTTAACCTTTTAACCCTTTACCTTTTTTAACTGATTAACTATGAATGCTTTAACTTTATGAAAAAGATCACGATGAGGATAATACTACAAGCGGGGATATTCGCCTTCTTTTTTTTGAACGTTTTTACTGCGGGGGCGCAGCAATTTGATTGGGTAAAGGGTGGCGGTACAAACGACAGCGACCCCAATTTGGATATACACGCGGAAGCAACGTACTATACATGCACAGACCCTAATGGAAATATATATGCGCTCAGTATTGTGGGCAGCACCGCAATCTATGCAGACACTTTTTATAAGTCAGGTGCATATGGAAGTGATCAAAATATCCTTTTAACGAGCTATAACTGTACCGGGCAAATGCGCTGGGCAAAGTTGATAGCCTCATCAGCAGGCCCAAGTACCCCTTATGGTATTACTGCCGA
>Ga0302315_10000663_pt1 | contig 37551 bp, 24 predicted proteins | sample III_Palsa_N3_1_FD_200532 | JGI IMG/M metagenome (GOLD analysis project Ga0302315, IMG submission 200532) | Peat permafrost microbial communities from Stordalen Mire near Abisko, Sweden - III_Palsa_N3_1 | ecosystem: Environmental > Terrestrial > Soil > Palsa > Peat permafrost | place: Sweden...
TACACACTAGTTGCAAGAAATTAATCGGCCACAAAGACATCGCTGAAATTTTACTTTGGTTTTTACCGTACTCCCGGAGTTTTTTGAGGGAACTACCCTAGAAACCAATATCTTTATGTTTAGTTTTGGTAAACAATTATATAGACGCCACATATGATATCTAAAACGCTGTCCAAAATGAAAATTATTTTTTACGTAACATAAACAAAAAAATCTCCCAGCGAGTCCTCAATATGCTATTATGTTTTTAAAGGAGCAAACTAAAAAAATCAGTTTGCATGTGAAAATATTAAATCTAACACCTTTTTTTTTCATATACCGTCTGCTTTTCACAGCATCGCTGTCAATAAATAGGTAGTACCACTCTAATTATTTTGCTTTGTAAAATAACCCGAACATCTCTGGGTGAGAAAAAAAAATAAATAAATGCTAATTAGCATTTTATTACGCTTTGAAATACGAAATACCTGTACTGCTTCTGCATTATCTTTTAATTTGACAGAAATACTTGTTAGTTTGTTGATAACACTTAAACACTTAGGACCAAAAGTAGCCCCTCAATAACCCCAGGATAAAAAAAAATAAATAAATGCTAATTATGAATTGATTACGCTTTGCAATACGAAATACCTGTACTGCTTTAGCTTTTAATGTGACAGAAATACTTGTTAGTTTGTTGATAACACGTTTTTTATAGTGTCTAAATATCATATTTTTTTTTGTATAAAGAATAACTTGTTATTCTTAACAATTAGTTTATAACGTAATTAGCTTCATAAATATACTTTATAGGTTTTAAACAGGCGATTTCGTTGCACAAAAGAAATATATTTTATCGTTTTTTGTAACGCGTCGCTACGTTTACGTTTAATGTCGCTTGAATCTTGTGGGAGTTGCATAACAAGTTTAATGGTGTTGTAGTGCTTTTCTAAGCATTCTAGAGTTATAACTTCGCTTAAACCTTGTGGGGGGGCCTCATGAATTGAAGAGTAGTTTTACTTATTAATAATAATAACAAATATTTAAAACGTACTAGTTTATTTTCTATCTTTTAGAAAATTGATAATAAGACAAAGAACAATAGCATCTAAAGCTAGATAATATGCAATAAAAAAAAGAAAAATGAATAAAAAGATGAGACCAAATAACAAATAGTGTACCAAATATCCTAGTGTAGTGGCATAAATTTAACATTAAAAATTTAACAAAGGATGTCAATCCAATGGTCCGAACAATTCGATATACCACGATCAATAATTTATATTGTTATATCCAAATCTGGTCGAAAAACGTCCAAAAAGGAGATGTAAAGTTGGTCAAATAAAACTTTTGATTAGCGAATTATAGCTAAAATATCCTTTAAGATATTTGTATAAGCATTGGATAGCTATAAAAAGCAATCCAAAACAGTTCCAAGAATCCTGCAAAAGTAGGAGTAATTTCAAGAAACATTCTCAATTCATGCTCAATAATGAGCGCTCCAACAGGAACATTGATGAGCCTTTCCAAAAGATAATCCTGTAGGTCCTTAAAAATATCTATAATAAATACCCAGAAAATATGCACGAATAGCAAAATAATCATGGAAATGCCATCAACGTGGTGCGTCTTCAATAATGGAACCACGTTTTCGTCATAGGAGAGAATTACGCCAAAAACAAAATATAGGGATCAATAGAATAACCGAAGTCAAAAATGCGCTATTGATGCAATCTAACTACAAATGTTCCGAAATAGAAGAATCAATACAGTTTCTAATATTAATCTTTTGAATAATACCAGATAACATAGGAAACCCGTCAATGCAGCGTACCAATAACATTGTCAAAATGTTACAGCATGAAACGTATGAGATTACCCATCGTCTTATGTCCTGTCATCACCTAAAGCATGGAAATTGCTCCGAGCATAAAAATAAAGACATTTAAAAAACGCTGTGTAACTAATGAAACAAGGCTATGTGTAATAGCCAGACCACATGCAAAACCATGAATCCTAGTTGGCTATTGTTGAATAGCAATAATTCGTTTCAAGTCTATTGTGTTATTCCATTAGACCTGATATTATGCTGTCAATATCCAAAACATGCCATTATAATGATAAATTCGGGGTTATGAGAATATAAAGATGATCTTATATTGAAAAAACTCCTGCAGTCACCATTTTGCCGAATGAATAATGACGAAACTGGGTTGGTCCTTCCATTGCTCAGGTAACCAGTATGTAATAATAATTGTGCTATTTCGCACTTGCTGCTAAAATAAGCACAATGCTATACTGTTGCAAAACTTATTTATTGTCATATAACTAATCTCTTTTTCTATAACTCAGGAAATAACATAATATTACACCAAATCAAACGATTTAATAACGTCCAAAGTAATGCTATGCAAACATGAAAAAAACATCTCCGATACGATTTATTATACTGCTTTTAAACCGCCCTATTTGCTTCTGTTCTGTTGTCCAAAAAGAATTAACAAATATGAGCTAATCCTACACCCTCCCAACCCATAATAATTGTACATATTTCCTGCTGTTACTATGTCAACATACATCACAAAAAAATGCTAATAACTCAAAATCGTACTATGCTGGATCTGATCCAAATAACTATACAATATATCATTACTAATATGTTATGAATGTTATTATAGTGACATGGTCACAGATAATGGTCGAATAGAAATGTAAATTTTAATCCAATGTATTCATATCATCCAGGAAAATGTTATAATATTGTTGTTTTTCTACAAATACTATTTTGCTAAATAACATGTGTTATGAATGCTAATATATGCTCGATATTATTAAATGCAGCTCATAAACGCCCGGAATATCGCGCAAAAACCGAGAGAAGAAACCCAATAAGGGTATGATACTGTCACATTTCTACCAACTCATGTGCTTGTTTTGGATAAACAGTTTTTGTTGCAGGATCTAAAGCCTTTACAAATTTATAGTAATACGGAATTTTCACACTTCTATTAATGAGGGTTCTCTTCTATTTCTCTTTTTATAAGTTTTAACAATGTTACAGATATCTTTAAATATTTGTTAATTCAACTATCAGGTTAACTTTTCTGTTTCTTTGTCAAGCATCTCTGTTACTTCAATAAAATTTAATAAATAGAGTATCTCGTTCCTTATTAATTTTATTTTTTTTTCTTCTTGGATATCTTTAGCATCAATGTTTGAGATTGTAGTACGAGTCTTAACGATACGAAGAGTTATTCTAGAATCTATGTTTTGTTTTTCCATTTCTTCTAATTTTCCTAAAACACTATCGAACCACGGTTCGTAACATATGGATTTTATACGAAACAATCGGGCCAACGGGTTGCTAAAATATAAAATCATTATTTTTTTTTTAACTTTTTAAGATCTAATGATAGATCGTCGCAACAAAGTCACGACATCAGTTTTTAAAAATGTAATGTCATAACGTAATTAGCTTCATAAATATACTTTATAGGTTTTAAACAGGCGATTTCGTTGCACAAAAGAAATATATTTTATCGTTTTTTATAACGTGATTTGGGGAACGGGCCCAAATCCTCTTTTTTTTATAAACATAAACGTAAACAGAAATAGAATAAAACATAAAAAAGAATATTCTGCAAGCAATTGAATTTTGATAACGCTATCCGAGGATAATTTTTATTGCATAAAATATTGAAAAATTGCGTAAGAAATGATAACGGGCCTCTTCCAGGCTAATATGAATGGTAGGGGATGGTAGGAATCTAGGCAGATGTACAATGGTAGGAGATGGGCCACCTCCTCCGACACCACCTGCTCCGCCTGCTGGAGATCTGGACGGTTCCAAACTTAGGGCTCGGAGATTGACGGTTCCAAAGCTGGCTCAGGGCTAGATCTGGACGCAACGCTGGCTACTATCGAAATGAATGGTAGGCATATGGATATTTAAGCGCTGTTGAATGCCCAAGTGCAGGCCCCACCGACGCATCAGCAGTTATATATAAAATCTATGTATCGTGTTAGTTATGTTTTATAGATGGTAAGCTGCATTGTTAGCATAAGTGCGGGCCCGCAAAGCTTAGTTTTAGTTGTAGTAGAAGGGCCCTGGAGATATGCAATCGGTAGGCATTAGGTTCTCTTCTATTGCAAAAATTGCCCGTAAGGAAATGTTAACATTTCCTTACGGGCAATGTAATGAAATCTTAAAAAAATTATCCGGAGGATCCGGAGGATTATAAATGTTTTTTTATCTTTACCAATATTTTATAATTATCTTCAAAATTTTGCGTCCAAGCTTCGTTGTAGGTTGTAGTTTATTTAATTCCTTCAGTATAGTGAAATTTAGATCTTCTATAAAAACACAGATGTAAATTAACGCCGTGCCCGCAGTGAATGCGAGAATGGCCACGAAAAGGTATTTGGTTACTTCGTTTATTGGCATTAAACCGAAAACGAAATTCAGCAATTCGCCCATGACGTATAAGATGAGAAGACCATTGAAAAAACACGAGAAAAAAATAAACCAACCTATAAGATGGTAACCTAAGGCTTCCTTTATAAAATGATATATCTCAGTAGCAGCTTGACTGGCTTTCTTTAGAAACTGTTTCATATTAGATCTGCATCTATCGCGAGAATTTTGATTGGCATAAATCCGTGATTAGCCCCACGCAGCTCGCTACACTGTCCCAGGTACAACCCTTCACGATTTATAAGCGTAGAAACCTGATTCAGACGACCAGGAACTGCATCGATCTTTATCCCAAATGATGGTAGGGAAAAGCTGTGTAGCACATCCAATGAGGTAATTATGAATCGTAAATGTGTATTTATTGGACACATTAAACAATTATCAGTTTCTAATAATCGCAAATCACCTGTTTTGGCATCTGCTGCTGGTGACATATAACTATCGAAATCGCTATCAGGTGATTCGTAACTCCGATACCACTGATGTCCAATCACCTTTATTGTAAATCTCGGATCTATTATTTCATCTACTGAGTACAATAGGGCAAAGGACGGTATCGCAATCAACATTAGAATTATACTGGGTACCAACGTCCACACTATTTCCAATATTGTTCCGTGAACAATATTATTCAGTATTAAATAGTTTTTTTGGATTTTCAGCATCGTTTTTTTATTTGGGTTTGACCAGGAAAAATGACCTATTAACACTATTTTATAGAACATATATAAAACTGGTACTAGTATACCAATTAAATAGAATAATATACCGTGGTGTAAATCCACGATTCCTTCGGCTATTGGACTAGCGGAATCTTGAAAAGATAAAGAAAATGTTGGTAAATCTAAAAGCATTATTTTACCGTTTTTCCCTGCTACTATACGTGAATGATAACATGAGGTTAGAAACCTAATTAATTACGAAAATAATGTTAGGAATGCCATCATTGACGCGAGTGGACCAACGGCCTCAGTTAATGCAGATCCTAACATGGCGTATTTGAATAATCGCGTTTCTTCTGACGGATTACGACTCAGAGAGAAAACCAACGAACCAAAAACGATTCCAACACCGACACCTGCGCCAGCTAACCCTATTGTTGCCAAACCCGCGCCACGACTTTTGCCTAAAGTCAATATCGCATTTATATATTCTACCTTGAAATCCATAAAAATGTTTGTAATTAATGTATAGACCCGTCATATATTTAATGTATAGACCCGTCATATATTTAATTTATTAAAATAAAAAAATGTTTTCTATTTGGTTTCTATCATATACTAATGTTTTTTTTCTATATGGGTTTCTCCCATATATAATCGTGTAGACTAATGTTTTTTTTCTATATGGGTTGCTCCCATAGACTAACGTTTTTTTTGATATTTGGGTAATAAGGATTCATTCCAGTAGTCCAGCCACATATTAATTGTCCGTGGGAACTCTGTAAAAATTTCTCTTAGTTGCACGTCAGTTAAACGTATCAACGATAACTCTGGCCCATACTTTTGATTTAAGACTGCTATACAGGCACGTTTTTCTTCTGCTCTTAGGTTTGACTCCAAAATCAATGATTGAAAGGTCTCTATCACGGAAATCTGGTTGATGAGTTCTAAATCAAAGTGTGTTGCCGGATGCGAAACAACGATACCTTTGTTTTTAAAATGCATTAAATGCAAATCAATCATCACTTTTGCTTTTTTTCCCGTATATGTATAGGGCACCAGTTGTGTCGATCCAGAAATCGTTGATCGCGTTTGTGTCGAAGCGTTCACATCATTGAGAATGTATTGTTGTAACCCAACAGGATCTATTTGCTTTTTAATGGGTGCCTGTTGTAATAACGATAAATCGGTTTGTGTTTCAACGTTGATACCATTTAATAACGATAAATCGGTTTGTGTTTCAACGTTGATACCATTTAATAACGATAAATCGGTTTGCGATTCCGTTTCTAGCAAAATCTTGGGGAGTTTACGTACCGCGAGTTCGTCTCCAAGGGGAGCTTGATATGATTTATAGCTGTTATACACAACCATTCCGACTGCCAAAAAAGAACCCATTACGATCAATGGCTTGATAAATATGGGATTTACAGCAGTCATGGCACCCATACTTATCAAGCCATAGCAGAAGCCTCGTTCTATTTTAATAGCATCGTACTCACAAGAACTCTGTGCTAAATATAATGAGCAACCATATATTAAAGCTAACGATACCGCACGTATTTTTGCGCTATTGTCATGAATCCACACATTTCCTAGTTTATTGGTGTATTGAATAGCAAATCGTTGTGTGTATATTATATATAAATAGAACGCTATATAAGAGAAATAAAAAAACGTTAAAACAATTTTTTTCAGGAGGGGTTGCAACGCATAACACAGAATTCCTATATATTCTAACATTTCTCCTACACCAGCACCAGGGCATATCCATACATAGCATACCAATGCTAGTGCTAATCCAACGCCACAACCTGCCGATAAGTTAGGAAGTCCAAGTTTCACTCTTTTCATTCTTTTTTGATAAATAAATAATAGGCCCGTCATATTTATTTATTTTTATTTATTTTTTATGAATTTTTATTTTTATGCATGGCGGTTAAATGAATCCGAGAGATAAATCATAATAGTATCGCAATACATAAGCTTGTAGAATGCTATTCCGACTTCGAGACAAAAAATGCTAGATGAAACTAAATGGCATAATCCTAATATAGAGAACTCCTGCTAAAACGATGTAGCAGATCCTATATATATAATGGATATGCCCAGCTAACATATTGGCAATAGCCGAATGCTAAACTCAACGGGCAATTAAGAAAGACAATATCTCATAACTACTAGTAGAGGCATAGCCAATTAGGATACCTCTAGGCAAAAAATAAGAAAAAATTGTAATCTTAAGGTACTAGACCCACAATAATCCACGCGAAAAAAAACTTAGGGACATAATAACGTTAATCCATGTGTGCTGTATAGTAAATCCAAAAGGTGTTTACCTAATAAATTTGCAATCAAATAAATGTGAAAATAGAAAGAGAGCTGGAAAGAAAATTTGACCCAAGGACCTGTTTGTTCTATTATTAAATCGTTATGAACGAATAACTGATTCAATAATGTTTGGTTCCGTGTGGGATTATTTTCAACGATTTATTACTTACTAAATATGAACATATTATCATAATTGTTATAGAAGATATAGTGCTAATTTGTTAAGACAAATCCCCGAAATTGACAAAATGTTAATCTCAATTGCTCAAAAGGTGATAGAAACAACGCACAAAAAAAACAATGGTAAGCCAACTAATATAAAAACAAAATAATAAGAATAATTATTATTTATTTTTATTTATATTTATTCTTATTATAATTATTAATTTAATTTGCTAGCTGTGTCTTCTTTTTTTCCGAGTAGTTGAATGTTTGACAATGTAAGATGTATAATTCGCGTTATTTATAAACTGTTATGTCATCTAAAGCATAAAGAATGTTGTCGTTCACATACTTATACGGCGCTTCTCTTACCCTTTTTTCGAAGTAGTTTCGCAACAAATCAATTTGGCTAATCATATTTCTCTTATAAAGAACATAGTCAGACGGACGTACAACAGTTACATTAAACTCAATTTCATTATAAATATGCTGTGGACGTGATATTTGCATTATTTCATGATGAAGTGCATTTAGCATCCCAAAGACCTGATGTATATCTCTTATTAACATAAGTTCCAGGTTCTCCAACCTCTTTGGTACCCCTAAAATCTCAAATTTTGGAAGTTGACCCCCTAAAGATTCTTCGTTTATCTTTTTAATTAGTTCCTCTGTAGAACTACACCATTGGTTATGACTTAATTGAAGAATGTTTTGGTCAAATTGCGTTAGCTCATCAAGCGTCTCATTGTGTGTTCTAGAACAGCTTTGTACAAATGTTTCTTTTATTTCTTTTAGTTCTAAAATAAGTGCTGTTCTAATATGATTTTTTATTGTATCATGTACGTTTAAAACATAAGTTATTTCAAGTTCTATTTCAGACATGAAATCCAGCGCCATGTGTAGCATATTTTCATGACAAGTAGGATCTACTCTCGCTAAACTGCTAGTCAGCCTCCGTATACATATAAATTCAGCCTTAAGTTCTCTTCTCATTTTTCTATTTATAAGTTTTTAACGCGTGTTAAAGATATCCTTTCTAAAAGATATTTCGTTGAATAACAACTCATCAGTTTAACTTTTTGAGATAGGCCTGCCGTAATGATAGATCTTTCGAGAGCGATGTTAGTGCTGTCAGCATCTCTACTTGTCTTAAATTTGAATTATTTATTACATTCAAATATAATTTTTTATATTCTTCTATCAATGATAATATAGAATTATTATCCCTTATCATTTTTTCACGTAAACGTTCTTGTTTCTCTCTGATGCTCATTTCTTTTTTCAGGGTTTTATCATTTTTTGGTCCCTGACTCATACCAGTTTCTACTTTCTGTTCTTTCTTTTGAACGTTTTGCAAATTGCGAGCTACTTTATCCTGCATATATTCTATTTTTTTCATAATTTGGTGTGCTTGTTTGGTTATCGACCTTGCCAGTTTTCTTTCTGGGGAATTTTCCCTCCCGAGTAATCTATATAGATCTAGTTCCTTTGTGAACTTTTCGGATACTACTTTATACTCAAAAGTCATTTTTTTTGTTTCCTTATTTTTATTTTATATATTTTTATGGTTTATAGTCTTTTATTTTTATTTTTAATTACAGGATTTGGGGGCCCGTTCCCCAAATCTAAGTTGCTTAGAAGTAAATATATGACGGGTCGTTATAATATGAACAATCTTAATTTTGATGTTTTATATCCCAGCGGGATAACGCACAGCATATTAAATATTATGTATTATGAACAATTTATAAAATTAGCAACGTATTTGGGGAACGGGCCCCCAAATCCTAACAATAAATAAATAGAACAAATTTTAGGGATAATGGGAAACATTTATAATTAAAAAGAACATTTAACAATTCATATGACATAACAATTTCATAGTAACTGGACAAACACATTTCATACCGTAACAGGACAGAAGAATGTCCCAATTTTGGATTAAGCTAAAGCCCAATCCAAATGGTACATTCATACGCTACGCTTGAAGTTCGTGCTTTGCACTCCTTAAGGAGCTATAAAGTATGGATTAAGGCGCAATCCACACTTTATTACTCCTTGTGTAACCAGTAATAGTTTAACGTAAATTATATGTGATAATCTCAAAAAAATAATTGTTTAGAAAATAAAAAGTTACATACTGTTCAAAATTTGAACAAATATGTCGAATAACATTTATACTAAGAAAATTACTAATAAAGGATAAACAAAATGTATTTTTTTGTAAAAGGTTAAGTTCGTACAGAAAGATAAATAAAAAAACAATTGAGATAATGGGAATTTCCAAATAACTTCCGGAAAAATTCAAAAAAGTAAATTTTAAACTACACTTTTTAATTATAAAATAAATGGCATAATCGTGATGTACCAGAAAAAACATGAAAAAATAACTATTTTTTTTAGAACTTGAAGCATAAGGATAAAGTGTTTAAAAATCTTATAAAGTAGAAAAAAACCTTCTTTAAAGACCTTATAAAGGCGAAAACCAAAAAAGTTTTTTTTTGAAAACCGCCTTAAAAAAAAAGAAAAAAAGTAAACTTTCAGGAAAAGATAGCTTTTTTTTAAATGTAAAAAAATAATATCTATTAATAAATTGTATATATTCATTTACGTCGAATTTTACTTTTTAACAAAATCTTTGCTAGATTCGCAAATTTCTCAGTGATATTCGGTAAATCTTTCTCAGTGATATTCGGTAAATCTTTTGCAATATTCGGTAAATCCTTTGCGATATTCGGTAAATCTTTTGCGATATTCGATGCATTATTTATAATGATGTTTTTAGTACTATCAATAGTCGTTTTGCTCTGCGTACAAAAAGTATAAACTTTAGACATGAAAGTATAACCGTTAGATATTAAATCAATGATTAATTTTTGCTTCTGAAACAATACATATCCAGCAATGGCAAAACCAATAACATATAATCCATTTTTTAAAATTTTGGCACCATCTATCTCAGTAATCAAACCATCAACTTTTTTAATTATTGCATCTAATTTAGTTAAATATTCATTATAAAATGCGCGAATTGTGCTAATATTCGGAAAAAATGTGGTTTTTAACTGTTCAATATTACTCCTCAGTTGATTATTTATGTTATCTTGTTCAAGTTTTAGTGCATTTATCGTATCACTAAAGACTTTTAGTTGATATTTTGGGGAATTTTGTAGTTCTTGTAATTGTTGTGTTAACCTTTATTTTGTAAATATAAATAATCATCGGATATTGTGCATTGCAAGTTATCATTCCTCACTTGAATTGATGACCTATATTTATGATTCAACTCGGCTATTCGGGAATATTCAATTTTATCTTGTAGATTATCATTATAAGTATATTTCTCTTTTGTTGCACCTCTCGTTAAATTATCAGATCCATTATCTAGAATTTGTAATTGATAAGTCGTCCTCTCCTCCTCCGCCTCCGAAACGTCCTCAGAAAAGCTTTGCGAAGTAGTTTTGAAAGTCATTAGCTCCTTGGATGATGATGAACTGGAGTTGCTTTGAATTTTACTTTTTCCCTTACCTGTATCTTCTATAGTTGGCATATACGTCAAGGGAGAATACTCTGTAGTTTATATGTTTGGTATGTAAATAACGCGTTAGTTGTTTTTTATCATAGTCGCCAATAGCTTGGATTTTGAGTTAATTGCTGTTCTAAAACTAATAATCTTGCATGACAATACTCAATGGAGTCAGCATCTGTATCTTTCAATTGCTTGTTAAGTATAAATAGTATTAATTCGTAATATTTTGTTTAACCGCATGTCAATATCTTGTTCGGTTTCGGATAAATGCCCATGTTCTAAAATTCACGTTCTAGTAATCTGTTCGTTTTGCTGTAAATGGTTGTGCTAATCTACTAGACATAATTGTGTGTAAACTTTTATTCGAAAGGTCTGTCTCCGCTGTAACAGGGACTAGGATGTCGTTATTACTATAGTCTTGTCTGGTTATTTTAATTAATATAAAGCTATGCGTATATATTATATATATAAAACATTATAATAAAGTAACAAAAGTTATAATATTGTTTAATAACATGTATAATATTGTTTAAAAGTGTTATTAACATTTAACTATCCATCTAAAGTAAAGGGCAAAAATTAATATGCCTGTTAACAAGAGGCGCTAATAGATTTTGAATCTAAATAAACAAATATAGGTCCATAGAAAATAATTATTCATTTTAACAGTTGTTTTTTTTACGGGAATTTTAAAGTTGAACATATTGTAAAAGTAATATGAAAAAATATAATCACGTAATTTTTAACAGCTAATATAAAAATGTAATTCGTATTTTTTGTATTTTAAAAACCTTAAATTTTAAAATTTGGAAAACATTAAAACGTTCTTAAGATGAATAAAAATAGATCTTTAAGGTTAATATCATTAAATAAAAAGAAACTATAAGTTTATATAAATAGTACCCCAAGTGTAATATAAACGTTAATTATTTAATTTTAAATGTTAATTGCAAAATGTTTTTAAAATAAGTATAACTATTTTAAGCCCGTTAAAATGCAACCTAAGAATTTTATATTATTTTTAAATTATATTAATTTATATATATAAAGTGTTAATTATATTCAAATAATTATAATATTTTTAAAGTTATCGTTCCAATTTATGAGTATAACAAGTCCATGCTTCAAACCAACGTCGTTGCTCCGTCAGGCTAAGTTTTTCGAGCTGTATCTGAGTGATGTTTTTCAGATATGCTTTTTCATGATTATCCAAGAGAAATGTAATATTTGCAATATGAATTTTTTCCAAATCGAAAGGACAAGCAACCTCAATGCCGTCAAAAAGTAAACTTTTTGTTTTTATGAGATAATCGTCATATATTAGAGAGTCAAACATAACCAGTGATGGTCCTTTATAGATCTTGTATATCCAGATGGTTATTATGCTTAATAGTAGAATAATGTTTACAAGACAAATAAGTAGATAAGGATACCAGAATGTATTCAATCCTATGGCAATTTCCATGTTAAAAATCTAATACTTTGGCTTTTATTTCATATATATGCCAATATATATGAAGACATAGAAAATAGAATCCAAGATGTTTCTATAAGTGATATTGTTGATGATTTAATGCAATGGAAATGGAAATAAACCTCGACATCGAAACTATAAACATAATGCTACAAATAATATTTGATATCAAGGAAGATCGTGTTGTGAATAAGTGTAAACCCACACTCATAAACGATGTTTTTTCCAATCAACCTTCGGACGATATCCCCAGAATGTAAACAATTATCAATAGACTAATTGAAAAACTAATTATTGCAGCAATATGAAACTTTCACAGGAAACATTTTGGCACTCAAATGGAAAATAATTAAAGATACTTTATATAACGATTTAAAAACCATTAAAAAAACACTACTTTTTCTTCCTTTTGCCTCGCTTTTTATACGTTGCTTTCGTATATCTTCGCTTATCGCGATATGTAACGTTGAAGGATCTCGTTTGACATAAGCAACTTTTTATCTCACTTTGCATGGTCTTAATGTCAGAAAACTCACGTTTTTCGTATTTCGTTAATACACCCAGTTTATCCTCTAGTAGTTCTTTTGTGTCTTTGTTTTTCTTTAGAGCTTGTTCTTTTTGTTTTTGTTCTTGCTCCTGTTGTTTTTTTTCATGCCATTTTTGTTCTTGCTCCTGTTCAAGTTCATTTCGTAGTAAAACTAGATTATAAACTGTTGCCAACCAACGTATTTTAGATTTTTCTTAGCAAAGTTAGTCGTATTTTGTGGAAATACATAGTCATAACATCCACGTGTTTAGGAAGCAGTTCTTTACTACAAGCTCTTTTCCTGATATTTCATACTCATATTTTATTGCTAATTCTGGTAATATTGGATTGGATTTATGTCTTTTCCTCGACTGCGAAATTTTCTACTGCTAGTCATTAGCAAAATGTTGGCTGTTTTTACCTTCTTTGACTTCTGTTTTTAGATATAACATTTATGGCGTCCTTTCATAGAATTGCACGTGATTTTTTTCCTATAACAACTCAACTATGGTTTCTTCATTGTTTTTATAAAAAAAAAAAAATAAAAAGTATTACTTTAATATTTATTAAAATAATTTATGATTCTTGAGTATTTAATTGTTTTTAACTTGCATTTCAATCTGGATCTTCTTTACGTTATTTAAAAAGTTTATAAGATTTAACAAGATTTTGTAAAAATACACGTGATAATTTAGCGTACCGCTCCCATAATTTTGGTGAGAAAAAGAGTATAGTAACTTTTTTTGTTATTAAACAGCCCGCATATCGGTTATTACTATTACATACGCCCTGCAGGGACAATATTACAACATGTTTGTGTTATTAATTGTTGTAATATTAAAAAGTATATCTGTGTTATCTGTTATGGATCCAGACCCAAATACACGATCTAGCTTAACTATTTAATGTAATGTCATTTAATGTAGTAACTTCGGAAGATTTTAGAAATAAAGTAAGTGGAAATGGCTTTCATGTAGCAGTTTATAACCACCATATCAGTTTTCTAACGTGTCAGGATTTCTTTTTATTTGCATGTTTATTATTTTTACTATTACTTTTTTTTCCTATAGCTTTTGTAGATCCTCCTTTTCTCGATTTTTGTTTTAGTTGTTTGAACTTTTGTTGCGTAGCATATTTTTTAGTTTTCTTAAATTGCTGTATTTGTCTAAATTTTTCGGTTCTTTGAATGGCTTCGCTCTTACGCGGCTAATCTTATACTGAAGGTAAACTAGCACCTTAGCCCGAAACGACGTGCAGTTTTAGCATTGCATGTGTACTTGTCCTTTACTTGAAGACCTTGTGACCACGAATACCCCATAGGTAACGTAAACATTTTAAACAAATACGACTAAAACAATTAGACGTAATCTAAACTAATTCTTAATAACCTAACACTGTACTAGGGCCTTATAACGTCTGTTAAATTTCGATGGATAGCCCGGATGTATTCCGAGTAATCCCAGAATTTTAATAGCGTACAAACATTACACCGTATAGAATACCAAGCTAGAGCAGCGAACTTCCGGGGTTTTAACTTACAAGCATCATAATTAAGTCTTTTTTTTATTTTTAGATGTTTAAGACATATGGTAGAGATCTTATCGTAAACCCTTTCCCGTTACTTATCAGGCCTTTTCAAGTGAACTATTGGACAATGAGCCTAACATATCAATTTTTCTCCAAATAATACAAGTCGTCTTTTATATACCGATATACGAAAGAGTTGGTACATTAATACGAAATTATATGCTATTGAAGATTAAGACTATTTTACGGGCACATATCGTTTAAATAATAGTTGTATCCCCATATATAAGTTGTGCTATGCATAACAAGCGGTTTTTTACATATATTGTTTCAAATTTGGATAAACATTGATTACCAACTCGAGGGTTTCACCCACAAACCAAACCGAAATTGGCATATTTACGTAACAATGACGTGATAATGCAAATTGGGATATATACTCTTACTGCTCCTGTTAGATTACAATGTATTTAAATAATCGATTTGTTGTGGTGGAACATTTTTTTGAGTATATCTGCATTTGACGCGACGGTTTTCCTTCTCATAAAGTTTCTACGTCTACCTGCGGCTGTAAATACCTTTATGTAGTGCATTAGTGTAATCAATCGTGTTTATAAAAAATGTATATAATGTATGAACGAATAAGTCATCTTTTGTGGTAACTGAAACTTCTAGGTGTAATTGTGAAATTGCATTTTCAACAAATAACCATCCGTTTTATAGTAAACAAAAAAAGGAGGAAAAAACAGGGTAAAAAAAATAAACAGTTTTTCTCTTTCGAAAATAATCACAAAGAAAAAGGTACCACGTTGTTTTTTTTTACGTGGCACTGCTGCTGTCCTTTGTATTTCAAACTTATTGCCTGGGTTCGCCAAGGCGCACAGTAAAACACATGTTCAAAAAGATAATCCTCGAATCACACTTATCTATTTGCTCGCCATAATGGCATATAATTTTAGTGGTTTGATACTCTTTATAAATACTCGGGTTTTACTATTTATATGCAAATCACGTTTAAAACTTAATTATCCATTTGTAATGCTAGATGATATTGATATTATCTTATATGACCCATTTTTCGAAGTTCTTTACTACTGGTCCGAGATGCGTTTTGCCAATGGGTTCCATCTCTTCTTAAACAACACAAGCAGCTTTTGTAATCGTATATATGATCCTTCTCTCCATAAACCTGTTACTATCACGTACATTAATGCTTTTATATATCTTTTTTCTTATTTTCCTATCACGTATACTATTTTTGCGCAATTATAACTTTATCGCCTAACGTGCGCGACAATTGGTCTTTTGTCAGTACTTTGATACGTTCCATATCTAACACCCGAATTATCTATTACACGAATAATGTTCCTTATATACCATATTTATTTAATTTTACATCTTGCATTTGTTTCAAAAACATTTTTTGGTCTACCTGATTTTTTAACCACTATTTTGCTAAAAATTGGGAATCGTAAATCTACTAATCTATATAATTGTTTAATAAACATAAAAGATATTGGACCAAATATCTCGAAAAGGGGTGTTCCTCGAGTCACACTAGCACCCATCTCTCTGGGCGGCCTTTACCGCGCCCATTCGCATTTGCAATGTTTCTTCGATAAGGGTAGATTTGGGTAGGACGAATATTTAATTTACCATATTCCCTCTTATGGCTTTTGCCATATACGTCTAGATCCTCCAATTGTTCTGGAGTTAATAACATGTATTTTTGACTTAATTATTATGATGCATCATGTGACAACTCAATCCTTTATGTCCCTTTTTTGTAGTTGACGATTGAATTATATTTAAACTTTGACTTGATGGTGTTCTAGTATTGACATTCTATTTATATATTTTTTTATTTTTACTATTTTAATTAGTACTTTATATTAATTTTTAGTTTCCTTCTCATTCGTGTTATACTTTTTTGTTGCGTTTCTCCTGAATTCCTCTATTGACTCAACGATACCTTGTATATCTTTTAGAAGTTCGTCTGGTTTTTCAGTAGGAATCGTGGGAATTCGCTCTGGTTTTTTAGTAGGAATCGTGGGAATTCGCTCTGGTTTTTTAGTAGGAATCGTGGGAATTCTCTCTGGTTTCTGAGTATTAATAGTAATTCGCTCTGGTTTTTTAGTAGGAATCGTGGGAATTCTCTCTGGTTTCTGAGTATTAATAGTAATTCTCTCTGGTTTTTTAGTAGGAATCGTGGGAATTCTCTCTGGTTTCTGAGTATTAATAGTAATTCTCTCTGGTTTCTGAGTATTAATAGTAATTCTCTCTGGTTTTTTAGTAGAAGTTATCTTAGTTATCTCTTTTTTTTGGGGGGGAGCTTTCCTTGATTTTAACTGTGTAGTTTTTCCGAATAAGCCATACAATTTTAATAGTTCATTCTTGTAGCTTTGTTCAATCTCCTTATTTATCTGCTTCAGTTCATTAGAGAAATTCGCCACACGCATCTCTTGCGCATCTACCTCAGCTTTGGAACACTTAAATGAAGACGGGGCATTTCCGAGGTCCGTTACTATGTTTAGTAAATACATCTTTTTCATCTTACGACGTGCTTCCTGTTCCTGTTCGTAGGCTATTGGATCTTCTGCTTTGCGTTTCATGTTAAGGCGTTCATTATACTCAGCAGTTGCATATACATAGTCAATTTCATATTCGAAGTGTTGTTTTTCAGGCGCAGGTTCATCGAAAAATTTACCACGTCGAAAAGCGTCTGCAGCTTTACTTCTCATCTTGGCTGCAAGGTACATAGTTCTCCTCTTTGCTCTCTCATCTCGCCGTTTTTTTCGACGTTTGAGGTATAGTTCTCTAGGAAGTCGGTAAAATCTTCTACGTAGATTAACCCGTGCAGCTCTAATTTCTTTTATGAGATTTAATCTAGATTTGAAAGCTAGACCTTGATGATTGTGGACATCCTTTAGTTCGGCGACGATATCGTTTGCAACAATGGATTTCTTGGTCTTATCTCGTACTGCTTTTAATAACCAGTTTATAGCTGAATGATTAGCAGATCTTTCACTTTGATATGCTGGCACTGTTGAGGATTTACCAGATCTTATTTGTGACAGTACCTTGACACCTGTATGCAGCTTTCTTATTGTGGTGAAGAATTTATTTGCAGGATGCAATGCTTTTCCTTTTAAGGCTCCTAGTATTGATAAAAGCATCTTTTCACCAATGAGATTTTTACATTGGCGCAGGAAATCCTGGAGTTTTTTTGCTGAGACCTTCTGCTCAGGTTTTCTATAAACACGCGGCATTACATTCTGTCTTTTCACGCGAAGCAGTTTGACCTTGGCTTCTAGTTCATTTGCCTTGTGATTTAGGAGAATGTACGTGGCTCTCAATCGCACAGCTGTTAATCGTTGTTGTCTACGTTTGTCAAAACTTGCTTTAGTGAGTGGTCTTATTGGCAAGCTATTGTCCGAATTTTTCTTATGCGTTATTCTCGTCATTTATCTTATCATCATTCTCACGGGTTTCTTTATCCCAAATTTTGAACTCTATGTTTTCTTTCATGTCTTCTACTGCGAGAAATCTAAGCCTGTCTATAAAATGATATCTACACCCGGCAAATCGGGACACGACCACCTCTAACAGTACTTGGAAGTTTGTTTGAACATTTGACCTACTCCTGAACATATGCCATAGGAATCTTTTGTTGCTTAATTTTACTTTTGCAACTCTTCTTTTGCTGAATTTGTTTTTTCGGTTTATTATATCACACGAACAACGAATCCTCGTTTTTGGGGACAACCTTTGAATGCTGGAGTCTTACTACGAAATTTTTTTTCTTGTCGCGTACCTTTTAAAGTTGATGTAATGTGGCATATTAAATTTTTTTTTAGATTGTCAATGAAACTGTTTTTGATGTTCGATATGGAATTAAATAAATCTTGTTTCTTTAATGAATTTTTGTTTTCGAGGCATGATAATCGGGGAAATTATGGCGAAGAAGTACTAGTGTCAATAGTACAAAAATCATACTGATTGGAATATATAAGCAGAACAAAATTGTTATATTAACATCAGTAATAGATACCCATATCAGGATTAATTGATGCATATCAACTTGTGAAATTGTATATATAAATAGATGCCAGAGAAATAAAAAAGAAAGAAAAAAAGGAATAATTCATTTCTATAAGTACTTCATTGAGTGTTTCAATGAACGTAAATTCAAGTCATAACAACAAACGAGAATGGAACAAATTGCACCAACATATAATACAACATACACCATGCTATGAAATTTACATCTAAAATAATAGAAGTAGCGCACTTTTATAAACACCAGGATTAGCTAAATACTGCTGTAAAGGATTTTTTACCCACATATATATAGTGCAATACTGTTATAAGAACATGAAAATGTAACCCCTTATAATAATTGTAATAATTCAAAAAGCTAAAAAAAAAAAAATAAATTTAGCTTAAAAAGGAAAAAAAATGAACAGTATGGATATGCAACAGATGATACTACACAAGTATGCTATTGTGATGGAATGATAACAAGAAAACAGGCTTCTATGAGGTAAAAGAAAATAAGATACTAATTCGTAAATATAATATGCAGGTAAAATGATGCAAGTATTAAAAAAATAGTAGCATAACTAAATTTTTTTCAATAAAGCACAAAAAACGAAAATTTAGTAAAAAATCCCATAATGGTGGCATACCCATGGCACTAAAAAACCTAAAACTAGGAAAAAGCCAAACATAAATTTGATTGCGAAGACTTTAAGATCTCGCAGTCAGTAAAATGTCCCTATGTAATGGGTTTATGATAATAATGGAAGTACTGTTATATGAGACCACTGCATATAGAAAGAAGATAACCCTAATGATAAATTGAAAAGCACCTGATGTACTAATAAAGACATAAAGAAGGCTTGTTATAAATAGTTGTTATGCTAAAAACCGCTTGAGTTTGGTTTGTGCAACAGCTTAACTGAACCAATAGTGCACTTAAGAAATTGAAACAATATTATAATGTTATACCAAAAACTTGTTAATGGTATATAAAAGAAAAATAATGTATTTTTGGAAATACTAAAGAAATAATAAGACAGAAATGGAGCACTCTGATATGCATCGGTAGCCAGAAGTGAATGGTACTGCTCCTATTTTAATAGTAATGCAATACTAAAAAGTACTACCCAACGTCAACATCCATTAGTGCCGGTGGTATGCCAACCGCTAATAAATCTTAATTGTTAAAATATCCATAAAGCCGTACTCCCTATATATATGATACTCCTAAATGAACATGCTGATGCTAATGTTCCATCAAAAAATATTTTAATCACCTTCTGCTGCCACAATGTTGTCTTTGTACCTATAGGGTATAGAAACAAATGCATTAATTCAATGCTAAAAATATACAAGTAAATCTGTAGATTCTACAGAACCATAAAACCAAATATGCTAATATTATCAAGAGTTTATTTCAAAATCAAATTCTTATCTAACTGTAATACTAGAAATATCCACTCAGACTATTCCCATACACACATCACATATTTATTATACTGAATTCTATCCAAGAACTTATGTCATTTTTATTAATACATATATATCATTGCAATAAGCGAATGATTTTAACATTTACCACATTTCGCAGTCATATTTATTAAAACTTCCCAAAATATTATCCCAATTATACGAGAACTAATAAATATAGTCAGATATAACACAAATTATGTTTTCTTTGTTTATTTATATCTATTACTATTTTTTTATATCACAGTTAATTTTTTTTACATTGGAAATAGAAAAAAAATATCAATTGTAATTTGAGCAGTTGTTTGGCAACTATACGCACACATTAATTCATAGGCGCCATTCACAGCACGGCCCGTGCCAATATGACTAACTGGAACAAAGTAGGAAGGTATATGTTCAGATGTTAATGCCTTGATAACTAATCCATGGAGTTGCGTCACGCCAGTACACCCAGGTTCCAACGGGGTGTTTCGTATATTAGACCAAATGCAGTTTATCATTAAGATTGTCATATATGTTTGTATGACAATTCCGGCCTATGAAGGTAACCTGTTTGAACAAGACCATTGGGAATAGGTTTCACACCATCTTGCGCCGTTTCCCAAAATGTATTAGTAGTGCTTTTGCGAGAGCTAGTTTTTTCTCCAGAATCATGTCGTTGTAAGTTTGACCCGTAATAAAATACGATTTGAGGGACCAAACAAGATGAAAAAAATAATTTCCCCGCCACGGTGATGGGCGTAGGGTGCAACATTCGTTAATCAATGCAAGCATACATGCTCCAACTCTTCCTTCGTATAGCAACATTCTGAAAATGGTCTCTAAAAAATTCATATAAAATCATGATTAGTTATTGAATTCGGATTTTTGGGGGAACGGAATGCCTCCGTTAACTATTAAGTTTCGTATGTAATAATTCTAATATATCGAATGGGTTGAATATCTTGTACAGATGAATCCGATGCGTTTCTTTCTTATACCCAAAAAATCAAAATAACCCGTTTATCATTCCAAAAGGATGTACTTTTACAAATAGATCCTTTTTCTGAGTTTGTCAGAGATGAACTAATTACATAATATCTTTGGTATTAAATTCATTATTTGAAATTGCCATCTAATTTAAGTATTTGCTTTTGAGATTATCTTTCTCTTCTCTCAATGCTTGACTTATATAAGAGATAAATTTGATATATCCAAGATAACTCCTTTACTGAGAATGTAGATATCGTGTAAATGATCCGCCACCACAAATATAGAAGTTCTGAAAACATTATTTGACCTTCAATAATGTTTTTAAGACTTCTGTATTACTTCCGACATATATTCAAATACATCTCCCATGCAAATCCCGTATATATTCGCCATCATTCTGTTTAAAGTCTCGATTTGTGAAAAAAGTAAAATGCAACTTTCTTATATCTGTTAACCGATCAAACATTCTCTTCTTCGAATTCTGTTTCATATCATTATTGATCATGATTTTCTATAGTTCGAAATCCTATGCTATGTCTACAATGTCTCGCAATTCTCTAAGGATCTTAGTTTTTCTATAGTTTTGTGTCATCTGATCACCTACAATTACCATAATGTTTTATTCTTTACATTTCTAATACAATGGAAGTTATATCTCTTTTGTGATGTTTTTCTATGCCCATACTCGTGATTAAAATCATATATTCTCTAAACTAAACTGTAAATTATATTCACTTTGCAAATGATACATTGCACGCTTTTCTATATAAAGAAACGGTTGTGTCATCTATCCATTCTTCTGTGCCTACATTGGTAAAATTCTGAGATTTTCCTCTGACTTATATCTACTTTTATCCTTGAAAATAGCCTGATCGTATGATAAGGTTTCTAAACCTCGTAACTCCCTACACGGCCCTGTATGTATAAACTTATTTGTTAATGCGCCCATTATTTGGCAAATATAAAAAATGATTGGAATTTGATTTTTTATATTTTCATTACTTTTCTGTTGGATATATTATATCTTAATAAGCTAGTCCTACCAACAATATAAGTTTAACATTTATATTTTAAGCGTAATATTTAAAATTTGATAAACAGCTATAACATTTGCAAAAACACTTTATTAGCTTTTCTACTTTAATTTATTTTTTTTTATTATAAAACTGAAAGAGCTTTCGAATTTCTCAAAGGATTCGGTTGCTCTACACAAGGTAAGATACGAGTTTTATTCAGGATTTTCTATTTTAAAGCAACTAATAGCGGAAATTGACAAATAATATGATGGAATATTAATACAGTATGTTTCTTATACGTGTTAATAGAATTTGCGTAACTTCTTATATAATGATCTTTCAAGCCAAGAATTGGAATTTTTAATAAGAAATGCTGATGCGTGATTCTACATGGCCAAGACTTTACATTTATGTTAAAAATATAAATCGAGCTCGATATGCTATCTACAAAATTACTTCTTAACAATAATACATCTAACGGGATTCTATTATCGAGTGTATGTTAATGTGTATACGATATGTTGTTCCTAAAAGCGTTTTTCTCCTCGTCGTATCCTACCATACGACCATATCACGAAAGGTTTTACTCTTATTCTACCACCACCTAGAATAATGAATTTTTCGACGTAGTTTTACAATAACCCACTCTTGATGATCTCCGTCGACTCTTCGTGTTGGTATTTATTAGTATTATATATAATGGTTTGAATCATGTGAAGCATCTTTAAATTTTTCCATATTCTCGACTAGTTTTTCGTTACACTGTCGAAGCGTTGGCGTAGGTCACCTAAACATTTTGATACACCAATTTGTTATAAATCATCTCTTTTCTTAATGCTGACCGACCCCGAATGTCACAAGAATACCTCGATATTTTTTATGTATGATTTCGCACATCCTTATTCATATTATAATAACTTACATTTAAATAAAAAAATAGGGTAAAAAGTAATAAAAATGTTTGCTACAGTAATTAGGCGGGGCCAGACTCAACTGACTCTCTCGGTCATGAGCCCGGTTGCTACCGTTGACACTACCCCACCTAATTAATTATTTAATTAAATAAAACGCTAAAATACTTATATTAATAGACTACTTCATTTGTTTTACAGAAGCCCATCATTAACCTACCAAGCACTGATCTATGCAATTACAAAAAAAAATTTTAAGCAAATTTCCGCTTATATGTTTTCAGCCTTCTTTTGAGAATATGTAGCACCCGGCCATACTTGTAAAAAATAACCGTGAACAAGAGATATATTCAGCCCCGTCCTTGCGTACTAAAGTGAATCCTAAATTTTTTTGAACTATTGTAGATAGGGACCGAACTGTCTCACACGTTCTAGACCCAGCTCACGTACACTTTAATTGGTGAACAACCAAACCCTTGGAATGTCTTAGACTCCAGGATGATGAGCCGACATCGAGGTGCCAAACAATCCCTTGATAGTATCTATGAATTATCAGCCTGTTATCCCCAGCGTACCTTTTATCCGATATTAATAACTTTCTCCACATAAAATCATTAGTTCACTAGACCGACTTACATCCCTGATAGATAATCAATCGATCAGTCAAGTAATATATACCCTTTGCTCTCAAATATAAAATATTTATATTCGAATCTACCTTTGTACACACTCCGTTACTTTTTAGGAGGTACCGCCCCAGTCAACTACCCTTCGTTCATCTTCTTAAATTATTAATAAGTTTTTGTACAACATATAAGTTGATATTTGATTTCCCCTAGATAGTCACCCAGAGATGAGTCATATAAGCTCCCCAATATACTACCATTTAAAGTACTGGACATGAAAGAATATAGTAAAGTGCATGGGGTCTTTCCGTCTACCAATAGAATTTCGCATCTTACGAAAAATTCAATTTCATTAGATCCAACTAGAGACATAGGGAAGTCGTACATCATTCGTGCGCTCGGAACTTACCCACAAGGAATTTCCTGCCTTAGGACCCTCATAGTAGAGCCGCCGTTTATTGATTTTTGATTGTTCACCTAAAATTGTATAGTAAATAGTGGCGAATTTCTTACGTAGAACCAAAAAGGAGCCCTAGAATTCATAGGGCTATTCCAAAGCCATTTAAATACTTAGATTAGACAACAATGTTCAATTTACAACACCGGGCAGATCTCAGACCAATACATCATCTTACGATTTAGCAGTCCTGTGTTTTTAGTAAACACCGCTCCCCCCTTTCTGTGCCGCCCACTTTGATTATATAATATTAAAATATTAGTGTTCTACCAAAATCAACACTCTTTATCCCGAGTTACTGAGTTATTTTGCCGTTCCTTAAATCTGGTTATTCTATCACCTTAATTTTCTTAATTAGCTTACCGTGTCGGTTTACAGTACGTTTTGTTTAGATCTGTTTTTTCTGAAACTCATCAATAACTTTCTGTCTTTTGCACCAATCATTATCTTTTGAATCCTCACAAATCTTAATTTTTCCCCTTTCTTTCGTTGTCACATAGGAATAGGGGACGATTAACCCTGGTGTTTTTGACATTAGCCAGAAACCTTATAGCTTTCGGTATTATCCCTTAAGGATTATTTACACTACTTATCATGTCAGCATTCTCACAAATGATTTTTTAATAAGATTTAACAATCTTACAGTTTAAAAATACATTTCGTTTGCTACCAATGTTCAGCCTTTATATCATTCACCATAACTTCTTTGTGAAAAAGTTAGTCATGAATTGTTTATTATGAAAAACTCCCCAGCTCAGAATCGTTCTAATTGCATTCATTTTCAAATTCAAAAAATTTTTAACTGGTAGCTATGATGCTTTCTTTAAAGGTGACCGCGTCGAACCAACCTCCCAATCAACTTTTCCCAATTATTACACTTCAACTCTTTATGCTCTTTAACTAAAGTTAGGACTCTTCTCCTTTTAGCAATAGGACCTTATCACCCTAGCTCTGTTACTAATATTGAATTTTTATCATTCGAAGTTTAGTTGAAAGACTTTCTTCCATCAAGCGCCTACCACATAAAATTATTATTAGCACTCTACCTTTAAATAGATTTCGCTCAAAAACCAGCTATCTCCAAGTTTGATTGGTCTCACCCCTATTCACAGCTCTCTCATTCTATTGCAACAGAAACGTACGATCCTCTAATGGTTTTTACATATTTTCAATCTGTCCATAATAGATCACTTGGTTTCGGTCTATTTATGAAAACTTTTTATGTTTTTTTTCAAACTTTTTTCACTACGCTATATGCTTCTTTCATAAATAAGTCGCTGATTACCCATTATACAAAAGGTACATTCATTTACGAATTCTTGTCAGTTAAAAAATTCTGGATCTTTTTCAGTCTCTGTCATTTCGATTCTTTTCACCTTTCCTTTACATACTTGTTCACTATCGATCATCTTAACATATTGAGTTAAAAAGTGGTACTTCTATCTCCAAATTATCTTAAATAATTTTACAACTAGCTTCTTTATTTCCTGATTTCAATCACATCCTAACGGGCTACTACCCTATTTTGCGATATTCTTTCTGGATGTGGGCGCGTGCTTCCGTCTTATGGCCTACCCTACGGCGCACCATACGTAAAAATGTTACGGATGTTAGCGCTAGAATCGCACTGCAGCTGGGGTGTGCCCAAAGAACTGGCGGAAGGAGGTACTCTCCTTATGACCGCTTTAGATACTTATCTCCTGATGCCTCCTATATCCACTTTCCTCGCCACTACTCATGAATTATTTTTATGTTTTTTTCCTCTAGCTACTAAGATGTTTCAATTCACTAGTTTTTTATAATCTTTCGCTTGGGATACTAGCCGTCAACCTGCAAACTCAGACTATTTTTGTATGTTTCTACATCCCTGTTAAGATATCGAGCATGCTTTTTTAACTTTCATTATTTGTTCTTTAATACAAAATTTTTGTTACCAAATATTTTTTTCAGGTTCTCCAATTTACTCCCACCACCACTTCCAATTATATTATAATAAACAAAACTTTTTTTACGGCAAATTTACTTCTTTTTTTGTTTTTTTATTTACTTGTAACTTTTTCGTCGCATACTACCATGAGTGAAGTTTTTTTACCCATAACAGACGAATAATTAAGTGTGCCTGACTAATGCTCTAATACCAGTCGATAATTTGCCAAGTTTAGATACTAAATGAATATCAACTAAACGTAACGTTTTCTAAGAACTCTGTTGCAAACTTTTTGCAATGCTTTCACAGCGAATGGCATTACTTTTTACGTCCGGCAATTTCAAATACCTGCAGATAATTTAATAATGTTCTATTTCACGAGTTGTACATGTTAGAATGTATTTCGTCGGCCACCCTAATATTACACGTGCAATCGAACTAATGGTCTACTCTACCGTTCTTTTCAGTACTATTGGAGTTTCTTCTTATAACTTTTGATACAAATTTTTCTTTGAGCAGTATTTTCTGTCTATACTATGTTTAACAGTTTCAGAAAACGATTCGTTTTATTTCTTTTCTAGGTATTCTTTCCCTGTGTTTTGTTCTCGAGCCAATAATTGTCGTAACTCGGCATTGTTATTTTCTTTTTCTTGACAGCTTTCTCGCTCTCTTTATGAAGATTAGTTTTTTTCTTACACTCTAACTTTTTCTGCTATTATTTTGTGTTCACTTTGTCTTCCTTTTTAAGTATATTTAGACGATTTCTAGATGGGCTATTAGTATTGTTTGTAAACAATAACCTTAGCATTCGGTGCAACTTCGGGATATACCAGGTCCTTAAGTGCGCATCTTTGTCACTTTCTTGTATTTCTTGCGTGGAAATTTTATATTATCAGTTTCCTTATGCCTCTGATTTTAATCATCTTTTTTTTAATCGTCTTGTCTTCTTTGTGTTTTCTTTGTTTTTGGTTTTATCTTTTTCTTCAATGTCTTCTTTAGTTGTTCCGCGAATATTTTTGGGTCTATGTTGGGGTCTTTTTTGGTCCGTTTTCTGTGTTTGCGTTTTTTTTTCGGATCTGCTTCTATGTCCTTTGCTTCTTTCTCCAAGGCACGTTTTCCTTTTTCTACTTGATATTTTAGCTGAGATGTCTTGTTCGTGTCTCGTTTTATTCTTTCCGCATTTTTGTTTACAGTAACTACGTCAAAACCTTTTTCTATTATTTTTCTTTTTTCTTCCATTAGGATCGTGTGTGCGTCTAGCATTTCAGGGTTTTCTGTTATTAGAAAACTCATATACCGTGAATTCTTAAAATATGGAGGGAGACTCGTTGGGAGAAAATCCAGAAACTATGCTCAAACTCAGAATGTGTTTTCCGGGTGTCACGTAACTTCCACAATTGAAACAATGTCATAATCATTCTTTTAATTCTAGCAAATGCTTATTTTGTAAAAAAAAATATAATATGCCATAGAGTGAATTGAACACACGACCTTCCGGTTATAGCCGGCTGCTCTGCCATCTAGCTATATGCGCGATTTTGTTCCTAGCAGAATCGAACTGCCTTTCTGACTTGAAAAGACACGTCCTAACCACTAGACGACAGAACGTTAAATAAAAAAATTCTTTTACTTAAACTGCTGTATGCGCTTTTGTCTGTTACGAAGTGGTTTTATAATAAAATTGCGTTTGAATAATAACGATCTTCAAGCTTGCCGCAATAATTGTTTCCGAACTAATTGTAATACATATGAATAGGAGATAACTTCATTGATGGGAATATCTCAGTATGTGTGCAGCTGAATTAGAAATTGAATCAGACCCAAATGTGACCTTCATATAGAACCAATGATTTCAGCAGTGAGAGAACTGTCAATGTAGGTAATTGCGATTACGTTTTATATAAATGCGCCAGATAAATTTCAGTTAGCTTGTTGTTCGTCTATATCTTTCTCAGCAAGTGCACGCACATCATTGTCTAAAATTTGTTGAAACCCTGGTAACCATCTGTAAATAATAAAATTTTCTTAGGCACGTTATTGATTTGTGATTCGTTGCTAAATAACTATTAATTTTCTGAATAACTATGTAACTAATCATATAGACATTTTTCTCATTTGAAAAGAAATATATAATATTAAACAGAATGTGTTCCGACGTAATCCATCAAATATGGTCTACCATAACATTAACCATAGGTCCATAATGAATTTTCTTGCAACTAGAATTTAATGATTATTGTTTCTCGAGAAATGAAGTATGTATCTAAAATACGTTGAGATCGATGTATATTTTTTTCATTCTTATTTTTTTTATTTTTTTATGACCATGGTGAGACTTGAACTCACACCTCTCGGTTAAAAGCCGATTGCTCTACCTTTAGCTACATGGTCTAAATTTAATTTGAACGGGAAGACTCAACTTCCATTTAATGCTCCAAAGCATTCGTCCTACCATTAACGACGTCTCATATTTCTATTTTGTCCAGCGCAAATTCCCCTACCACTACCCTGTTACACTTAACCTTCGTGCAAACAACGAATCGATAACTAATATTCTCGACCAGAACAACCCTAATCGAAAACCCTCATTATCTTCATTCCCTGCCCTTCCGATGGCTTACGGGCGGTATGTACTCACTAGTTAACAGATTCACCGTGACGTGATACACGATTACTGGGGATTCCACTTTCACATAAATGAGTTTCAATTTATATTCAAACTAAGAATAATTTTTATGATTTGCGAAGTTCACACCTTAGCATCTTTTGTTAAAATATCCATTGTACACATGTGTGGCCCACTGATAAAGACCATAATATTTGACGTGACCTCCCCTTCCTCCAGTTTCCTTAAGCAGTAGTAATATTTGAACTTAAATTTAAGCCAAATCATTACCAGGGTTTTGTTCGTTAGCGACTTAACCTAACACTTCACACACGAACTGACGACAACCAGCAGTACCTGTCACAATATTCTCGTTTTATTCTAAAATAAAAGTATTCAATAAATTAAATTAAAATATTAATGCAACACCTGTAAGATTGTGCGCGGATTATCGCATTAAACCACAGCTCCACCCCTCGTACTAGTCACCTCAATTCTTTTGAGTTCCAACCTGCGGCCATACTTCCCAGGCGGAGAATTTAATGCGTTTGCTCAAACACCAGGATTCCAAAAAACACAAGAATATAATAATTATAATACTTGTGAAAAATATTTTGCTTTGTTGCCCCTACATTGAAAACTCAGCGTTGACACACGGACTACGAGGGTGTCTAATCCTCTTTGCTCCCCTGCCTTCGTACCTTACGTCAATGATCGAAAAGATAATTCTTTTGCCCCTGTCGTCCTTTTTTTATCTCCCATTTAACCGCTACCTAAAAAGTACCATCATCTTTCTGATATTCTATGTTTTAGTAAGAAAACTTAAAAGATAACTACCTAGCATTTTATTTTCTCATTTCATCACAACCTACGTACCCTACGCCCAGTCAACATAATAACACTAGCCCCCCCCGTATTACCGCGGCTGCTGCACGAAGTTAGCCGGGGCTTTTATTTACCTAAATTTATAGAGGTACTCGCTCTATAAATTTCGCAATTCTCGGTCTCCCTATTGAATTTGGTATCTTTGAAAGAAACCATCGTCTCACAATTCATAATTGCGTAATACATGTCATAATTTTCCCTGTAAAAAGAGGTTTACGATAGCCTACCTCCGATTGATTAATACCATCGACATTTATCATCATTTTTCCCCCACACAACATAGCTGAATCAACGTTAGCCCATTTTCGAGATTCCCTACTGCAGCCACCCGTGGGTGTCCGACCTTTTACATTTCCGATGTGCTAATCGTCCTCCCAGACCACAACGGATCAAAGTTTGGTCAGCTTTATCTACCCAACAGCCTAATCCATAGGGACACAAAAAAACTCCATATGAAATCTTTCGCACAATATAAATTTGCTACACTTGCATGTGTAGTTTTATATCTACTTTGTTGCACTTAACAACAGCTTTTTCTTATTTCCCAACTCTCTACACCCTACACCACTTTTTTTACAAAACGTTCAATTACATGTATGAGGCCAGTTGCAGCATTCACTCAGAGCCAGATCAAACTCATTCATTAATTTTACTTTTTTTCCTCTTTAATACAAAATTTTTGTTACCAAATATTTTTTTCAGGTTCTCCAATTTACTCCTACCACCACTTCCAATTATATTATAATAAACAAAACTTTTTTTACGGTAAATTTGAAATTTTTAAATGTATTTCTTTTTCTTCAAGCGACTTTTTCGTGCAGATGTTATAATTAGAGAATGTGGTTTTTTGGGCGAGTTTTTACACCATACTCAAGCGTCCCTTTTGCTCTGCGGACACATCCACCACGTGTTCTACCACCATTGGATGATCACGGGATTCATTGCGGAGGACGTACACGTGGACGAATACCAAAAGACGAGTTGTTCCGCTGTTTTATAATTTCTCAAAAATGTGTATGATTACCACAACTCCGACGATGCTAGGCATTAGGAGAAACTGCCGAGTCTCGCCCTTTTCAATTTCATACGACTCTTGTTTGATTCTATCATTTTTTTTGCTAAACTACTGCGAATTTCCCGCACTCGAGCTATTTGTCCTCCCTTTTCGGTCGCAATTCACAATTATGAATATACTACCTAATGTAACAATCTTGGATAATTTGACCAGCACGATCTGCTATCTCTTTCCTGTCTCAGGTTAAAAACGTGGTTTGTTCTATGACATTTCTGCCGCTAAGATATAGTTAATATACCATTGACGTCATATTAATGATATCGTGCACTTCTGTTAGATCATATATGTCACTTCAACAATTAAGCCCCGTATCTCCTGTTACCATTGTTCTTTTTAGTCTATGAAACGATATATTGTTTTACTAGGACCCTCGTCTAGACTAGTAATTGACCATGGTTTTCCTACCCCCTGATTGACGTAACCATAACTTAATTTTTTATTCGTGGCAAGAACTTTTTCATCTTTTTTTTTGTTTGCTTTGCAGAATACTACTTCTTCTTATACCCCAAATATTTAGTTATTTTCTAGTTATTTCGTTGGTGCTAAATAGTTGTATTTTCATTAACTCATATGTGTTCTTAATATAAGATTATATTTTCTAATAACTTGTTGCAATGTTACTATTTAAATAAAACTCTTTTCAATTTATTGCATAAAAAAAATTTTGTGCTTTTTTTATGTGAAGTAAAACAGCTTCATTTTATTATGTAGCAGCAAATTTTCGTTTTAAACATATTGCTTTTATTTTTTTTTTTTTTTTTTAATATTTATTCTGAGAATTGTATCTTATCCTGTTTTTCAAGATTCAATTTTTAATATCTTTTTCCCAAAATGATAGATCTAACTTGATTTCTGTAATTATTCTTTTTATGTTTCATTTTGATAATTTGGATGGTTAAATCGTAATTGTTGTTTTTAATTAACGTTCTTTCTTTAAATCCTATTTTATATAATTACTTTTTCTTATAAGGCACTTGTTAATATTACTTTGGTAAGTAACTCTTACTATAATAATAGTTAATTTTTTATTTAAAGGAAATCTATTTTATATTTATATTATTTATTGTTAGAACTTGTTGCTGTGATGATGGTATATGTACTATCATTTCTTTATAATTAACATTCCTTTATAGTATATATAGTTTCTAACCGATGCAGCTTTTTCTAACATTCCTTATAGTCATTGTTTTTTAAATTCTGTGATATAAATAGTTTTTATTATTCTGCAATTACAACTTCTACAAGAATGAAATACTATATGTTATAATAGTTTTACTTAAGTATTGTTCCATGATAAACTAAACTCTTTTTATTAAAAAACGATTTTATAATAAATAAATTTTAAATTTTAGTGTAACATGGCGGAGTTAGTTTAGGGAATGTATAATAAAAAACTATAGTTTTTTATTATTTATAATTATTAAAAATGGGTGCTGTTTTAATAATATTGAATTTGTCCAAAGAATTGCATATATTTAAGAGAATTACGCCGTATTAATTTTTTATCTTTTTTTTATAAAATAAATTTATTTATAGTTTTTCAGGTTTAATATAAATATAGTTAGTAAATGATCTAAAATATCATTAGAGGAGTGTCTTCTGGATCAAAGATACAGGATCAGATAGATTTCTGAATATGGCATGAAGGGAGCATATCAGAGAATCAACAAAAGCATAAGTTGTTGTTCGTAAACACTACTTCAGCTAATGCTCAAGAGAATCAAGAAACCATTGAGTCCAGCAATAGAATTAAATTTGTTTATGAACTGGAAGGGTGCATTTTGCGGTTGTTTGATAATTCAGTCAACAGTTACCCTTCTTCAATAATGCTTTATACTTTCATCATATCAGCATCGAATTGAGAGTATGATATCGCAACTTCTCGATATAATGCCACTCAGGTTTCGAAGATCCAGCACTCGTTTCATAGGTACGATTTGCAGCCGGACCGGCACGACTGACTGATAAGCCGACATTCACTGCTGTCTTATTCCTTTATAAATAATTCCTTTTCTGAGAAATTTGACCATCGTAATACTAATATATTTGTTGGAATGTCCACTAACGTCACCAGCTTGTGTTTCTACATTGGGAGAGCTGTCAACTACCATTTCCAAATCCTCATTTGATTTTGCTGAACGCTCTAACAATCTTGAATGAATATAGAATATGTCTCCGGATATGCTTCACGACCTGGTGTCGACGTAATGATAGGGACATTTGGCGTAAGCGACTGCATGTTTACTGAATCATCGTAGACATTAAAGCAGCTTTTCCATTATCACGAAGTATTCGGCATTGCACATCCAGTATGGTGCTGAAAATTGTAATGGTGCACTTCCGAGGCACTGCTGCTACTACGTTGTATAACGTAGCATTCTTATCTTCAAGAACATTGACTAAATTCAAAATAGTGATCTTTTCTGACCTATGGCACATATACGCAGTACATATCATTTCATCGTATTTATATACCTTGGTTCGGTATTGTATCATTGCAATTGTGTTTTACCAGTTTGTCGGTCCCAATTGTTAATTCGCGTTGTCCTCGGCCGATGGGTATGAACTATCAATGCTTTAATACCGTTTGTACGGTTCGTGAACGATTTACGTGTTATATGCCAGGACTCTACGTTCATATGAATTCTATAGTTATCATTATTGTCCCTTACCATCATTGGTTGTCCTAAGCATTTACAACACGCCTAACATAGCTCTCCTACACCACTGACATTAATCACCAGTGCTTTCAACTGTTTCCAGCTTTGATTTCTGCATCATTCCCGAAGACAACGATACTACAGTTTCTCTTCTGGGTTAAGCCATACCTAAAATGTCTGTTCCAACAAATTTTATCATTTCGCCGCTCGTACATTTGGCAAACCACTTGTCGTACAACACCGTCTTTTACTATAGAATGATACCACATCTGGTGCTTCTGTATATTTATGTTTTTATCTACTCCATTTTCTTATTAAAAGTCTTTAAGGATTCTAACGTAAAGTAACATTATATTATTTATTAATATTTAAAAGATAAACATAAGTTATAAATAATTTATATAAAAATTATAATTTTTACTTACTTTTAGCGAGCTGGTTGAATGAAAAATTGAACATATAGTTTTAATATGGTCGTATTGCTGCTAATGGAACCAAACTTTAACACCAACAACCGAAGCGCATAATTTTAAAATCAGCAGCATATCAATATGACAGATTTGGTTCCTAATGTACATCTCCAGATAACGTACGATATAGCAGCACGTTCCCTTCTGTGAGACGACCAGCACAATAATACGAAAACCCAAAATATATGCAGTGTTTTTTAACCTGGGAGAAAAGGCCGTATAATATCATGAATACTAAGTATTGACCTAATTTAATAATATATAATTAGTGATAAAGGAAGCAGTAATATTACGACATGCATTCCAAGAAAGATAATTGTATTCTATCGTTTTTATCAAGGATTTAAGGGAGGAGTAAATTGCAGACTTGCACCTTGAAAATGAGAAATCGTTCAGAAAAATTTCTTTAAAATAAAATAAATTGAGATGTTTAAAAGAAATTCTCGAATTATTAAGTATTCAATACTTAAATACAATAATGGTGGAACATATCCTGACATAATAAAATATCGATAATAAATTCTTCAGAATACAACAAAAAAGTTTGTTGTTTCCATAAAGATATTTTTTGTTATATAAGAGCAACAAACTTTCAACAATTTAAACGATTTTTTATTATTGCCCGTTATTGGGATAATATTTCAATCATACAAAAGTATTGAAAGAATTGGATTTATTGATTATGGCCGATTCTTTTTTTTCTGCGCGTGAGGCGCTTGATGGGCTGGTATTATTTTTGCCTTTTGTTGTAGTCGTAGGCATTTGCGAAGTGATCCTCCTTTGAAAATTATCTTTCTCTTTAGAACAAACTTACCAGATTTATCGAAAGATTTTCTATTATGGGAGCTAGAATTCTACAGTAAACCGGGAACGTAATCTGCTAGGGATCTAGTAAACCGATGACGTAACGGGGATGAATCCATCTACGATTCGGTGAAACCGCAATCTACTTTAGAGTAAATCAACCGTTGTTTTAACGATGTTTGTAACAGATGCCTTACGTATCCTAAGAACTCGGGGTTTTTCATGGCCAACGACGTTTTCTGAAAGTACACCGATAAATCGTTTCCATTTTCGTTTTCTCGTATCTTAAATTCTCTCTATAATTTCTGGTAAAATTTTAAATCACTAATTAGATGGCTTTCTTCTGGATTATATTTTGGATTAAAAAATGTTAAAGATGCGTTATTTGAGATTTTATAAATGTTTACGCCATTGCTCTATAGGGTATCGTAAAAGAAACAGAAACGCCCAAATATGTAATCGACTTATACTAACATTAGAAAAATGAACGAAAAATCAATGAATTATTTGCTATTAATTGTGTTTACTAGATATTCATTAATTTTCTTATTTTTTTCCGTTCTATTTGACTCGGTGTAAATATTGGCATGTATACTGCCTGAAGAATAATTTGATAAATCGAATATCAAAAGATCTTCCTGCAAATAATGCCGATATGTTTTAATGTCTGTACCGAATGTGCACCCATTTTCTCGAGATCCTAAACGAATTTAGCCTATGGCATTTCCCAAATGACCCATTATTTGTGTTTCTTTTTATTTTTCCTTTTTTTACTACGTTCGGAATCGTTATTTTTTTCCCTACTTTTTTGTAAGAAAATTCTCCTAATTTATGACCTATCATTTTTTTCTTCAACTTATTAAGACATGTATTTACCATTATAGATCCTACGTATGGTCTTTTTTTCAAGCACTTTTTTTATACACTCCGCTCTATTTTTGGTAAATATGCTTTCATTAAAAAAACTATAAATAAATTTACTTTTGTTTAATATATTATGTTAAAAGTTATTTATTTATTTTTTAAGCGTTTTAAAAAGATATGCGAATTATAAAAACCTTATTCGTTTAATTTTGTTTTTTTAATTAGCATCAACTTCACCAGACACAATATCTTGATACCTAACATAGTCACACATCAGCAAGTAATGTTCATTACTCATAGAGTCTATTCCTGTAAATGAAACAACCAGGTGCTCTATACGACAACGATAAGTTTATCAGTGGAGTCAGAAATAACAGACACACCAATTCTCCTTTAGGTGCTTCACAGCTTTGTAAAAGATGCAGTATTAAATTAAAACCTTCAGAGTAAGTTTAAAATGATAATCAAAGATTCCATTGTTATTTCAAGTTTGCCCGGAAGGCGGTACAAATTTACGAAATCTAACTTATAATCACCAGTTGAATTTTGTTCAACACTTTTCTATCAATTTTAACACTCTCGCATTTCGCAACGCGTATTAAATAGCATCGAAACAATCACCTTATGACCTAGTGGCATAGAAAAATCAATTCAGAATATGTTTCATAAGGAATATTTTTACGATATCCCAGGCAATGCCTCACCACGCAACATACACCTGTAATCCCTTATTCAAGCCTCCTTCGCGTAACAATTCCATACCAACTAAACGTTGACACCAATACGATTTCCGTAAGCATTTCTTCTATTTCATCTATTCTATTGTGAATGTTTTCTAAATTCATAATATCATTTAAAAGACCTTCGGTAGATCTAATGTACACCACCTGGTCTTATATAGGCACATGCATTCTGCTCCACTTACTCCTCATAAAACTCCATTATTTCTCTCGTTCCTCAAGCCCCATAAGAATGGCGTCATGCACCTACATCCATGCATGTGTTGTTATGCTAATATATGATTCAAATTCGGGTTATTTCTGAGAAAATACTCTTATATATTGACTCCGCATGGTATCTGTATTTCTCACCATATTCTTCATCATTGCATCCTTAATAATTCTTCTATCACAAACTATAACATGCTCTTGGCCATCATTGAACATGATCTATCTATCAAAATATGGTAAGCTTGAAGATATGTTTTTATTCTATTGATTTTTCGTTCCTCTATGTGATATCCAATATGTGGGTCACACCGTTTACAACTTCTCCTCTAGTTGAAGTACCATTCTAGGAACGCCGTGTGCTGCAGATGTTGTGGACCCAGATTTATCTTAGATTTTTTACCTGCTTAAATTCATTTTTTTATAGTACTTAACATTACTTTTATATATTACTTAAATATATAAAAATTTTTTAATTATAAAAGATATTATTTATTTTCTTAAGCTCGCCCAGAATTGTGCCCACGCTTCCGCTACACGGTCATGGTTACACATGCGGAAAAGCTCGTTTGGTTCCATGTTTATTAAATCTATAGAAGTTTTATTATTTTGCAGCTCTTGTATAAGCATGGCTCGACGGTATATATCTACAGGGTTCTTCACTTGTTCCTCTCCCCCTGTTACTAACGCGGAAAAATCCAAAATATATTTAAAATTTAATCGATTTAGTTGTTCCATCTCATATAATCGATTCATATCTAACTGTTCTGGAGTTGCTGTCGTAACTATAGTGCCTGTTTTAAGTTGGATCTTAAAGAAATCTATTTGTGTTGCAATTGGTTGGTCTTGCACCGTTATTTGTATTTTTTGATAGGGCGGATTCACGTTATTACGATTAAACAGGCTTTCATGGATTTTATGTAAAATACTGTCGGCTGCGGCTGCGGTCGGTGCGGCCTGCCCTGGGGTTGATGCGATAGCACTCGGTGAGGCCTGCTCTGGGGTTGATGCGATAGCACTCGGTGAGGCCTGCTCTGGGGTTGATGCGATAGCACTCGGTGAGGCTGCTGGATATTTGAGGGCTGGCGTTGAATGTCCTTTGGCAGTACCCCTATCGGCCAAGGGTATATCATCATCGAAATGCACTACGTGCA
>Ga0302315_10000667_pt1 | contig 37454 bp, 29 predicted proteins | sample III_Palsa_N3_1_FD_200532 | JGI IMG/M metagenome (GOLD analysis project Ga0302315, IMG submission 200532) | Peat permafrost microbial communities from Stordalen Mire near Abisko, Sweden - III_Palsa_N3_1 | ecosystem: Environmental > Terrestrial > Soil > Palsa > Peat permafrost | place: Sweden...
GGTCCGGTGCGCCATTGCGGCCGTTTGACGCGTCCATCTTTGCAATCACTTTGCCGCGATTCCTGGCATTGCGGTCATGTTGCTTTTTGCGGTTCTCCTCCACATAATCAGGATTGCCGCTGCGGTAATTGTGCCAATAATCGGGATGACCGATGCACCAGGTTCGCTGCGAGCGGTTCTGGTTGTCGAGATAGTCCGGATCGTTCCGGCGCTTGTCCTTTTCCCATTGGCGCTTGCGCGCACGCTGGCACGCCGGGGCGGAGCAATAGGTCTGGCCGGGTGAGTGGGATTTGGGTTGGAACTCTTGCTTGCAGGCAATGCAGCGTTTGTTTTTCATCGTCATTCTCCATGCCGATTGCATGAACGAACAACAGTATTGCCCGATGCACAACGGGGCGCTCGCGAGCGCAATGTCGTTGCATCAGCGAGATGTCTTGACGACAATCTTGCAGAGGGGAAATGAAACTATAATTCCCTATAATTGTCTTTCGGTAATAAAATATTTAAATGTGGAAATGGCCGACTCAGGTCGCCATGCAGCACAAAACAACGACGTTGAGATGCGCAAATTACTTACTGAAAGTGGGGCAAAACTGAAGGAGGCGCTTTGACTTTAATGGAATCGTGGCATAGGTTGCTCATGCTTGCTTACAAGTGGGGAACATTGCCAGTAGTGCTGCTGTTTTTTTTCGGCGGGCAAGGGTGGGACGCACTAACGATGACGCGGGCATACGCGGAAACGACAGGCGTCATCACGCACTACAGCTGCAGAAAATCCGTGGTTGTCCAGTTTGCCTACACCGTAGGCGACGTGGCCCACCAAGGCTCCAGCACCAGCGCCCTCTCCAGCTTCGAATGTCCGCAATACAATGTAGGCGAAGCCGTAAGCGTTTTCTATTCGACGCGGCATCCGGAATTGGCCCTGATGAACACCACGCCGCAACAAGCGTTGCGGCATCAATTCTTGGTCATTTTGGCGATACTGCTATTGTTTCCATTTGTGACGTTCTTCGCGGCGCTTAAGGAGTGGTCGAGCGATCTGTAAATCGTGGACGTGGTTTCACATGTCGCCAATAATGTCCGACTCCTCGGATGCGTTGAATTGTTCAGCGTAGCCTTAATCGCTGAACACCCGCGCCGGGGTCATGCGCATCGCGGACACCGTATGCCGCACAGTGGCCACGAAGGCGACCAGAACCGCCAGCAGCAACGCGGCCGCTAGAGGCCAGATGCCCATCGGCGCACGCTCGACAAAACTTGCCAGGTAACGTGCGATGGCCACGCCGGCCAACGGCAGGCCGATCAGGGCGCCGATGGCGATCAGGCCGGCAAACTCACGCGTCAGGATGCGGGCGATGATGCCGGCCGTGGCGCCATATAGTTTGCGCAGGACGATTTCACGGCGCCTTCTCTGGACGCTATACGCCGACAGCACATAGATGCCGAACGACGCAATCGCAATAGCGATCAGGCTCGATACCGCCAGCAGCTTGGCAAGGCGCAGGTCATCGGCATAGGCCTGGATAAAGTAGCTGCGTGCCCGGCGCACCGACACCACATCATTCGGAAAATATTGCAGGCGCAGTTTTTCCACCGCGCTCTCGACCGTCCCCATGTCGCCGCTGACGCGCACCGTCAATATCGAACCATCCGTGCTCGGGGTGTAGTACAGGGGTTGCGGCGATTCGCGCATGCTCTCATGCCGAATGTCGGGCGCAATGCCGACGACGCGCGCGGTGACCGCGTTTTCGCCGGAACCGCTTGCGAGCACCTGGCCCACGGCATCCTCAGCATTGGCGTAGCCGAGCGCCGTTGCCGCACTGCGGTTAATCACCGCGACCTGGTTCTTGTCTTCCAGATCGAGCTTGCTATCGAACAGCCGCCCCGCCAATGGACGCAAGCCGTAGACATCGAAAAAATTCGGGCTGACGGCGCGCAGGATCACGCTTGCCTTGTTACCGTTGTTGCGTTTCACCGTAAAATTGGCTCCGACGAAATTCTGCCCGACCGGATCGAGCGCGGCGGCCACACCAGTCACACCCGGCAATCTCGCGAGCGCATCGCGTAAGCCGGTCGCGGCCGGGTCGCGCATATTTTCCGGCAGGTCCAGTACCAGCAACGGCGCTGGATCGAAGCCGGGGTTGGCGTCGCTAGCAAAATGCGTCTGCCAGGCTATCGCCAGCGTCACCCCGGTGAGCGCGATCGCTACGGCGAATTGCACTACGGTTAACACGCGGCGCAACCACAGGCCACCGACGGTCTCGCTGCTGCCGCGTCCAGCCAATGTCTGGGGTGGGCGCACGCGTAGCGCCACCCAGGCCGGGTACAGGCCCGCTGCGAGTCCGACCGCCAACCCGAGCAACAGGCTGAAAAACAGGTTTTGCACCGTGAACATGCTTTCCAGCTGGCGGTCGACCAGCCCGGCGAATACCGGCAACAACAGCCAGGCGAGCAACAGGCCGATGCCGGTGGAAATCAGCGCGACCACCAGCGATTCAGCCAGGAATTGGCCGATCAAGCGTCCCACGCTCGCGCCGAGGACTTTACGCATCGCAATTTCGCGCTGCCGCTGCAGTGTACGCACCGTTGCCAGGTTGACGTAGTTGGTGGCCGCCAGCAATAGGATCAGCAACGCCACGGCAGCCAGGCCGAACACGACGCCGCGGTCGCCATGCTGGCTGCTCATTGGATTGTTCGCCGTGTCGTTGTTGAAATACATATTGCGCAGGGCACCCAGGTGTATCTCGAGCACATGTTTTCCACCCAGCTTGCGCAAGGTGTCGGGACCCATTTGTCGGCTCAGCGGCGAATTGTCAGAAGCATCCTGCAACAGCTTTTCCATTTGTGCGGCAGAGACGCCTTGCTTCAACTTCAGGTAGATCTTGCCACCGATATTGGCCCAGGCTTCCATAAGGAATTTGCGGTCCGATTCGCTCCACACATTGCTGTCGATGCCGGTCAGCGCTTCAAAGGGCACAGTGGTATTGGAGGGTGTATCAGCAAGCAGGGCCGAGACGATATAGGGTTTTCCGGCAATTTCCACGGTCTTTCCCAGAACGTGCTGCGCATCGAACAGCCGGCGCGCGGCGCTGACGGTCAGCGCCACCTGGTCCGGATGGGAAAGCGCCTGCTGCAAATCACCCTCGAGCGGTTGGATACCCAATAGCGACTGGAATGTAGGTTGCACCACCAGAAAATCCAGCTGTTGCACGTTGGTGCCGACCTTGAGCGCCAGCTTGGTCGGCACCACCACCACGGCGCTATCGACCAGGCCGCTGCGCTGCGCGACGGCGGCATACGGCAGCGGCGTCGATTCATACCAGGCCGGCTTGCCGATGATATTCAGGCGATGGGTGACAAGGTACACGCGGTCCACCTGCGGCACGGTCAGGTCGTAACTCAACGAGTAGCGGACAAAACCGAGCAACAGGAAACAGGCGGCGAAGCCAACGCTCAAGCCCAGCACCACCACGGCGGAATAGGCTGCCTCCTTGAACAGCAGGCGCCAGCCGATGCGAAAATCACGAAATCTCATGCGCACTCCTTCTTGTAGATAGTTTGCCGTATGCGCCGCAGCGCCGAGGGCTTGGATGGATTAGGCTGCCGCCTGCAGCGCGTCGACAACCACGCAGCCGTCAAGCAGGTTCAACGTGCGTGAAGCCTGTGCCGCATGCGCCGACGAGTGCGTCACCATCACCACGGTGGTCCCTTCGGCGTTGATAGCGCGGAGGAGGCGCATGACTTCATCGCCGTGGGCGCTGTCGAGGTTGCCGGTCGGCTCGTCGGCCAGTAGCAAGGCCGGTCCTGCGACCAGTGCGCGTGCAATCGCCACGCGCTGTTGCTGGCCGCCTGAAAGCTGCGAAGGACGATGGCCGGCGCGATGCGATATCCCGAGTTTTTCTAGCATCGCCTGCACGCGCTCGCGCCGTTCCTTGCCCGGCATGCCGGTGTATTCGAGCGCCAGTTCCACGTTTTCGAACACATTCAATTCCTCGATCAGATTGAAACTCTGGAAAATGAAACCGATGCGCCCGCGCCGCAAGGAATTCAATTTGGCCTCGCTCCAACCGGCCACGTTCTGGCCCTCAAACCAGTATTCGCCCGAGTCGGGAATATCGAGCAAGCCAAGCAAGCTCAGAAGCGTCGATTTGCCGCAGCCCGAAGGCCCGGTGATGGCAAGGTACTCGCCGGCTTCGATGTCGAGATTAATGCGGTTCAATGCCGTTGTCTGGATTTCTCCGGCGGCATACACTTTGCTGAGATTGACGAGCTTGAGCATGGCATGTCTCTTTCTGATAAAAAATGAAATGTTGAATTACTTGCCGGGCAGCGGAATATGCATGTGCCGCTTCCCGACGATGGTTATCGAATCAATTGAAGATGGGTCGCATGGCCAAAGCCGGCATAGCCCGACACGATCACTTTTTCTCCCGCACGCAATCCCGCTGTGACTTCAACCTGGCTGCTGCTGCGGCGCCCCAGATGGATGGCGCGCCGTTCCGCGCTGCTGCCGTCGGCGCTAAGCACAAAAACCCAGGCGCCGCCACTGTCGTTGATGAATTCTCCGGCCGGCAGAAGAAGCGCCGGCACCGGATCGCCCAGCATGATTTCGGTATCCAGGCTTTGTCCGGGATTGAGCACCGGCGGCTGGGTTTTCGAAAACAGCATCTCCACCTTGAACTGTCCCTTGTCGATCTGCGGATAGACGCGGCTGATCTCGACCGGATAGCCCTGCTCGCCGCTCTGGGCCTTGCCTTGGCGCCCGACCGTGGCGCGGCTCAGGTAATACTCATCGACATCGGCGCCGAGCTTGAAATGTACGGGATCGTCGATGCGGCCAATGTGCTGGTTCTGGGTTACGCCTTCCCCCACTTGCAAATGAAAATCCGTCAGGCGGCCCGCTGCGGGCGCGCGCACGGTGAGCGCGGCGATGCTGGCATTCATCAGAGCCAACCCCGAATCGAGGCGTGCGATGGCTTGCTCCATCTGCGCCAGGCCATTGCGCTTGATGGCTATCTCGTTGCCGCTGCGTAGGCGCTCGTCGGCCAGCACATGCCGCTGCTGGGCCAGCTTGTCAGCCGACTCTTCCAACGCCGCATTTGAAATGAATCCCTGGCTGGCCAGTTGCCGATTGCGCGCATCCTGTTTTTCCGCCTGCGCGACATTGAATTCGAGATCGGCCAGTCGCCGTTCGTGGTCGGTGATGCTTACCTCTAATCCTACCCGTAAGTTAGACAGGTTGGAGATCTGGGTCGCCTGGTCGGATTGGCGTGCCAGCAGGTCGAGCTGGCGCTGCGGATTGGAGAGGCGAAACAGCGGCGCCTCTTTTTCCACCAGCGCGCCGTCACGCGCGAACACCTCTTCCACCCGACCCGATTCGACCGCATCAAGAATCACGGCGTGCAGAGGTGAGGCATTGGCGCGTACCACGATTTGATCAAGGAAGGTGCCGCGCTCGACTGCCGCGATGCGGACATCGGCGGCGGCAACCTGTAAGCCCTGCGGCAGCGCGTGCCATACGGCAAATACGCAAGCGACGCCAAGTCCGATCAATAGCGCTGCTATGAAGAACTGCCGGCGCCGGTTCGTGGGCACCACTTTATCCATGGATGCACCTGACGACATGCTTGCTACGGCGTGGGGCGCAATGGGTTGATTCATTCTATTGGGTTGGGGAGCGATCATGCGCATGGAAATTTCCGTGTAATGGAATGCATTACGCAATAACCGTACCACTCGTAAAATCTACTAAATATCAAGGATATTGCGTCGCCGTCTGCGGAAACTGTCCGATTGTCCGATTTCGAACACTTCCATGCGTCCACTTTCGAACAATTGTGGTATGTAAGTACCGGGTGCTAGAATGCAGCGCACGATGCCACCAATTTCCAACCTCACTTCGACCACCGCCACGGTTCTGATTCTCGATGACGATGCCGATATCGCTTGCGCTGCGCAACTGCTGTTGCGCCGTCGCTTCCAAGGCGTCGAGGTGCTGACGGATCCGTATGCCTTGCCGCTGCTGCTGGAAAAGGCTTGCCCGGATGTAGTGTTGCTCGATTTGAACTTCACGCGCGGCCGCATTGATGGCAGCGAGGGCATGGCTTTGCTCGATCTGTTGCAGGCGCAGGTAAGACCGCCTGCGGTGATTGCAATGACTGCCTATGCCGATGTACCGCTGGCGGTGGCGGCTTTGAAGCGCGGTGCTGGCGATTTCATCACCAAACCCTGGGACAATGACCACCTGATCGCCGCGGTCCACGCGGCAGTCGCAAGGCGCGCGCAGAAACATTGCAGGACCGAAGGCGGTGTGGTGGGGGCAATGGGCGCACTGATTGGCGATTCCGGCGTGATGCGCAATCTGCGGGCGATGATTGCCAGTGTCGGGCCGACCGAGGCCAACGTCATGGTGCTGGGTGAAAACGGTGTTGGCAAGGAACTCGTGGCGCGTGCCATTCATGATGTATCGGCGCGGGCCGGGAATACCTTCCTCTCGGTTGACATGGGTGCCTTGCCAGAATCGACCTTTGAAAGCGAATTGTTCGGACATCGCAAGGGTTCCTTCACCGGTGCGCAGGGTGAGCGCGCCGGGCGCTTTCAGGCGGCGCGCGGCGGAACCTTGTTTCTCGATGAAATCGGCAACCTGGCGCTGCCCTGCCAAGCTAAGCTGCTGACGGCACTGGAACGGCGCGAAGTCACACCACTCGGTTCCGACCGCCCGATTGCCATCGACGTACGCATCGTCAGCGCCACCAATCTCGATGAAACCCAGCTTTATCAGCGCGCGGTATTCCGCCCTGATCTGCTGTTTCGCCTGAATACTATTGTCATACGGGTGCCGCCACTGCGCGAACGCAGCGGCGATATTCCGACGCTGCTCAGCCACTATCTGGCGCAATACGAAGCGCAATACCAGCGGCCGCCGCGCGGCGTCAATGCATCGGCCCTGGAGCAACTGTGCAATTACCGTTGGCCCGGCAACGTGCGCGAATTGCGCCAGGCATGCGAGCGCGCAATCATACTCGGCACGCATGCCGAGTATGGCTACGCCGATTTCGGATTGTCTGCGCCGTCGCAACTGGCACAGTCCGCCACGCCGCGTGCGGATGCCTCCGTAGCTGCAATACCGGACACAGAGAGAGTCCCGCTTGCGACCGGCGGTGTGCGGCTCGGCAATCTGGAGCGCGATGCGGTTAATGCCGCTCTGCTGCAAGCTTGCGGCAACATCAGCCATGCCGCCAAGTCCCTTGGCATCAGCCGCGCCGCGCTGTACCGGAAAATCGAAAAACATGGCCTCTAGACCGTACTTGCGGGTGCTGGGCTGCGTCTTTATCTTGATGGCGCTCTCGGCAGGCGCGGTTGCGAACCACGGGGCGCCGCGCATCGTGGTGCTATGCGGGCTGGCGGCACTGGCCATGCTGGCATTGTTGCACCGCGCCTTGCGTGCGCTCGAAACGCATAAACGCGTCGCGGTCGAGGAAATGCCACCCGGCATTCCCACCGATCAATCTTCCCTGATCAAAACCTTTACCGCGATGGAAGCCCAGCTGGAACATGCGCCGGTGGCCCTGTTTCGCATTGCACAGAGCCGTGGGGAGCGCGCGATGCCTGCCGTTGAAAAGGCGACGCCGCTGAATGCCTACGCGCGCCGTATTATCGCACCGGGTCGTGCCAGCAACCTTGACGACCTGTATGGAAAACTGCTGGCGCAGCGCTCCGGGCGGCACAACATGATCAGCTTCGATACGGAACGAGGTCTTGAGCGTGCCCAGGTATCGATCAGCATGATGACGGTGAATGGCGTTGCGCAACGTATCGCGGCATTGCTGCCAATGGAAAGCGAACTAGAAACTGCCGCCCAGCAGGCATGGCAGCAATTGGTGCATGTGCTGACGCATGAAATCATGAATTCGTTGACACCAGTAGCATCGCTATCGCGCACCGCCCATGACCTGCTAGATGAAATGCTGGCGGCGCGCCGACTCGAGCTGGTACAGGAAACCGGGCAGGACCTGGCGACTGCGCTCGATGCAATCAGCCGGCGATCGGAAAGCCTGGTTGCCTTTGTCGCCAATTACCGCTCGCTGTCGAGTTTGGCCGCCTCGCAGCCGGAGCGCCTGCACGTCGGAAATTTGTTCAGCCGCCTGTCGGCACTGGTGACGTCGGGCTGGCAGGCGCGCGGCGGCAAGACGATTTTCACGGTCGAGCCCTCTTCGCTGGAAATGTTGATAGACCCGGGACAGCTGGAACAGGCATTGATTAATCTCTTGCAAAATGCGGCCGAAGCCTGCGCGGGCGTCAGCCGGCCGGAAGTGACGGTGAGTGCGCGCTTGAGCCGAGGCGGCAGGTTGCTGCTGGAAGTGCATGACAATGGTCCCGGCGTGCCGGAAGAATTGATCGCGCATATTTTTACCCCGTTTTTCTCGACCAAGACGAAGGGTAGCGGCATCGGCCTGGCGATGGTGAGGCAACTGATCCACGGCAACGGGGGCACAGTGCGCTACGTCAAGTCAGCCGGCGGCGGCGCCCGTTTTGTCGTGACGTTCTGATTATTTCAATAGGTTAAAAATAGGCTGCGCCGGTGCCGCGTGGCTGGCAGGCGGCTGCATTGATTGATTCGATGCATATTGCAAATTAGCAACGCAAGGTTGCTCATTTATGTGTCGACCGTCGCTTGAAGTATGATCGTTCGACACGGTCGTACTTCATCTTTTTTCCAATCCACGCAGTTCGAAATTTTCAGTCTCATTTTTTGTGAGAAAAATGTAGGCAAGTCGCGTTTATTTTGAGACGTCCAGGAAAATATTTCTCAAAATAATTGCGTAAGTCCTTGATTTTTAGACCCAGGAATTTCAACTATTTTGAGAACCTACATTTTGTCGGATGTCACGGAAAGTGAAATCTGTGTCAAGTTAGTGAAAAAGTGTTGTCGCAGATAGTGAAATAATCGTAAGAAGACGAAAAAGCCAACCGAGTAGGTTGGCTTTTTCGTCAAGTAGAAAACACAAGGCGCTGTTTTGTTGCTCAGTTCCTAGATGCCTCGTGATTTCAGCGAGCTCTGAGTTGAATCATTCATGGTGACACGCAATGGCTTAGACTCTTGCGCGTTCCTGTTCTTGAATCTGAATGCGATTTTGAATTTGTGCGTAAAGCTTCGCATCCGCATTGTCTCGATCCGTGACGGTAACAACTAATGCGTACGGTTCCTCTTCTAAGCAAAGTTCTTCACCCCAATCAGGGCGATCCTGTCGCGTCACCACAACGAACCATTTCACTTTAGGCGATAGCTGTTTAAATTCCCACACTGACGCTTGAACGGTGCCTTTCCCGCGTAACTGCGCACTAACTGTTCTATTGGAAGTGGAATCATCATTCCTAGTCTCGGTGTCTGTCTGCGTAGAGTGATTAAAGGATTTCTGAACTTCTTTTAGTGATGTCCCCTTCACTAGTCGGAAAAATATCTTGGTTGCAACATAGTCGAGACGGGTGGTGCGCACCGGCGGGGAATACGCTAATGAAACACGAAGTTCCCGTTTTGCGCGGCTTGAACGCAAGAATGGTTCTGGTAGTGGTAGCTCATAGAACTGATGTGAGTCATGCTTAATTGTGTCTTCTGCTTGAAGCACCACCGCCGATTCCGATGATCGAAAAAGGGTATCTGTATCGACGCATCCGTAGCCTATAACGTCACGATGCAGATCGCGATTATGTTTTTCTTTGTGCGCCTCGACGTCAGCATCTGCAAATACTCCCATCGACTCCTTTGGAACTGCAGCGTGGTTAACGAGCATTGCTCGAAGCAAGTTTGCTGAAGAATCCGGGTATTCATTGAGAATACGTCCAGCCAAATGCGTAATGTACGGGGCCGCGAAACTCGTACCAGAAATTTCTTTGAATAAGGTTTTTCCAACAAAATTGTGATTTAGAGTCAATACGCCCATTCCTCTGGCGTCAGCCTTCCATTGTTTGCCTTCAGTTCGCATCGGTGAAGCAGTAGGGACACGTGCGGACCTAATGCAGTCGCTTAAGTATTTTCAGCTCGCGCAAAAAGAAATTGAAATAAACAAATTCGGAAAATTAACTTTTCCGAAAGACGATTTGTTGGCGATGAAAATGGCTGCAGTTATCTATTCTCTTACTGGTGGGCATCCATTTTTCACCAGACATCTTTGTAGCTTTGTATCCCAACGGTATCCAGAAAGGCCGCTGACTGTTTCGATAAAAATGGTTGCTGGTTTGGTTGAACAATACCTTGAATATGCGGGACGCGATTTTCAAGAAATCATGGATCGCTTTTCTAGAGACTATCCAGAAGAGCGCGATGCATGCATCGCTATTGTGCAAAATGGTGGCACAATATTGCTTAGCGAACTTACCAAGGCCAGTAACAAGAAAATAAATCTTCGACATCTTTTGGGCTATCAGATTATCCAAATGGATGGCGATAAGGTATGCTTTGTGAAAGCCCTGCTGGCGCAGTACAGCAGAAATCAGTCGGCGGATTTGAAGATCAATTGCTAAAAGAGAATTTGGGGCTTTTCAGAAATTGGGCATTGGCCTTTACGTCTGAGGGAAAAATAATCAGAGACGAGTTAGCCTCCTGTGGCAAGCTATCAATATCGGATATTTCGAACAGGTTGAATCAGGCCGAGAAGGATCGATTCTTGGCACAAAGAACTTTTGAGGAATTGCAGTATATGGGCGTGGCAGTATGTAAAGACGGCGAAATTTTGCGCGTGAATGAACTATTTTGGACCTACGCAAGAGAATTTGACGTTGTCCGCAATCATACTGATTCTGTTGACAATCCACCTGTATGGGAGTTGATTGAAAAAACCGAGCTAATGCTCCGGGAAATCATAAGATTAAAGTACACCCTGCACTTTGGTAGCCAGGCGGAAGCCAATATCGCTGGAATTCTAGGTGCGGACACCTGGACAAAGGTTGACGAAATGGTAAAAAAGTCCGTTACGCGCTACCCTTTATCCCGAGACATCGTTGATCGAGATCCGCTTTCTTGTATGTATTTTGGAGATTTGATGAATCTCATTATTAACAACAAGAGTTGGGTCCTCTTTAAGTCCATGTTCAAAGATAAGAGACAGCTAGAGGACATCGTAAAAACGATCATTCCGGTAAGAAATGATTCAGCCCACTTCGCTCGAATTCCGCCAAAAGAAATGAGCCGTTGTCAAATAAACTGTGACGATCTTCTAGTCATTGTGGAAAAAGAGATGTCGGCCATGAGTACATTTGGTATTGTTGGTGACCCTAAAGTGAGCAGGGGGTAGCTACGCGCGCCGCATTTTTTGACGATTTACCTATTTCTGCAGCCAGCATAATCTTTTCACTATTCGTGACAAAAAACCCGCATCTTTTCACATACTGTGGCATTGCCTGTAAAATGTATGTCATGGAAAATGAAAAAAACCTTATAAATCAAAGGCGTTGTTTTCACTAAAGGCGACATCCGACATGATTTGTTGTATGTAGGTTCTCAAAATAGTTGAGATTTTTGTCAAATAAATGAGACTGGAAGTTGCACCGCGCAACGTAAAAAGTGAAGCCAATCATACTTGACATAGTGCGCAAGGTCGCAGCTATACAAAGAGCAAACAGTGAGCCGAAAGCGGCAGTTCTATTATCGCGGCTTACTTCTTTCCTTGTTATTACCTGAAATAGTCGAGCATTGGACAGGTGGCAAACCCGGGACACTATCGTCTGGACGGGGTGTTAGCAAAACAATAGCCAAGATGATGCCGGTTCTTTTAACCTCTGGCAACGTTTCCTACCGATGCAATCAACGTCGCACCGCAACTGACCTTGTGTCCATGCAGTGCCACCGCTTTGCCATTGATCGTCCACACCGGATCGCCTTCAACGATGGTGCAATTGCTATGGCCAGGTAACGGGCAACTGCATGGATCGCCAACACACGCCAACGGTTTGCCCATGACATCGCTTTGCGTGGCAGCGACGTCTGTGACGCTACCGCCGTGGCTAGTGGAGTCACCTAAACGGATTGGAGGTGGCATGGTTTTTTCTGGCTATGTTCAACTGATGAATGGCTTCGCACAACTTACGCGTCCGGTGTGTCGTAGGACACCAGGGTCCAATTGGCAGGAACCTTGTCGTGCTGCGGCTCGCCGCGCACTTTTTGCCAGGTACTCAGATTGCGCGCCACTGTCACCGGCGGTAGCGTACGTCCGGCGGTAAAGAAATGCATTGCGCCGGCCTGGGAGTCCGGTGGGTCACATCGCCATACGCCGCTTTGCGTACATTCATCTCCGCTGGACAGGCGCGCACCGAGTACTACTGAACGAACTGGAGCTGCTCGATTGGTTGATGCTGCGGCAACCGGGGAGGCTGCAACGGACGAGGTAGGTGGCGACTTGACCGGCGCAGGCGGTGCAACCGGCACGGCCGGGCTGCCATTCTGCGGCGCCAGATTGAAATCGATCGGATTGCCCATCGGGTGCTGGCGCCTGTCGGCACTCGGCGAGACTACGGTGATGGTCGCTTCCTCGCTTTGTCTCAGATTCACAGTGATGCTGGAGTCCTTTTTCTGGGAATCGGCGATGGCCGCCAGCGCCCATTGTACAAATGGGCTGGCCGCGCCCGTATTGCCGATCCGCGCTGAAATGTCATAACCCTGCTCCGGATTGAATAAATCGAACCCCGGCAGGCTGGCATGCGCAGCCAGCGACAATGGCACCACATTGCGCCCGGTTGCGGGACCGCCCGCATCGTAGAACACGCGAGCCGGTTTGCCATCAGGGATTTCTTTCAATGCCGCGTCAAAACCTGCCTTGAAGGCCGTTTGTTGTTCCTGGTCGTGCATCAAACTCGCTTGCAGTTTGGGATCGAAGGTTGACTTGCCATCCTTGTCTTTGCGGTAGCTGACGCGAATCGGGCGATGCAAGACGGCAATTGTCGGGAGCTTGTCGAATTGCTGCAGTTGTTCGGCGGTCCACGGTTCTGGCAGATATTTGCTTGGTTTGAAGCCGGGCTTGGCTGGGCCTGCCGCGTGGAGAGCGGTCGCTGCTTGCGGGGCGAACGGACGCAATGCATCGACCCGATCACGACGGGCCAGCACTAACACTACAAAGGATTCGGTCATGCTGTCAAAACGGCGCGGGCCTTCACCCCAATATGGTTCGCGGGTCATGTCGCCGGTCTTTGACCGTATTTGATCGCCATCTGACACCATCAAAAGCAGCGCAGGCACTTCTGGATTCCCATCAAAAAACTGGAATGCACGTTCCAGGACTTCCTCGGGTTCGTTGCGGAAGAATGAGCCTAGTGAAACGGCCCGGTGAGAATGCATCCCTGCCGGCATTCTCAAATTGTCGACGCGATCATAGAACCACGAAAAATTTGTTTTGCCATCCAAGAAGCCAGGCTCTTCAGGTTTGTCGCAAAATGCCCAAACGCTGACGTTGGGAATCGGCCAATGCTCCACAAAATGACTGGCGCCATATTCCAGCACGTCTGCTGCGCGTTTTTCAGTTGCTAGCTCTTTTACCTTTTCATTGGTTGGATACTTGCTCAAATCCGACGGTAGGATCGAATCCTTTGGATGCTTTTGCAGTTCTTCCCAGGCTTTCGACTGGCGGAACATTTCAACCGACAGACCAATACCCATCACATCAAGCGTCATAAGACGAGAATCTGACTTGGCAGCGGGAGCGTTCATAGGTGTTCTTGAATTAAAGGTGGGGATGGTTGCGTCGTTGTAGTATTTCAGCGGCGCGTTGTCTGCCACGGCGACTGAAACCGAGAACGCTGCTGCAAATCCAATAATGGAGTGAAATAATTTCATGATGGCTTTTTAGGGGGCAGGTTTGCCGTTGAAACGGTCATCCACAGTATAGTCGGTGATTAGTGCTGGAAAACCAATCTTGACGATATCGTTTGAATCAGCAATGTCTGCTGGCAAAACCCCGGTTTTAAAATAGTTAAAAGTTGCCTTTAATAAATCGATTGCCCCTGCCGTTCCTTCCTTCGCCTTAACTTCCAATATCTTTTTATCCGAAGGTTTTTGGGATTGTGTAAGACCTTCCCAATCCGTCCGCCAATCCGCTACGGCACACAGGTAATTCAAATATGCCTTGTCGTCATCCGAAACCGGCAACGGTTTGCCTAGCGACAGATCGTACGCCATCACGCCCGCCGCATGTGCCGGGTTGCCCGGTATCGATGAATGGTACGAATTGTCATCGTAGTTATGCTGCCAGCGCTTGCGTGCCTCCTTCGGTGTTTCCGTGGTGTAGGTCACCTTGGCGGTTGACGACTGACCGTCGGCGCCATCGACACTGACGACGTGCAGACGCTCGTCGAAGTTATCCGTAGTGTTGTCTTGATAGGGCAGGCTGTTTTCAAGTGCGTCCATGTCGACGTTGCTGCCACTGGTGTAGGTGACCGGGAGTGTCTGTGTCTTGGTATTCATCCCGCCTTTGCCGGTGATGGCAATTGCGGCGTCGATGGCGTCGACCGGCAATTTTCCTGCATTTTTTCCGACGCCTTCGCCTCCGGTGAGTACCGGCGCGATTTTCGGGTTGAGTTCTTCGCCGTTAATTGTGCGCATGCGATCACTCGCCACAAAGTTTACCGACTTATCGGGACTGAATGCACCGCCGGTCACTGCCGGTATCTTGGCTGGGCCTGGTGCCGCACCCACCAGCAGCGCCGGCTTGCCATCGACACCCTCGGTCGTGAACATGCGTTGGCGAAAGGTTGCGCTGTCCAGGGTGGAAAATACCGGCACGTCGACCGATAAGGTATTTTGCGGCGGCGACCCGTCAAACGACATCGCGGCGTCAACGTGTATCGGCGCCGACATCTTGTTCGGCACGCCTTGCCAGCCGATCCCCTCAATATTTAACAAGGACACGGTTTGATCGTGCGGGCAAAAGTATAAATACAGCTTGCCGCGGTTGTCCCGTTCGGTAAAGGAATAGGGATTGGCGGGCTGATTCGCGACGACCTGTTTGGCGCCTGCACCCGGTTGCCAATTCGGCCCTGCCACGCCGTTCCAGCACGCCCCGGTCTTGAACGTCAGGTCGCTCAGTGGTGGCGTCGCGACTCGCTTTTTGCCAATATAACCGATGATGTTGGAGAGGGTCTTGATGCGCGATTGCGTGGTTTGCTGTTTCCCACCCACTTCCGAGCCTTCCATCACTGCTTCTTCCAGGCTATATGGCGGGTCTTGCAATATGACGGTGTCCGCCGCTAAGCCGCTGTCAGCCGCCATAAATGCATGTGCGGCCAGCGTCACCATACTGCCCTGGCTGTGGCAAAGCACATTGATGGTGACGTTTTCGTATCCCTTTTGATTGCGGATCATCTTGATCAGCATCGCCATCCGCTTGGCTGCCAGCAGCATGTAGGGACGCGGGCGCGCCTTGACCAGATTATGTGTGGGCTTGCTGGCCCATTTGGCGAAGGTTTCCGATCCCGCGACTTTGCCGCTGAAACCGAGGCCCCACATGTCGTTCAGGTTGCTGGTTGCGTTGGCAAAGGGACCGCCGTTCTTGGCGCCATTCTTGTCGAGCCGATTGCCGTAGCGGTCAGTCCATTGACCGTGCGCTTCGTTTTTGTGGATTTTATCTTCCAATTCACGAAAGCCCCAGTAAAACGGCACCACCGGACTCCAGGTCTTTTCGTCGCTGGTACGATGGAAATAGACGGCATCGGGATCGGGTGTGGCGTCGTCTTTGTCCTTGGGTGGGTTGGCATATTGCGAAGGAATCAGGTCTGACAGGCTCTTTTCATCCAGGTTGTGCGAGCGGTTCAAGCGCGCATTCAAGCCTTGGCAAAGACCCATTTCCTGCGCCTCATAGGCTTCGCCGACATCGTTGACGCCATGGATCAGGATCGTAATGCAAGGTAACGGCATCGGCAGCGATACACACGAGGTGCTTTTAGACCCGTCAGTGACGGCCTCGCCGCGCGCGACAACTTTTGGATCGGGGGATGCATCTGCCATGCTTAAGCATCCTTCTTCAAAAATTCAACTGCTGCCATGCGCATCTGGTCTTTGGCTGCCAAGCTGGTTTGACCTGCCTGGTCGGTGACGCCTTGAATCACCTGGCCGTCGTCTAACGTGATCTTGTATTTCTGATCCGGTACCGGCGTGGTACTCATGCCATATTGCAGCTTGAACTTCTTGCCAGTGTCGCCTTTGCCGAAGCTGGGCAATTCCGCTGACATCGACGTCGGCCCGGTCAGGCTGTAGTTGCCGGCCTTGATGCTGACGCTACCGGGGCAATGGATTTCGATATTGCCGCCGGAAATCTTGATATAGCCGCCGCCTGAAGTCAGCGTGACGTGTTTATCGGCCGCCACCATGACATGGTCGGTGGTCGCGGTGATCAGCACGCTTTTATCGGCGGATATCTGGATATCGTCGTCCTGCGACTGGGTGATATGTTTACCGTGGTTGGCAATGCTTTTTATCCCGCCGTTTTGGGCAAACTGGCTAATCCCCTGGCCGGCATGCAGATTCATTTTCTGCCCGGCAGTCAGATGCTGGTTCTTTTCAGAAACCATGTCGAGATGCTCGCCGGTAGCAATCGTGGTGCTTTTCGGTGTGCCCAGTGCAATACCAGCAGGAGAGCTGACCGCCAATACCGGGTGGCCGCCGTTACCGCCTTTTTCCGCATTGGAGCCATGGCCCCAATCGTTGACGGCCTTGCTCAGTGTCTCTTGCGGCTTGGGGTCGCTGGCGTTGGCTTGATTTTGCTCGGCAAACTCCCCAAGGCTCTTGGCCAACGTCAGCGCTTCCTGCAAGGTCTTGATGAGTTCGTCGCGCGACAGGGAACCGCCGATGCCGGTGGGACGACCGTCGGTCGTCAGCAGCAAGCCTTTATCGGCGCGCAGCGTGCCCCAGGCATCGGTCCTTAATTCGAAGCCTTCGCCACGCGGTGTGGCGCTGCCGTCGCGCGGCTGAGTGAGGTACCCGAGGTTCAGTTGTGATTTGGCGTGTTCGGATTCCAGTTGCGCGCGAATTTCACCCGCTGTGTCGTCGAACAGGAGTTGGTTGTAGCGTTCGCCGCCGAGTTCCTTGCTCTTGATGCCGGCCAGCGCCCGATTGGTCGGTAGATGACCGGTGTTGCTGAAACTGTGCGGCATATGCCATTGGTCGTGTACGCGAGATGTGACGACCGGACGATCAGGATCGCCATCGATGTGATCCACCACGACACTGTCGCCGATGCGGGGCAACATCTTCTCACCGTTGGTGGAACCGGCCCAACCGCTGGCGACCGGAATCCACTTCGTGTCGTTTTCATTATCCTGAGCGCGGCGATCCCATGGGAACGTCAATTTGACCTCGCCATAGGAGTTGGTCCAGATTTCTTCTCCTGCCGGTCCGCTAACGACAGCGGTTTGCAGCCCGACGCGCGGCTTGGGAGTGACGCGCGGTGGGTAGTAGCGGTTCTTGGTCGAACGTACCGTGAAATCGATGCTCCAGCTTGTTACTTCACCATCGGCCTTGGTCGTATCCGGGCTTTCATGGAAGGTATAGTCGGCGCTGACGATCAGATAGTCGATATTGCTTTTTTCGCGCGGATTGTTCTTCATGGTGAAGCTGAATCCGGGCGCGATGCCGCGCACATTACTCTTGGCGGTGATGGTTTCATAGCCAAGTTGCTGCTGCTCGCGCCGCACCGTGACCAGGTTTCCACCTTCGTCCCGATCGGTATAGGTGCCGGTCCACTCGTATATTTCCAAAGCGTCGTGCGCATGTTGCTTGCTGACTGTCTCCTGCCGTTCCAGGTTTGCACTTGGGTGCTTGTAATTATAGGAGCGCGTGGCATAACGACCGGAGTGGACCTCGTGCCGAACTTCCCATTCCGTGATGTATTCCTCTTGGGCTAGATTGCGAAGCCCTGGGATAAGAAACGGGATTTTGTCGTATTCCGGCAAGGTGGGATGCAGACCGTCGCAGAAAATGATGGAGTGCCCATCCGCGTTATAGCGCGTATACCAATAGATGCCGACCGATTCCGCTAGGCGCATGATGAACTGGAGAGCCGTCTCATTCCACTGCACGATATATTCGTTGATCGCATATTGGCCGGTCAGCTTGAATTCAAAGGGCAAACTGAAATCGGCCAGCGCTTCGCTGATGATCTGCGGAACGGTCAGCTGTTGATAAATCCTGCAATCGGCCGTTTTTTGAGCCAGGTAAAGCCATGAATTGAGCCGCGCTTTATACCGATAAAGACGAGACGCGCTTCCTTCCGGACCGATGTAGCTGAACATCGTCACGAGACCATTGATATAGCGTGTTCCACCAGATTGCGTCGTCACCTCGACACGCATGGTCGCGCCGAGCAGGGAGTGGGGATCGACGTCGGCCGACGGCGATAAGATGTCGAGATGGAACTCCGAGACTTCCGATAAGGCTTCGTGACCGGTCAAGTGAACCAGCCGAAGCAGGTCGTCGTCGAGCGGAGTCTTCAGGATAAACGTTCTTGTTGACATCAGATGTCCAGTGGTTACGACAAAAAGCAGGGAGCGTCGTCCCTGCAGCAATACAGTAGTGTCCGATTGTCAGGCGCGCCCGGGTTAGCCGGCGCGCGCCATGTGGCGAGCAATCAGGCCGTTGCGACGTTCTGTTTGACGTCCCAGCCCATTTGGCTTTCTGCACCCTTGCTGCCGTCTTTGCCTTGCACCCAGTAATGGTGTTCGACTTTGGCGGCCTGGAAGGAATAACTGATTCCCATGCTTTCACCGCCGGCAGCGCCAGTGAATTGCGTACTGGTGACCAAGACGTCTTTCAGCACGAAGGTGGAATACTCGACCTGGGTGCCGCCGGCTTTGCAGACTGATATCTTGACGTTGGGGATGTGTTTGCCGGAGGAGCAGAATTTCAGGACTGCAGGTGTTGCTGAATCCATTGTTGCGGTTACCGTCAAGTCGCTGAAGCTGACTTTGCCCGATCCGCCGCCGCCGCCGGACACCGAAGCAGCTTGGGATGCACCCCAGCTTATGCTTTGCACATCGGAAAAACCTGAATGGTTGGCGTCCGCTGATTCACCTTTGACGCCGTCGATCTGCAAAAACATGTCAATTGCCATGTGTCACTCCCCTGTAAAAAATCATTGTTAATCTGTCTAGTTAATGATTCGCATCATACAGGATTGGTGTTGCTTTTTATATACTATATTCATGGTATTGCGGAACAAAATTCTGTGCGCTACGTGCGCGCGTAACGCAATTCGTGTGCAAAGGTAACTGTAAGAACTAGCAGGATGCGACAATAAATATTCTCTACGCACCGCAATTTCAGTGGGCTAAGTCCCGATCTTGAAGCTATAAATTTGCTTCTTCATTGACGAGGTTTTGCGATACGACTTTATTATCTGTCGCCAGTAGCATCTGAAATATTGACATGACGCGTGTGCGACCAAATTGGCATCTTTGCAATCACCGATTCGGGTATGGAATTGATCTGGTAGAGCCCGGAACGCAGGTCCGGTGCGCCATTGCGGCCGTTTGACGCGTCCATCTTTGCAATCACTTTGCCGCGATTCCTGGCATTGCGGTCATGTTGCTTTTTGCGGTTCTCCTCCACATAATCAGGATTGCCGCTGCGGTAGTTGTGCCAATAATCGGGATGACCGATGCACCAGGCCCGCTGCGACCGGGTCAGGTTGTCGAGGTAGTCCGGATCGTTCCGGCGCTTGTCCTTTTCCCATTGGCGCTTGCGGGCACGTTGGCACGCCGAGGCGGAGCAATAGGTCTGGCGGGGTGCGTGGGATTTGGGTTGGAACTCCTGTTTGCAAGTAATGCAGCGTTTGCTTTTCATCGTCATTCTCCATGCCGATTGCATGAACGAACAACAGTATTGCCCGATGCACAACGGGGCGCGGCGGGCGCAACGTTGCATCAGCGAGATGTCCTGACGACAATCTTGCAGAGGGGAAATGAAACTATAATTCCCTATAATTGCCTTGCGGGGATGAAATATTTCAATGTCGAAATGGCAGGCTCAGGTCGCTATGCATGTGGCACAAATCAACGACGTTGGGATGCTCCAATTACTTACTGAAAGTGGGGCAAAACTGAAGGAGGAGCTTTGACTTTAATGGAATCGTGGCATAGGCTGCTCATGCTTGCTTACAAGTGGGGAACATTGCCTGTCGTGCTGCTGGTTTTTTTCTGCGGACAAGGCTGGGACGCGTTGCGCATGGCGCAGGGATACGCGGAAACGACCGGCATTGTCACGCACTACAGCTGCAGAAAAATCGTAGTTGTCCAGTTTACCTACACCGTAGGCGACGTCGCCCACCAAGGCTCCAACTCCAGCGCCCTCTCCAGTTTCGAGTGCCCACAATACAATGTAGGCGAAGCCGTGCACGTTTTCTATTCGACGCGGCACCCGGAAATGGCCTTGATGAACGCCACGCCGCAACAAGCGTTGCGGCATCAATTCTTAGTCATTCTGGCGATACTGCTGTTGTTTCCATTTGTGACGTTCTTTGCGGCTTATAAGGAATGGTCGAGCGATCTGTAAATCTCGGACTTAAATGCCGCTGATGTATCGCCGGAGCAGCCACGATCTGGATCAGTCGTTCTTCTCGCGCCGGCCATACATGCGGCATTCCGCAGCCAAGGCCAGCAGGTTTTGGTCCCGCTCGCGGCTTTTCTGCAGCAGCAAGGTGATGCATTGGTGGGACGCGTAATGCGTCTCCAACGGGATCAGGCGGATGCGCGAACTGAATGCGCTAATCCGTCCTGGCAATAGGCTGTAGCCGATCCCGCCGCTCACCAGATTCATCAGCGAAAAAATATCGCCCACACGCAATGCGACGTTGGGCGTGAATTCTGCCAGGGCGAATGCATGCTCGAAGCTTTGTGAAGTCGCGAAACCTTCATTCAAGGCAACAAATTTTTCCTCCTTCAACTCCTGCAAGTCAATCGATTGCCGGTGCGAATAAGGAGAATCCAATGGCGCGGCGAGAAAGATATCGTCGTTGAATAACGGTACGGAGATCAAATCCCCATGTACAGTCTCATCCTGCAGTCCGATGACGATAGCGTCCAACCTTCCATCCCGTAGGTTTTGCAGCAGTTCGCGGTTCGAGCCGAGAGTCAGGTCGATGTCGAGTCCGGGCTTGCGCATCTTGATGCCGATGATCAACTGCGGAATGCAGTGCAATGTCAGCGAGTACATGGAACCAAGTTTCAGCCGGGTGGCGTTGACCCCGGCCAATTCGCGTACCTTCAGCACGCCCGCCTCGCATTCATTGACGATGCGCGCGGCATGCTCGGCAAAGAGATAGGCCGTTTGCAAGGGGATCAAATTACGTCCCGCCCGCTTGAAAAGCGGGCAACGCAACCCCTCCTCAAGCGAATGCAAGGCGCGGTGGACACTCACCGTGCTTTGCCCCAGCAATTCGGACACGCGCGCCAGATTATTGACCTGCATGAACGCCAAAAACACTTCGAGTTTTTTCAGCGTGATTTCTTCGTCTATCGCCATGACACCGCCATTTCCCTTGCGCGAAATCGAACCATCTTGCCAATGCCAATCAAAATGACAAGTAATGATTGCCTATTATCTCGACTATATCATTAACTTCAAGGTAATGAACCGTCATAAAAGTTGATTGAAGCGTCGCCAATCTCACTTTATTGTGAATCTGTACTCATCAAAACCAGAGATCGCTATGCAACAAACCTCACAACCAAAGCAACAATGGGACAAGCGGCGCGTGGAAAAGCAGCGCCGCCTGGCACAGGTCCAGCATCTGGCGGACGGCCCGGTCTTGCGCACAGGCAGCATTGTGCAAGCCCTGGAGGCGCTGATCGCACCGTGCGACCGGGTCGTGCTTGAGGGAGACAATCAAAAGCAGGCAGATTTTCTGTCGCGCTCGTTGGCAAAAGTCGACGTTGCCAAGGTCAACAATCTGCACATCATCATGCCCAGTGTAAGTCGGCCGGAGCATCTCGACCTGTTTGAATTGGGCATCGCACGCAAGCTTGATTTCTCGTTTGCCGGCACGCAAAGCCTGCGCATCTCGCAGTTGCTGCAGGACGGCTTGCTCGAAGTCGGTGCTATCCATACCTATGTCGAACTGTACGCGCGCCTTTACGTGGATCTGACGCCGAATGTCGTGCTGGTGGCGGCCTATAAGGCAGACCGCCAGGGCAACCTCTACACCGGTCCCAGTACCGAAGATACGCCGGCGTTGGTGGAAGCAGGCGCCTTCCGCGACGGCATTGTGATCGCCCAGGTCAATGAGATAGTCGATGATCCGGGCGACTTGCCGCGTGTCGATATTCCCGGTTCATGGATCGACTTCGTCGTGCAAGCCGACCAGCCATTTTTCATTGAGCCTTTGTTCACCCGCGATCCCCGGCTGATTAAACCCTTGCATGTGCTGATGGCAATGATGGCGATTCGCGGTATTTACGAGCGCCATCAGGTGCAATCCCTGAACCATGGAATCGGCTTCAACACCGCCGCCATTGAATTGATCCTGCCGACCTATGGCGAAAAGCTCGGGCTGAAGGGAAAAATCTGCCGCAACTGGGTGTTGAATCCGCATCCGACATTGATCCCAGCGATCGAGTCCGGGTGGGTCGATAGCGTCCACAGTTTCGGCGCCGAATTGGGGATGGAAAAATATACCGCTGCACGGCCGGACGTGTTTTTCACCGGGAAGGACGGTTCGATGCGATCGAACCGCGCCTTGTGCCAATTGGCCGGCCAATATGCGGTCGATCTATTCATCGGCTCCACGCTGCAAATGGATGGTCTGGGCAATTCGTCGACCGTGACGCGCGGCCGCCTGAGCGGTTTCGGCGGCGCGCCAAACATGGGACACGATCCGCGCGGACGCCGCCACGCCAGCCCGGCCTGGTTAGATTTGATAGAAACCGACGAGCCCATCGCGCGCGGGAAGAAGCTGGTGGTGCAGATGGTGGAAACTTTCCAGGATAGCGGCCAGCCCACCATCGTCGAAACGCTCGACGCCGTGCAGGTCGGCCGCGATAGCGGCATGCCACTTGCGCCGGTCATGATCTACGGCGACGACGTGTCGCACGTGCTGACCGAGGAAGGCATTGCCTATCTCTACAAGGCGCGCTCGCTCGATGAGCGCAAAGCCATGCTGGCCGCAGTTGCCGGCGTGACGCCGATCGGCTTGAAACACGATTCCAAGACGACTGCCGATTTGCGCCGGCAAGGGCTGATCGCTCTGCCGGAAGATATCGGCGTGCAACGCACGGAAGCTTCCCGCTCCTTGCTGGCGGCGAAGAGCATCGCCGATTTGGTCGATTGGTCCGACGGTCTTTATGAGCCGCCGGCCAAGTTCAGGAGCTGGTAATGCAGTCCGATACTGCTTCTACGACACGCATAGCGAAACGCAGCGATGATCGTCAACTCGATGCACTTGCGAAACAGCTCGCAGACCTGGCGGTTGGCGCCTTGATCGACGAAGCAATGCTGACCCCGAAACCGGGCCTGGTCGACCTGCGCAGCGGCGGCGCGCACAAGGATATGAACTGGGCACTCATGTGCGATTCCGCGTGGAGTTTGCACGCCTGTTTTTACGAGATGGCGCTTGCGGGCCAGGAAATCGCCGAGCCGCTCTTCCTGCGCGAGCAAATCGGTCGCATCGGGCGCGACGGCGAATCCGCCATGATGCGTGCGACGGGTGGCGTCAATACTCATCGCGGCGCGATCTGGGCGCTCGGATTGTTGGTCAGCGCCGCCGCTCAGGACATGATCGCGATCGAACCCAAATCGGTTGCCGCCCGCGCCGGCGTGCTGGCGCGCCTGCCCGACCGCTTTGCACCGCTCGCGATCGGCGACAACGCCAGTCACGGCGAACAAGTGTGCCGAAAATACGGCGTCGGCGGAGCCCGTGCCCAGGCGCAAGCGGATTTTCCGCACGTTACCGGTGTTGCGTTACCGCAGCTATATCGCTCGCGTAATGCGGGAGCGAAGGAGGGATTGGGCGAAAGCGCAGCCAGAATCGACGCATTGGTTGCCGTCATCGCTGAACTGGACGATACCTGCGTATTGTCGCGCGGCGGCGAACCAGCCTTGCATTCCATGCACGCGCTGGCAAGAAAGGTGCTCGACGTCGGCGGCGTCGCTGCCTCCGCAGGCAAGGAACAATTTCGATTGCTTGAACAGGATTTGCTGGAACGCGGGGTGTCGCCGGGAGGTGCTGCAGATCTGCTCGCGGCGGCGTTATTTTTGGACAGGTTGCAACGGCTTGAAGCTTAGCCAAGGAGGAAACATCATGGAAAATTTCACTTATTCGTATCCTGCAGGGAAAACCGCGTCGAAAAAGGTCTTGGTCGGGGTAGTCGCATCAGGCGACCTGGAAGTCTTGCTGGAACCCGCAACGGCAGGTGCGACCAGCGTGCACATCAATACCTCGGTCACCGGCAAGGGCAAGACATGGGGTGAGGTCCTGAATCGCATCTTTATCACGGGCGCCTTGCCGGCGGCAAAGATCGACATCAACGATTGCGGTGCCACGCCCGGCGTGGTGCGACTGAGAATCGAACAGGCGTTTGAGGAGTTGAACGAACCCGATGCGAAAGGCGGTCGATATGAATAGGACAGCGACGCATTACCGCGACAGCATCACCGAACTGAGTGCGCGGCAACGCGCGCGTGCCTTGCTCGACGCGGGATCGATGCGCGAGCTGGCCGACCCGTTCTGCCACCTTAGCTCCCCCTGGCTTGGCTTGCAGGGCATCACGCCACAAGCCGACGACGGCGTGGTGGTTGCCAAAGGCAGCTTCGACGGTCAACCTACGGTGGTCCTCGCCATCGAAGGCGGATACCAGGGCGGCAGTATGGGCGAGGTCGGCGGCGCAAAAATTGCCGGCGCGTTGGAACTGGCGGCAGAAGATAACCGCAATGGCATACCAATCCAGGCGATCATCCTGTTCGAGACGGGCGGCGTGCGCCTACAGGAGGCCAATCTCGGTCTTGCTGCGATTGCCGAAATCCACTCCGCAATCGTCGATCTGCGCCGCTATCAGCCGGTGATCGGCATTTCGGCAGGGCCGGTGGGTTGCTATGGCGGAATGTCGATTGCCGCCGGCCTGTGCAGTTACCTGATCATGACACGCGAAGCACGGCTCGGCTTGAACGGCCCGGCAGTGATCGAACAGGAAGCCGGCATCGACGAATTCGATTCGCGCGACAAGCCTTTTATCTGGAGTCTGACCGGCGGCGAGCAGCGGTTTCAATCCGGCCTAGCCGATGCCTATGTTGCAGACGATATCGAAGAAGTCCGCATGGCCATGCGCACGCTGCGCGCTCGCGGGACTCCGCCAAGCCATCGCAGCGACCTGTTCGAAAATTATCTCGGGCGCTTGGCTATGATTGATACCGGCGCGCCGGCGACGGCCGAAATGGTTCGACACCTCTACGCTATAGGATTGGAATCATGAGCACCGTAAACCAACATCAACGTGGAAATGCATGGCTCTCCGCCCTGACCGAACATTCCCAGCGACTGGACGGCTTTTTCCCCTCCGTGCGCGTGGTCGATGCACCGCTGGACGGACGCGCGGCGCGCTACATTGCAGTGGTACCCGATCAGGACAGCCGATTCCCGCGCGCGCGCCATGGCGAAGTCGGTTTGATCGAAGGCTGGGAACTTGCCCGCGCGGTGGAGCAAGTCGTCACGCGCGATAGCGGGCAGGAAACCAAAACCGCTATCGTGGCGGTGATTGACGTGCCAAGCCAGGCATACGGGCGAACCGAGGAAGCATTCGGCATACATCAGGCGTTGGCAGGTGCTGCTGCTGCCTACGCCAAGGCGCGCCTGGCGGGCCATCCTGTGATCGGCCTGATCGTGGGGACCGCCATGTCGGGCGCGTTTCTGGCACATGGCTATCAAGCCAATCGCCTGATAGCGATCCGCGATCCCGAGGTGATGGTGCATGCGATGGGCAAGGAGTCTGCAGCACGCATCACCTTGCGCTCGGTGGACGCACTGGAATCGCTTGCGGCCAGCATACCGCCGATGGCGTACGACATCGACAGTTATGCGAGCCTGGGGCTTCTGCATGCCTGCATCACGCTCGACGACCCGGACGCGCCGACGCCGGCGGATGTCGCACAAATGCAGCAAAGCCTGCATGCGGCGCTTGACGATATTTTAAACGACCCTCGGCGCGACCTGAGTTCCCGCCTCGGTGCCGCGAACCGGCGGGCGTCGCTCACGGTGCGCGAGGTGCTGCGCAAGCAATGGCATGCGCCCTCGCCTTAGCACACTCCGGTTGGCCCCACTGGTTTGAAGCAGTAAAAATTACACTTTCATAAGTATAAAAAGGAGACAAAAATGATTATCTATGGCACCGCACTACTTGCAATCTGTCATCTGCTGGGGATATTTCTGGGCGACCTGCTCGGTAAGGCCTTGGGCGTTCCCACCAACGTCGGCGGCGTCGGCATCGCCATGCTGCTGCTGATCGCCGCGCGCGCCTACATGCAAAGCAAAGACATGATGCCGCGTCTGACCGAATTGGGCGTCGAATATTGGGGCGCCATGTATATCCCGGTAGTCGTGGCAATGGCGGCGCAGCAGGATGTGGTCGCTGCATTGCGCGGCGGACCGGTGGCAGTGCTGGCGGCGGTCGGTTCGGTCATCCTATGCGCGTGCGTGATTTCGCTGATCAACCGCTTTGAAAAAGCGGAGCCGAACCAACAAGATGGTAGCAACATTCTGGTCGGCACATTGGCGGAAAAGGAGTGACGTCATGCTAGAGATATTGCAAAAAGCCACCGCCAATAATGGATTGGTCACCGCCTTTGCCGCCGTGGGCGTCATCGTCCTGCTGTCCGGAAGCCTGTCGCGCCGCCTCACATTTGGCCGCGTGCACGGCTCCGCGATTGCTATTGCGATCGGCCTGGGCCTGGCCTATTGGGGCGGCATCATGACCGGCGGGCACAAGGGTTTTGCCGATGTGTCGATGTTCGGCGGAATCGGCTTGATGGGCGGGGCGATGATGCGGGATTTTGCCATCGTTGCGACCGCTTTCGAGGTCCAGCCGGCTGAGGCGCGCAAGGCCGGCTTGATCGGCGTCGTCTCGCTGCTTCTGGGTACGATTTTGCCTTTCATCGTCGGCGCCAGTCTCGCCCGCATGATGGGTTATTCCGATGCCGTCAGCATGACGACCATCGGCGCCGGCGCGGTGACCTATATCGTCGGGCCGGTCACGGGAGCTGCGCTCGGGGCCAGCTCCGACGTCGTCGCACTCAGCATCGGCACGGGACTGATCAAGGCGATTTTAGTGATGATCGGCACGCCGATGGCGGCGCGTTTTCTCCGGCTCAAGACGCCCAGGTCGGCAATGGTATTCGGCGGCCTGGCCGGCACCGTCAGCGGCGTTTCAGCCGGTCTCGCGGCAACGGATCGCAAACTTGTGCCATATGGCGCGCTGGTTGCCACTTTCCATACCGGCCTCGGCTGCCTGCTTGGCCCATCGTTGCTGTTTTTTGTGACCAAGATGGTCGTGGGATGACACACCGATGGATACCTTCGATCCGCAAGCGGAACGTAGTGCGATTGCTGGGGCATTGATGCATCCCAAGCGCTTTTTCAACCCGCACGACTTATTGTGGGGCCGGGACGCGACGTCCCTCACGTCCGAGGAAGATTTACCCGATTGGGCGTCAAGCGATTGGTTGCGCAGTGCGCCGACAGTGGTCAGGCGTGAAAAGGTCACCGACCTTGATTACATCCCTGTCGGTCTGCGCGGCGCCACGCGCGAGCAACGTCACATGACATATCTGCGACGTGACCGTGTGGTACGTTGGGTAACGCCGGAAATGTTGTCGCAAGCGGCAATATTGGACAACGCGCTGCGCTTTGGCCAGTTCGCCGCCATCGACACGCTGCTCAAAATTGCCCGCAGGCTCGATGCGCTGAACCTGGCGTGGGGGCCGACCGGCAGCGTCGGGTTTACGCTGGCCAGCGGGATTCTTGCAATGCGCCCCTCCAGCGATCTGGATCTCGTCGTCCGTGCACCCGAGATGCTCGACGCCTGCACGGTCAAAGCGCTATGCGCCATGGATTCCCTTGCAAGCTGCCGCCTGGACATCCAGATCGATACAGGCCATGGCGCGTTCTCGATCGCGGAATGGGCGCAGGGCAAGCGGCGCGTATTGCTCAAGACCGATTCCGGCCCCTTGCTGACTCGCGCGCCCTGGTGCGATGGTAAGCGCGTAACCGAAAGGCCGGCGTGAGCGTGCTATTCAGCTTTCCCGGTCAGGGTGCACAGCAACCGGGAATGTTGCATGCGCTGCCCCCGCATGCCGAGGTGGAACGGACGTTAAACGAAACGGCCGAGGCATTGAAACTCGACCCCCTGTCGCTCGATAGCGAGCAAGCGCTGCAATCGACAGTTGCGGTACAGCTATGTCTCACGATTGCCGGCGTCGCGATGGCGCGCCTGTTCATTGCAGAAGGTGCGCGTCCGGAAATGGTGGTCGGATTTTCGATTGGCGAATATCCCGCTGCAGTAGTAGCCGGCGCGTTGGGATACGCCGACGCGCTGCATCTGGTTGCACTGCGCGCCCATTTGATGGAAGACGCGTTCCCGAACGGCTACGGCATGGCGGTCATCGTCGGGCTTGAGCGCGCTCAGCTTGAAGCATTGATCGCACGGGTACACAGCAACGCAACGCCGGTCTATCTCGCCAACTTGAACGCGGAACGCCAACTGGCGATCTCGGGGGCCGAATCTGCCTTGCGCGCAGTAATGGCGCTGGCAAACGAACAAGGCGCGAGCAAGGCTGAGCGCCTCGCCGTCAAGGTGCCATCGCATTGCCCTTTGTTTTTGCCCGCTACGCAAGAACTGGCAAAAGCGTTTGCAGGCGTTCGGGTGCTCAAGCCGTCGTTGACCTATCTCAGCAGCAGCGCAGTACGGGCACTATTCCAGCCGAACCGGATTGCGGACACGCTCGCCGCTAATATGGCGCGGCAGGTGCATTGGTCCGAAACCGTGCGGCTGGCATGGGAGCGGGGCGCCAGGATCGCAGTGGAAATGCCTTGTGGTTCCGTCTTAAGTAAGTTGACAGAACCCGTGTTGATCAATGGCCGCGCAATCTCGTGCCAAGGTATGCGAATCGATACCCTGCTCGCTTTAATGTCGCCCTAGCGGCTTAGTGTCGTCACTTTTTTGTAATGACTTTGTCATTCGCCCGTTTCAGGTCGGGGAGCATACTTTACTCGCCGTATTCCTGTAGTTGCACGCAGTTATATTTAACAGCCAATCTCAACCTATCACTAAGGAGTAACCATGAACACTGCTTCCAAACCAGTACGCACCCTTTCCGCAATCGCAACCGCCTTGTTGCTGGCTTTCGCCATAACGCCGGCATCTGCAGACCCCATCAAGAACATCGTGTTGGTGCACGGCCAGTTCGCCGATGCCTCGGGTTGGAAACCGGTGTACGACATCCTGACCAAGGACGGCTACAACGTCAATATGGTGCAGGAACCGTTGACTTCGTTGCAGGAAGACGTTGCCGCCACGGTGCGCGTGCTGGCGCGCCAGCCGGGACCGAGCATTCTGGTCGGCCACAGCTATGGCGGTGCGGTCATCACGCAGGCCGGCACAGACCCGCACGTGGCCGGCCTCGTCTATATCGCCGCCCACGCGCCGGACGAAGGCGAATCCACCGCGATCAACAAGAATAAAATTCCCGGCCAAATCCGTACCGTCACCACGCCGGATGGCTTCGTGTTCGTCGACCCAGCCCATTTTCACGAAGACTTTGCCGGCGACTTGCCGGCTGATCAAGCCGAATTCATGGCGCACTCGCAAATTCCTGCGGCAGCGCGGGTCAATACCACGCTCATCACCAATCCGGCATGGCGCATCAAGCCGAGCTGGTATATGGTGGCAAAACAGGATCGCGCCATCAATCCCGACCTCGAACGCATGTACGCCGCTCGCGCCCACAGCCATACCGTGGAAGTCGATGGCGCGCATACTATCTACATATCGCGTGCCAAGGAAGTCGCCGCGATGATAGAAGAAGCTGCACAATCGACCGGCGGCTGATCGGCACGGCGTTTTTTCGCCCGGATTAGACTCTGGTTTCGGCAAACGCCGGCCATGGAAAAAAGGATACGAAGTGCTTGTTATGTATATTGGGCCGTCATGCAGATTGCATGAAGGCTGCGTGATTGCACGCGCGATGAAAACACGATTTCCCGCGGACTCGGTGCCATTGCCGCAGCTTCGAGGACCTTCGCTCGGATCGGTGACGCCGGAAGCAGGGCACATTCTGCTTTTGCCCTACACGCGGTGCCACGGCGTGCTACATCTTCACATAAGAGTGAGGCCAATCCTTTTCATATAAGCTTCCAAGACCGTATTTTCACCGATTGAAGTAATTGCGCCAATGTAGCCATCCGGTCGAACAAGAATCCAATCACCAGCTGCAACGCCATAAATGTCGCGGACATACCCGCCGTCATCGATGATGTCGCCCCGCAGGCCAACCCTATGAATATGGAGATTTGGACGGGCCGCGATAGTAGCGGCGCTATCCACCTCATAGCCGATTAGAGTCCAGTGCGGCCCACGCAACAATTCAAATAATCTGACGGGTTGACCTGCTGCGCTGCGAATCGGAGCATCGGGCGCGCGATCTCCCGCCAGCACGCCGCCACACCGTTCTGGCGTCTCCAATGCAAGCGACGACTCGGGATAACCGATATCGAGTTGCTGCACCTCACGTCCCCGCCGCATATCGCCGCGCTTTGCAGCGTCCAACAGCTTGGTGGTAAGACCAAGCATTTCCGCCGCAACCGGCCGACGTTCTTCCTCATAAGAATCGAGCAGCGAATCCGGTGCGCCTTTGAGCACCGAAGCTAGTTTCCAACCGAGGTTGTAAGAATCCTGCACACTGGTATTGAGGCCCTGCCCACCGGTAGGCGGATGAATATGCGCCGCGTCCCCCGCGAGAAATACGCGACCGATTCGGTAGCGTTCAGCGAGGCGCGCGTTCATGTTATAAGCAGACGCCCACGACACCGAATCGATTACGATGTCATCGCGCCCGGTCCGTTCCGTCACCATCTTGCCCAGCCCCGGAGCCGACAGATCCACCTCACCCTCAAGCGGAATAGGTGCTTGCATTTGAAACAGATCGGTCCCTGCCAACGGGCAGAGAGATACCATATTGGCCATCGAACCTTCGTTGAAGCGGTGCCATGCATACCGATCGAGTCCGCGCAAATGAAGGTCGGCAACGAGCGCGCGAACACCTAACGTCTTGCCGGGGAATTCGATATTGAGCGCATGCCTGACGAAACTCCGGCCCCCGTCTGCGCCAATCAAATAACGCACACGGATGACTTGCTCTTGTCCCCGATTTTCCATTCGCACCGTCACGCCGTCATTGTCCTGTTCGAAGGCGCGCAATTCGCAACCGAATTGCGGCTGATGGCCCAACTCAGCAAGCCGTTCGCGCATCACGGCCTCGGTCAAAAATTGCGGCACCAGCAGTGGGCTTTGATAGGGTTCAGCGGGCGTTGGATCGCGCCTCTCCATCACACTTGACTCTGTGAAGCTGCCATCACTTAGGTATTGGCGCTCCGGCGGATAAATGCCGCCTGCGGCTGCAATCCGGTCAATGATGCCCAAGTCCTCGAAAATCTCTTGGCTGCGCGGTTGAATGCCCTTGCCACGAGAACCGGGAAACGGGCCATCCATTTTTTCAATGATACGCAACGACACGCCGCGCCGGGCGAGATCGATAGCTAAAGTGAGTCCGGCTGCTCCGGCTCCGCAAATCAGAACGTCGGTTTCAAATTTTTCCAAGGTGAGCCTCACGTGTTGATTGATTCATTCGACACCGCTGCCGCTTGTCGTGCGCGCAGATACGCCAGAAGATATGACAGCTTTTCGGTGCTGATTGACAATAACCCCATCACAACGCCTAATTTCGCAAATGATTTGGCATCGAACCCGCCCGATTGCGCAATCATTAGCTGCAGCACCGCCATGATCGCTAAACCGATCACAAACGTCTTGAGGCCACTCTTGGTCACGATAAGTTTTCGTTGCACATCGATTTCCCGAATTGCGAGACGCGCTTGGATAGCTCCCATCGCTGCGCCGACGAGACTGGCGATCACAGTTGCGGTCACGCTGACAGGGGTCACTCCGAAGAATTGATAACTCATGGCAGCCGCCACCCACATGACTGTCGGCATGATCCATAAGCGCTTCACAGAAAGGCCGCCCTGGCGGGAGATCTTGAGCGCGGCCACGATCCCAGCGGCCAGGCCGATGCAGCTTAGCAAAGCGAGTAAATTGCTGTTCATGCCTGATCCCTTTCATTGTATTGAAAAGCACTATTATCCCGAGTAATATTCGGATTTTGTACTCGCTTTCGGAGCGCAGCCAAGGCCATGCGTAGAGATAAGCAACCCATTGATTCATATAGAAAAAATCCGCGCCAGCGACGATCGGCCGTGACGGTTGAAGCGATTCTTGAAGCGAGTGCTCGGATTTTGCAGAGCCAGGGGCTGCAGGCGTTCAACACAAACGCGGTTGCGGAGCGCGCCGGCATCAGCGTCGGGACGCTGTATCAATACTTCCGCAACAAGGATGCGATCCTGCTTACCTTGGCTCGGCGCGAACTTGCCAAGACGCCGGATAAGATGCTCGCCGCGTTTACAGGCGCTTCAGCGGGCGCGGAAGATCCCGTTCTTTTGGGTGTGCGCGCATTGTTGAAGGCGTTCGGCGGCCGTCAACGGTTGCGCAAGGTGCTCATCGAATCCCTTATCGCGCGCGGCTTCACCGACGAATTGACGCGGCCGGTCGAAAGGGTCGCCGAAGCCGTCGCAATGCAGTTGCGTAGCGGCGAGCTGGGGTACGTATTTGACCCATCCCCGGTGCAAATGTTTGTCCTGACCAGATCGATCATCGGCATCGTACGATCCGCCGTGATGGAGCAATCGAGCTTTCTCGATTCGCCTGCGCTTGAGCATGAACTGACCGTTCTCCTGAAGTCCTATGTCCAGACTTTTCCAATCAAGGCGGAACATGTTGGGCGGCAAAGTAAAAAATGAAGGGATTTCGGCTTCAATCCACGATTAAGCAACGTGGATCGTTGCATTCAAATCGCCATTACTCATATTCTTGGCAACATGTTTCCCAATGTAGCAAGTAATTGTTGGTGTCGGCAACAAGGGCTCAATTACCGCAATGAAGGTAAAGCGGTCTGCTGAGGGAAAAACTGGCAGTGACGAAGGAGTCGAGTGGTTTCAAAATGAGCGTAACCAAAAGACTGTTGCGAAATTGCCGCAGCGTTGTTGCTGGGGACTTCCATCCACTTCTTTGCCGAATCTCTCGTACGGTCCACATCGTTGTGTGGCCACCCTGACATCGCCACAGCCAGCCAAACTGAATCTGGCTTTCAATCGGAACCGCGGCGACAACAGAGTGAACGACAACAATAATTGACCGACCACGTTCCAGAAAACGAGTTGTTTTGATAATTGACTTTATGGAATTTTCTCTCGCAAGAATGTCAATCGCGCAAATCATATAAGTTACTTTCCGCTGCTCTGCGCGCCTGGGCAACCATCGTCGCAATAAATGAGTTCATTTAATTCAGATTACCGCAAGATTTTTTGATGTATAGTCGATCCAGCGCAATACACTTCAAATTGCGGCCTTTCTGTGACATCTTTGTGAATGAATTTGCAGCAAATTGACAAGATGCCGATCTCTGATGTGAATGGTAAAACTACCATATCGTTGCCTGCTTAACCAGCTTCTGCAGGCAGCACTCAAGTCCATTGAATTTTCCCTCCGGTGTGGATGCCGCATTGCGTTGCGGCGAGGTCCGTGCAGCCGTGGCCATATCCGTCGATTTGCAGACGGTTGAAATGTTGCACATTGCATTTTTAACTTGAGCGTGGGTTGAAAATGCGTTTGAAGGATCGAGCAATTCAATGTTAAACACCCGCGTTTAATAGAATGAATTAAATCCGGCTGCGGTGCAGTCGGTACACAGGGATTACACATCATGAAATGTCATGGCTCGCTGAATCATATTTACCGCCTGGTCTGGAGTCAGGTAACGAATAGTTGGGTAGCTGTGGCGGAAACCGCGCGCGGGCGCGGCAAAGGCGGGAGGCGCAAGCTGGTGGCGGTAACCTTGTCGTTGAGCGCAGTTGCGTTCAACATGCAGCTGGCCCTGGCCGGGCCGACTGGCGGACAAGTGGTTTCCGGCAGCGCTAGCATTGCGACGACTGGCAACACGACTACCATCACGCAAGGGACACAAAACGTGTCCCTGAGCTGGCAATCGTTTAATATCGCGCCTCAAGAGACCGTCGATTTCGTCCAGCCGTCGGCAAGCAGCATTGCGGTTAACCGCATCTTCGACACCAACGGCACGCAAATCCTTGGGCACCTGAATGCCAACGGCCAGGTGTATTTGATCAATCCGAACGGCATCCTGTTCGGTGCGGGCGCGCAAGTCAACGTCGGCGGGTTGGTGGCTTCCACGCTGGACTTGAATGATGCCAGCTTGAGCTCCAGCACGCGCTCGTTCAGCGGTTCCGGAACGGGTTCGGTGGTCAACCAAGGCACGATTATCGCAAAAGGGAACGGCAGTGGCGGTGGCTATGTATCTCTGCTGGGTAACACTGTCAGCAACCAAGGCACGATCACCGCGCAACTCGGCACGGTCGCGCTGGGCGCGGGCAACGCTGTTACTCTCACCTTCAGCGGCAATAATCTGGTCGGCCTGCAGGTAGACCAGAGCGTATTGAACAGTCTCGCCGAAAACGGCGGCTTGATCCAGGCCGATGGCGGCACCGTGGTCATGACAGCTGGCTCAGCCAAGAGCCTGCTCGCTTCGGTCGTCAACAACACCGGCATCATTGAAGCGCGCACAGTCAATCAGCGGGAAGGCACGATTACATTGTTGGGCGGCATGGCGGCGGGCACGGCCAATGTCGGCGGCAGACTGGATGCCTCCGCACCGGACGGCGGCAACGGCGGCAATATTGAAACCAGCGCTGCGAACGTCAAGATCGCGGACGGCGCAAAAGTGACCACCGCAGCGAGCACGGGCTTGGCCGGCACTTGGCTGATCGACCCGACCAACTTCACCATATCTTCTGGTAGCGCCGCACAAACTACGAGCGGCATCGGCGCCTCAACCTTGCAGACGAATTTGGGTTCAGGCAACGTCAGCATCACCACTTCCCCCGCCGCCCACGGCAGCGACCTCGGCGATATCAACGTCGATGCGGCCGTCACCTGGAGCGCCAACAAGCTCACCCTCACTGCAGCGAACGACGTCGACATCAACGCGGTGATGACTGCCAACAATACTGCAGCCCTCTCCCTTACACCCGGCGGCAATGTCAATGTCGGCTTCAACTCCAGTGGTGGATTCTCGGGGCAAGTGGACTTCTTCCAAGCAAATGGCACGACGCCCCGTTTCGGCACCGGCTTCCTCACGATCAACGGAACTGTATACACTGTCATTGATCCCACTTCCCTTAGCGCTTTGCAAGGGATTGGCGCCAGCACCACCACCCTGTCCGGTCATTACGCATTGGGCGCAGATATCACGGGCGGCGCCTTTACGCCAATCGGCACTAATGCCGCTCCATTCACCGGTAACTTCAACGGCCTGGGGCACGTCATCAACGGCCTCCTGCCTACTACTGAAGCGTCTACCGGCACCGGCTTGTTCGGCGGTTCGAGCGGTGTGATCCAGAACGTGGGGTTGGTGGGTGGGAGCGTGAGTGTGAGCGGCTCGAATTACTCTGGCAGCTTGGTCGGAGCCAATTACGGCACCGTTCGCAATAGTTATTCGACGGCCAGTGTGGCCGCAAGCAACAACTCTGTATTCGTCGGCGGCCTGATCGGGTATCAATATGGCGGTACGGTGACCAACAGCCATGCGACGGGCACGGTGGGCGGCGGCAGTAATTCAACCTACGTCGGCGGCCTGGTGGGGAATAACGTTGGCGGCACCATCAGCAACAGCTATGCGACAGGCAGCGTGACGGGATCGAGCTACAACGTCGGCGGGCTGGCAGGGCAGAACAATGGTGGTACGATCAGCAACAGCTATGCGACGGGCAATGTGGCCGGCAGCACCAACGTCGGCGGCTTGGTGGGGATTAGTCAGGCCAGCGGTGCTGCGAACAGCACGATCAGCAATAGTTATGCCACAGGCGCCGTGACCGGCACGGTCGGCGTCGGCGGCCTGGTCGGCGCCAACTACGGTTCCACCTATGGGGCTTTTACCAGCACGATCAGCAACAGCTATGCGACGGGCGGCAGCGTGGCCGGCACGAGCAACGTCGGTGGGTTAGTAGGAATCAACGCCGGCAATTACGGCGGCGGCACGGTCAGCAATAGCTATTCGACGGGTAGCATAACGGGCACGACTCATGTCGGCGGCCTGGTGGGGAGCAACACTGCTGCCACTCCTAATCCTAACAATTCTGTGACCTATACCGGCACGGTCAGCAATAGCTTTTGGGATACCACGAGTTCCGGGAAGTTAACATCTGCAGGGGGGAAGGGCATGGCGACTAGCGCCATGCAAACGCAGGCCAATTTCACGTCGTCTACGTCTGCCAATGGCAGCGTGAATCCCGGCTGGAATTTTACCAATACCTGGGTGATGTATGCCGGTGGCTACCCGCTGCTCGTGGCCGATATGATACCGCTGACCGTGACGGCTAATAGCGTTTCCACGCCCTACACCGGACTGACGTATTCGGGCACTGGCGAGGGCGTGACTTACACGATTGCAGGCGTGACATCCTCTATTGCGCCCGCCAGCAATTTGGTTACCACGGGCCTAAGCTATAGCGGAAGCGCACAAAGCGCAGTCAATGTTACTGGTAGCCCGTATGTTATTGCACCAGGAGGACTGACTTCCAACAACCAACAAGGTTATTGGATTACCTACGTCAACGGGTCGTTAACGCTGACTCCCGCGCCGTTGACGGTCACCGGTCTGTCCGGCACCGGGCGCGCCTACAACGGCAGCACGGTCGATGCGCTGGCCGGCACGGCGGTATTGTCGGGTCTGGTCAACAGCGAGCTGCTGACCTTGAGCAATGCCGCCAGCGGCACGCTGGCCAGCGCCAACGCCGGTAGCGAAGCCGTCACCGCTGCGCTCGGGCTGGTCAGCGGAACGGGATTGGCCTCCAACTACAGTTTGACGCAGCCCACTTTGTCCAATGTCACTATTACCCAAGCGCCGCTGACGGTCACCGGCTTGTCCGGTACCGGGCGCGCCTATAACGGTAGCACGGTCGATGCGTTGACCGGCACGGGCGTATTGTCGGGCCTGGTCAACAGCCAGCTGCTGACCTTGAGCAATGCCGCCAGCGGCACACTCGCCAACGCCAATGCCGGTAGCGAAGCCGTCACTGCTGCGCTCGGGCTGGTCA
>Ga0302315_10000668_pt1 | contig 37438 bp, 33 predicted proteins | sample III_Palsa_N3_1_FD_200532 | JGI IMG/M metagenome (GOLD analysis project Ga0302315, IMG submission 200532) | Peat permafrost microbial communities from Stordalen Mire near Abisko, Sweden - III_Palsa_N3_1 | ecosystem: Environmental > Terrestrial > Soil > Palsa > Peat permafrost | place: Sweden...
AGTGCCGATGCGGTTGGCGGAGGCGGGATGTTGGCGATGGCGCCGGGAAAAGGCATCATGGCGCACCGCGAGCCCAACGGCATGCTGCATACGTATGTGGGGTTGAAAAAGCCAGAGGACTGGATTCCCGGCATCGACTTCTCCAATCCGGCGGCGGCCGTGGCCTGCGTCGCCAAAGAGTTCGACGGCTGGGCCCCGGAGCTGACCGCGCTCTTCACCGACGGTGAGACCGACCCTGTGCCGCGCCCAATTTACTCCCTCCCGGTCGATCACCGATGGAACCGCGTACCCGGCGTGACGTTGCTTGGCGATGCAGCGCACTTGACGGCTCCATCGGGCGAAGGGGCCAACCTCGCCATGTACGACGGCGCTGAACTCGCGAAGGCCATCGCCGCGAGCCGGGGGGACGTAGAAGCCGCGCTCATTGCGTATGAGAGAGACCTCTTTCCGCGCAGTGCCTCCGAGGCTCCGGAGGCGGACCGGATGCAAGAGGTGCTCTTTGGCGACAACTCGCCTCAAAGCCTGCTTGACTTCTTCGCTGAGAACCAGCCCGTCAAATAGTTGCTTGCACGCATTCTCTGCCTTACCTGCCGCGGGTTGGACTAGTCGCGACAAGTCGTCCTGTGCTTACTAATATGCAGTCGATGAGTGCATTGGCAATTTATCACTCATCCCCAGTTGGCGCTAACATGCCGAAGCACTCATTTGCCTTCCGGAAGTTTGCCCCCCGCACAGCACCCGTGCGCCATTGCAAAGTCATCGGCGATCTCTTCTACCGGGATGAACCGTTTTGCGGCGAGGCATACCTGGCCTGCGTTACTGAACGCGGCTTGTGATGGCCGCCGCAACGCCTTCGGAATATCTGCATTCTTAGATACGATGAAGCGTCAGAGCCACCTAACTCTATGATGGTCCTCTTGATTACTTTTCCCGCCTCTGAGGCGATTGCGGAACCGGTTCGCACGCTCCCGGTAACGGAAGCTCCCTGGACACGCGGGTCATTAATGACGTTGACGGTATCTTCGGTCTTCAGAATAGATTCTGAAACACCCCTCGGAAAAGCCGGCTTCAAGCATTACGCACTCAAACTCGAGGGAGTTTTTCTGCGTGTTGGGTGAGTGCTTTACCAAAAAAACATTTCCTGCCAGGAGAGTCGGAAGAGCCATGCGGGTCAATTACTATATCGGAAGATTCCAAGGCATGATCGCAAGGATCGGCCCAAGCGGTGGAGTTACAGCTTCAGCGTCACCGCGGCGTTATCTACCACGTTGTCCCACTTGGCGTCCTCGTTGCCATAGGTGTCGTGCCAGCGCCACCACTTGTAGCGCGCCGTCTGCGGATAGCCCTCCGGCGAGTCCTCCCAATCTTCCTGCCGTCCCAGCGGCGTGACATCCAGATAGCTCCACAGGCTGCCCATGGCTTCATCGCCACGGCTGTTGATGAAGTACGTGCGGAAGATCTTATCGTTCTCGTCCCTGAAGAATACGTTGTTCCCGTGCCACTCATCGACACCGAAGTCCTTATCGAAGTCGTCAGTGATGGTATACCACGGGATCTTGTCCCACCCCATGCGCTGTTTCAGACGCGCAATATTTTCCTGCGCTCCGCGTGAGGCGTAAGCCAGCGTGGTATCACGAGCATGCAGGTGCGAGAGGTGCGAGACCTGGTCTGCGCCAAGCGAGCATCCCACGCATGCGTGGTCAGGCCAGCCATAAACATTCGAATCGTAGAAGGCGCGATAGAGTACGAGCTGCCGCCGACCTTCGAAGAGATCGAGCAGTGAGACCTTCCCCTGCGGACTTTCAAAGACATACTCTTTCTCAACCCCGAGCCACGGCATCCGCCGCCGCGCCGCCGCGAGTGCGTCGCGCGAGCGAGTATGCTCCTTCTCTTTGACCAGCATCTCCTGCCACGCCTTATGCCATTCCTCCGCCGACACTACCGGAGGCTTCTTCATCTTTGCAATCTGTTCACTGCTCTGCTGATTGATTGTCATCGCTTCCTCCCTGTTTGCGCTCACGCGCTTTCCTGTTCCAGACCTTTGCGACGGCGAGCGCAGAAACACCGCCCGTCGAGATAGCACCCGCCGCAATCCATACCGCGGTAGCCATGCAGAAGGGACACATGACTACCTGCCTGCCCGCTCCGCTGCTGCCATGCGGATACGTCCGATCAACTGGTTCCGGCCTCCGTTCACGATGCGCTCCTGCTCATCTACCCAGCCCATCGCGCGGTGCACGAAGCGCATGCGCGTTAAGCCTTTTTCCTCCGTGAGGCGATATCGGAGGTTCGAAATCGTAGGGTTCGACATAAAGAGAGACCCTCAAAGCATGAAGTAATTTATGGTTACGATTTTGGGCTCTGCATCAAAGCAAAGTGGCCGCTTTGGTCGTCTGTGGCCTGCAGGATGCGTGAGCCTCCGGGTACGTCCATGGGTGGCATCATTACTTTGCCGCCGGCGTCGATCACACGTTTCTGCGCGGCCTCAATATCGTCGACGGTGAAGTAGAACTTCCAGTGCGGCAGGATGCCTTCAGGAATTCCAGGGCCATTGCGATTCATGATTCCACCGGTGTAGAGAGGCTTGTCGGTGCGGAAGGTTTGGTAGATACCCATGGCACCCATGTCATGAGAGTAGTCTTTCTGCCAACCGTAGTGCCTGGAGTAGTAATCGAAGGCTTTTGCTGCGTCATCGGTGAGCAACTCATGCCAGCCCACGTTGCCCACCGCCATTTGATCCAGACGAGGCGGAGCATTTTGGTTACCGGGTTCGAAGAGCAGGTACTTCACCTTTTGCGGGTCCAGCACGACAGCGAAACGGCCGACGCCAGGGATGTCCTGAGCGGGTTTCACGATGGTTCCGCCATCGGCTGTTACAGCCTTTAGTTCTTCGTCAAGCTTTGTGGTGTGGATGTGGCCCAGCCACTCGGGAGGTAACTCAGGCGCGCCTGCGCCAGCCCAGGTCATCATCCCGCCGACGTCTTTGCCATCTTTACCGAAGATCATGTAGGTGAAGCCAGGCATACCAACGTCCTTGACGTCCCACCCAACTACCTTCTTGTAGAAGTCGACTGCCTTATCCATGTCATTTGTTACAAGTTCATACCAGATGAATCCGTCTGCCATTTCGCACCTCCCATTTAGCAATGTATCGCTATAAAGTAGACACCGTCCACAAACGTTACCACTGCAAAGTGGATGCTGTCCACAATCATCCTTCTCCGCGTTACACTCTTCTTGAACAGACAATGAAAAAGACCGTCTCCATTCAAAAACGCAAGACCTTTCGTCATGGCAATCTGCGCAACACGCTCGTAACAGCTGGGCTTGAGATGGCGCGGCTTGGAGGACCCAATGCAGTCGTTCTGCGAGAGGCGACCCGGCAGGCGGGTGTCTCTCCGAATGCGGCTTACAGGCACTTTGCCAGCCAGGCTGAGTTGCTGGATGCGGTACGATCGGCCTGCCTGTCCCGGCTCGCCGCGGCAATTGAAGATGAGATGAAGAAGCACCATCCAGGACGCGATCCGCAAGCGTTTGCACAAAAAAGTTTGCGTGCGGTGGGCATAGGATATCTGGCATTCGCGATGAGAGAGCCAGGGATGTTTCGCACGGCTTTCTCGGTTCCACCGCCGGTTCATTCTCCTAACCCGGCAAATACAGCGTCTATGGGGCTCAACCCGTTTCAGCTGCTTTCGCTGGCTCTGAATCGCATGCAGGAGAGCGGCTTGCTCAACAAGAAAGATCGCAAAGATGCGGAGTATCTTGCGTGGTCGACAGTTCACGGGCTGTCACTTCTGGTCCTTGAGGGGCCGCTGCATAAGATGCCACATGAGATGGTGCTGGCGTTAGGCGAGCGGCTGGTGGTCATGGTGGAACGCGGTCTCAGCTAGCTAAGAGCCGCCGCCTCTACTTGCATATTAGCGCCACCATAATCGCATACCGAGAAAAGTGGGTGCTCGATCAATTCGAATCGACGAATAACTGAAACAAGAGCCAATGACCAATAACCACCAATAATGAATGAGTTACACTTGTTCAGACCGCAATATTTGGTGGGGATTCAATGATCGCCCTCTTACTGGTAACTTAACGGCGGCGTGCATCACTGAACGAGGCTGTCTCTTGCCACCGTTCTAGAATCAATAATTTAGACGTGGACTGGCTTTGAACTGATGAAATTTTACCTTCTTCTGTCGGGTTGCATCATCGCCCGGCTGTGACAAAACCGCTTACGTTCTTCTCTTGCCGGACTGAATCAGGGTACTGGCCACATGAGTACCAGCGGCCAAAATATCTTCAAAAAAAGATGGATCATCTACAGCACTAGCCAGCTGCAGAGTTCCAATCAGAAGACCCACCGTGACGATGGAGATCCGCTATCCGGCTCCTGGCGCGGCAGCCTGCGCAATGTTCTACTTGCTTGCGACAGCCTTTTCTGATGGAAGTTGTGAAATGTCCCAACCGCCGCCGACTGCTTCAATAAGCTGAACACTGCTGGTCATCTGTTGAACGTACAGGTTGATTCCGGTTTGTTGATTGCTTAATAGACTCGTCTCTGCTGTAAAGACATTCAGATAGGTATCGACACCGGTCTTGTAGCGAATATTGGACAGGTCATAGTAACGCTGCGCGGCGACGATGGCTTCCTGCTGCTCTTGTCGTTGCTGGCCCAGGAGTCGCTCCGCCGCGAGATAATCTTCTGTCTGCTGGAACGCCGTGAGCACCGTTTGGCGATAGGCCGCGGCATTCGCTTCGTACTGCGCCTTGTACTGATTAAGGAGCCCTCGACGAAGGCCTCCATCAAAGAGCGTTTCGGATGCGGATGGGCCAACCGAGAAGAATCGGCTTGGCCAGGTGAACAGGCTACCGATCCTGGAGCTTTCCAAACCAAGGTCGCCCCCGATGTTAAAGGCCGGATAGTACGCCGCAGTTTCGACTCCGATGAGGGCATTGGCCTGGGCCATGCTCCGTTCCGCTGCCGCGATGTCGGGCCGGCGTTGCAGAATTTGCGAGGGCACACCGATGGGAATCACAGGCACGCTTGTCGTCAGCGATCGCCTGGGCATGGAGAACGAAGATGCAGCTTGCCCAATGAGCAGGGCGATCGCGTGCTCATATTGAGCTCGAGCGATCCGGAGATTGGTTGTTGAGGCGATCGCAGTCTTGAGGCTGAGCTCCGCTTCAGCGACCGACTGCTCCGTATCGACGCCGGTCCTGCTGCGCACCTGAGTAAGCCTGAGATTCTCCTGATACGCAATGACTGTTTTCTCGTAGAGGTCGATCAGCGCGTCCTGACCCCGTAGCTCGAAGTAGTATTCGGCGAGATTCGCCTGCTGGCTAAGACGTTCATTGGCCAGGTCGGTGGCGCTGACCTGCGCGGCGTTCGCATACTCGCGGACGGTATTGCGAATGCGTCCCCACACGTCGGGTTCCCAGGAGATATCAAAAGGCAGGCTGAAGTCGTTGCTGTTGGAGTTGACGCCAGCGAATTGTGAAACTTCAGTGCCGGAGGTACGGCCTCGTGTATACGAGGGTCCGACGGAGATGGTCGGATAGTAAGAGGCACGTGCCTGTTTGATCTGGGCTCGCGCTGCCATGAGGTTCTGAAAAGACTGTGCAATGTTCTGGTTCGACGTATTGAGCTTTTCTTCAAGCGAATTCAGTTCAGGCTCCTGGTAGAGTTCCCACCAGTTGCCGCGCAGGGTGGCGTCCTGCGGCGTTGCCGGCGTCCATGTGGTGCCGTCGGTGGACTGCTGTGGAACTGCCTCCTTGAACGCCGGTGGCGCCTGGGTTACGGGAGCAATGTAGCGAGGGCCGACGACGCATCCTTCAAGGAGCGCGAGAGACGCAGTCAGCGCCAGCATTCTGAAGGAAGCGGGTATTCGAGGCAAAGATACTTGTTTCCTGACAACTCTCATGCTGTCTTCCTAACTGGCTGTATTACTCGCTACCAGGGGGTTTGGGGTGGCGGAATTACTGACGCCGCGCCGGCGTTTGATCCATTGGCTGAAACGATCAAAGTAGAGATAGATGACAGGCGTTGTGTAGAGCGTCAGCACCTGACTGAAGAGAAGGCCGCCGCAGATCGCGATGCCCAGAGGGCGGCGCAGCTCCGAGCCGGTGCCGGTGCCGAGGGCAAGTGGGAGCGCTCCGAAGAAGGCCGCCAAGGTGGTCATGAGGATGGGACGGAACCGCAGCATGGCGGCTTCGAAGATCGAGTCTTCCGTACTCATGCCCTGCTCGCGTTCGGCGAGAAGGGCGAAGTCGATCATCAGGATTGCATTCTTTTTGACGATTCCAATGAGCAGGAAAATACCGATTACCGAGATCACATCGAACTCGCTGTGAAAGACCAAGAGGGCAAAGATGGCGCCCACGCCTGCCGAAGGGAGTGTTGTCAGGATCGTGATGGGATGGATAAAACTCTCATACAGCACGCCGAGGACGATGTAGATCGAGAGCAGAGCGGCGACGATCAGCATTGGTTCGGTCGAAAGTGAGGCAAGAAAGGCCTGAGCGGTTCCAGCGAACTGCCCGCGTACCGACGGTGGTGTTCCGATACGCTGCTGCATCTGGTTGATGGCCGTGGTTGCCTGGCCAAGCGAGGTACCGGGCGAGAGATTGAAGGAGATCGTAACCGACGGGAAGAAAGACGAGTGATTCACGGCGAGAGGTGAGGTTGCGGCATGTGCCTTCGTGAAAGCCTGCAGGGGCACGGCTTTGTTGCCCGACGCATGGACATAGGTTGAATTCAGGGTCGTTGGGTCCCGATAGTACTGCGGCGCGGCCTCCATGACGACGTAGTACTGGTTGAGCGAGGTGTAGATGGTTGAGACCTGAGCTTCACCAAACTCGTAGTAGAGCGACTGATCGATGAGTTGAGGGGTGACGCCGAAACGAGAGGCAGTGGATCGATCGTAGTTCAGCAGCATCTGGAGACCGCCGTTTTGCTGATCGGTCGTAACATCCTTTAGCTGTGGCATCTTCAGCATCTGCTTGTAGAGCGCGGGCCCCCAGGTTCCAAGGTCATTGACTGTGTCGCCCGAGAGCTGGTATTGGTACTGGGCGTTGCTCTGACGGCCACCTACGCCGAGGTCCTGTGCGGCCTGCAGGAACGTTGAAGCTCCGGTCAGGGCAGCGAGCTTCGGTCGCAGCCTGTCGACGACCTCGCCTGCGGTCACATCTCGCAGAGCCCTCGGCTTAAGGGAGAGAAAGACAAAAGCGCTATTGCTCGCGCCCCCACCACCGCCGGTAAAACCAGCCACGGTCTGGACCGCCGGGTCTGCCCCGATGATGCGCTGCACATCAAGCAGCGAGTCGCGCATTGAGGGGAAGGAGGCATCCTGCGAGCCCTGAAGACCGCCGAAGATCAGGCCGGTATCCTGCATCGGAAAGAGACCCTTAGGGACGTACATCAGAAGGGGCACGTTGAGTGCGAGAGTCGCGACCAGGCTCAGGATGACGAGTATTGGATGCTTAAGTGTCCAGGTAAGCGTTCGGCGGTAGCCGCCGAGAAGGCTAGTGAATGCGCTTTCGCTGACATGATAGAAGCGGCCGTGCTTCTCCGGACCCGCTGGCTTCAGCAGATACACACACATCATCGGTGTTACGGTCAGCGAGATCACCATCGAGACGGCAATCGAGATACAGAGCGTCATCGCAAACTCGTGGAAGAGACGGCCGATCAGACCACCCATGAACAAGAGAGGGACGAAAACTGCGATGAGCGACAGGCTCATCGAGAGCACGGTAAAGCTGACCTCTTGCGCGCCCTTCAGCGAGGCCTCCCATGGCGAGAGTCCCTGCTCGATGAAGCGTGTGATGTTCTCCATGACGACGATGGCGTCGTCGACCACGAAGCCAGTGGAGACGGTGAGAGCCATGAGGGAAAGGTTATTGACACTATATCCGAGTAAGTACATACCGGCGAAGGTGCCAACCAGTGACGTGGTCACGGCGACAGCCGGAATGAGCGTTGCCTGCGGACTGCGAAGGAAGATAAAAACGACCGCAACGACGAGGAGGATTGAGAGAACCATGGTGGTCTCGACGTCTTTCACCGAGGCGCGAATGGTCGTTGTGGTGTCGATGGCTATTTCGAGTTTGTCGGCAACGGGGATGGACGCTCTGATCCCCGGAAGCGCATGCTTGATGCTGTCAACGACCTTGATGACGTTTGCGTTGGGCAGCCGGTAGACAAGAAGCACCACACAGGGCTGGCTATTCGCATACCCTGCGGCGCGAGTAGTCTGCACGGAGTCGAAGACCTGCGCGACATCCTGCAGATGCACGACCGCTCCTGTGTTCGGATTCGTACCGATGACAAGAGGCGCGTAATCCTTCGCCTTCCTGATCTGATCGTTCGCGTTGATGTCGGCAGTGACAAAATCATCGCTGATCTGCCCCTTGGGTCGGTTCGAGTTCTGTTGCGACAGAATCTGCGCGACATCGGTGGTACCGATGCCGTAGCTGTTGAGCTGCTGCGGATTGAGATCGATCCGAACCGCCGGCAGGGAGCCACCGACGACCTGGACCTGCCCGACCCCGGAAAGTTGGGAGAGCTTTTGCTGAACGATGGAGGCGGCGGTGTCGAACAACTCGCCCTTGGTATGGATAGGCGAGGTCATGTAAAGCACCGCGGCTGGAAAGGCGGAGGAGTTTACTTTCCTGTACGTCGGGTTGGATGGCAGGTTCGAAGGCAGGTAAGTGCGTGCGGCGTTGATGGCAGCCTGCACATCGCGCGCCGCACCATCCACATCCCGGCTGTAGTCGAACTGCAGCGTGATGCCCGTGGTACCAAGGGTGCTTGAAGAGGTCATCTGCGTGACGCCGGCGATGTGTCCGAACTGCCGTTCAAGAGGGGTGGCGACAGATGACGCCATGACCTCAGGGCTGGCGCCTGGAAGTGTAGATGCCACGGTAATGGTCGCGAAGTCGACTTGCGGTAGGGATGCCACCGGAAGTGCCTGGAAGGCGATAGCTCCGGCCAGCGTAATCGCGATGACCATCAGGATGGTGGCGACCGGCCGCTTGATGAAGATGGCTGAGAGATTCATGGCTGCTCCGCCGAATGGGGATTCGCGAACGTATGCTTTCGGGTACGAGCGAAGCGTTGCGCAAGCCGGTCGAAGAACACATAAATGACCGGCGTGGTGTAGAGAGTCAAAACCTGGCTTACGAGCAGGCCGCCGACCATGGCAATACCGAGAGGACGTCGCAGCTCCGAACCTATGCCTGAGCCAAATGCCAAAGGAATACCGGCGAATAGAGCGCAAAGCGTGGTCATGAGGATGGGCCGGAAGCGTAGCAGCGAGGCCTCGAAGATAGCCTCCTCAGGGCTCATGCCGCGATTGCGTTCGGCGTCGAGTGCGAAGTCGACGATCATGATGCCATTCTTCTTCACGATGCCGATGAGCAGGATGATGCCGATGATGGCGACTACATCGAGGTCCTGATGTAAGAGACGTAGGGCGAGCAACGCACCGACACCTGCGGAGGGCAGTGTGGAGAGAATCGTGATGGGATGGATAAAGCTCTCGTAAAGAACACCCAACACGATGTAGACGGCTACCAGGGCGGCAAGGATGAGCCATGCTTCGTTGCCACCGATGGTCTTGTAGGCAGCGGCTGTTCCTTGCAGGCTACCGTCGACGCTGGCCGGCATCTTCAACCGGTCTTTAGTCTTCTCGACGGCATCGACTGCCTGGCTGAGCGAGTAACCAGGAGCGACGTTGAACGAGATGGTAACGACTGGAAACTGTCCTTGGTGGCTGATCGTCAGCGGTGAAGGCGTTGTCGTGAAGCTGCTGATTGCCGAGAGTGGCACCGGTGCCGCGAGGGAGGCGAACGAGTTCGAGGACGAACCAGATCCGGAGGAGTTGGTACTGCCTTGATTGCTCGACGAGTTCTGACTCGACGTGGACAGAGGCGCCGTCGGGGTCGTGGAAGAGAGTGTGTTGGAGTTTGAATTAGCAGTCCCCACGCTCGTGCTGCTTGAGGAAAGGGCGGTGGTGTTGCCCGTCGCGCTGGCCGTGCTATTTGTCAGGGTGCTGATCGGTGAAGAGGAACTCAGGCCTGCATTCGATGAGGGGTTGAGCGTACTCACAGCACCGTTTGAGGCAGAGGATGTGCGACCGGAGGTGCTTTGCGCGGTCGAACCTGAGTTGGAGTTGCTGGAGCCCTGGATGTAAATATCCTTGAGCTTTTGCGGACTTCTCTGAAAATCTGGAAGCGCCTCGAGTATGACGTGGTATTGATTCGACTGCGTGTAGAGAGTGCTGATCTGCCGTTGTCCGAACGCGTCGTAGAGTGTTGAGTCGATCTGGTCGGGCGTAATGTTGAGCCGCGAAGCCGTGGGGCGGTCGTAGTTCAACTGCACACTGAGGCCGTTGTTCTGCTGGTCCGTCGCAACTTCGGTAATCTGCGGCAGCTTGCGTAGTTCCGTCAGCATCTTGGCAGTCCATGCATCGAGTTCCTCGGCGTCTGCGTCCTCGAGAGCATACTGATACTGCGTCCGGCTTACGCGATCATCCACGGTGAGATCCTGTACCGGCTGCAGGTAAAGGTGGATTCCAGGAACCTGGTCGAGACGCTTCTGCAGGCGGTTGATTACCTCAGTTGCCGTCAGATGACGCTCGGCAACAGGCTTGAGATTGATTTGAATGCGTCCGCTATTCAAAGTGGTATTCACACCATCGGCCCCGATGAATGAAGAGAGGCTCGAGACTGCCGGGTCTTTGAGGATAACCTCGGCGAGTTGCTGTTGCTTGTGCGACATGGCCGGGAACGAGATGGACTCCGGCGCCTGGGTGATGCCCTGAATGATGCCAGTATCCTGGGCCGGGAAGAATCCTTTGGGGATCTCGACGTACTGGAAGACCGTCAGCGCCAGCAACGCTGCCGCCACGAACAGTGTGGCGGTTTCATACTGCAATACCCATTTGAGACTGCGTCCATAGGTGGCAATGATGCGTTTGAAACGATCTTCGGTCCAGTGATAGAAAGGGTTCTGCTGGTCCTCGGGAGTGTGCTTCAGCAGACGCGCACTCATCATTGGTGTAAGCGTGAGCGATACAACCGCCGAGATCAGAATCGTAACACTCAGGGTAACGGCAAACTCGCGGAACAGACGCCCTACGACGTCTCCCATAAAGAGGAGGGGGATGAGTACCGCGATGAGCGAGACGGTGAGTGAAATGATAGTGAAGCCGATCTGTTCCGCGCCCTTGAGCGCGGCTTCCATCGGTCCCATGCCTTCTTCGAGGTAGCGCGAGATGTTTTCGATCATGACGATTGCATCGTCGACGACGAAGCCAGTCGAGATCGTGAAGGCCATCAAGGTAAGGTTGTTCAGGCTGTAGCCGAGCAGGTGCATCACGGAGAAGCTTCCGACCAGCGATAGCGGCACTGCGATAGCGGGAATGAGCGTTGCCTTCAGGCTGCGGAGAAAGACAAAAATGACAAGAACGACCAGTCCGATGGTAAGCATCAGCTCGAACTCGACGTCCGAGACTGAGGCGCGGATTGTATTGCTGCGGTCAGTCAGGACAGTCAGCTTGATCGAAGCCGGAAGTCCCGCCTGAAGTTTTGGAAGGAGCTTCTCGACCGCATCAACGACAGCGATCGTGTTGGCGCCGGGTTGGCGCTGAATGTTGAGAATGACCGCTGGCGTCTGATTCATCCAGCCGGCGAGCTTCGAATTTTCGATTCCATCCTCGATTTTCGCGACATCAGTCAACATCACCGGTGCTCCGTTTTTGTAGGCTACGACGACGTCGCGATAGCCTTCGCTCGAGAGCAACTGATCGTTCGCGTTGATCTGGAAGTTCTGTGCCGGCCCATCGAAGCTCCCCTTTGCCGTGTTGGCGGTAGTGCTGGTGAGAGCAGTACGGAGATCTTCAAGATTGATCCCATACGATGACAGCGCTACAGGATTAGCCTGAATGCGCACGGCGGGTTTTTGACCGCCGCTGATTGTGACCAGACCAACGCCGCTCAACTGCGAAATCTTAGGAGCGAGGCGTGAGTCGACCAGGTCTTCGACCTTTGAGAGCGGCAGCGTCTTCGAGGTAAGCGCGAGCGTAAGGATTGGGGCGTCGGCGGGGTTGGATTTGCTGTAGACCGGCGGTACAGGAAGATCGGTGGGCAGATACCCCTGTGCGGCGTTGATTGCAGCCTGCACCTCCTGCTCTGCCACATCGATGTTGAGATCGAGCGAGAACTGCAGGACGATGACTGAGCTGCCGTCGGAGCTGGTCGAGGTCATCTGCGAGAGGCCGGCAACCTGACCGAACTGGCGCTCGAGCGGTGCCGTGACGGCAGAGCTCATCACCTGCGGGCTGGCACCTGGGTAAAACGTCAGCACCTGAATTGTAGGGTAATCAGCCTCAGGAAGAGCGGAGATCGGCAGCGTCGTGTACGCAACGAGTCCGATGATGAGGATCGCCGCCATCAGGAGAATCGTAGCGATTGGCCGAAGAATAAAGATCCGCGAAGGATTCACCGGCTGCTCCCAGACTGACCGCCCTCAGCTTTTCGGTTAGCTGCTTGCTCCTGTGCAGGGGCGCCCTCGATCTTGACTGCGGAACCATCCTGCAACTTGTCGAAGCCGGTGGTGGGCACGACCTCGCCAGGATTGAGCCCGGTCACGGCTGCGACCTGATTTTCGTTCGTCAACTCCTCAATGTTCCGGATCTTGACCGTGTTCCCGGAGACAATATAGACGAAGGCCTGTGTGCCGTTGCGCTGTACAGCTGCAGTCGGAACAAGCACGGCGTTCTGCAGCGTCTTCACCAACAGGCGGGCATTCACAAATTGATTCGGATAGAGTCGCAGGTCAGTATTAGCAAACTGTCCCCTGAAGCGGACGGTGCCGGTCGTCGTGTCGATCTGGTTGTCGAGTGTGAGCAGCTTGCCGGTCGCGATCTTCGTCTGCTGCGAACGATCGAAGACATCGACGACGAGCGCACTACGGTGCAGAATCTGGCTTCGCACCTGGTCTAAATCATCTTCTGCAACATTGAAGACGACAGTGATCGGTTCCAGTTGCGTGACGACAACGAGCGGGCTTGAACCGCCGGAAAAGATTACGTTGCCAGGGTCTACCAGGCGAAGTCCCACACGGCCATCGATGGGAGAGGACAGATGGCAGTAGCTCAATTGAACCTCGGCATACTCCACCTGTCCGATGTCGTTCTGAACGGTGCCGCGGCTCTGTTCAACTAGTTGTATCTGATCCTCATAGGTCTGCCGCGAGATGGCTTGTTGGGAAGACGCGTCTTTATAGCGCACGAGATCCATCTCAGCCTGGGCGAGCACGCCGCGATCGTGCTGCAGGGTCCCCTGCGCCTGTTTCAACTGGGCTTCATAGGGACGAGGATCCACATCGATAAGTGGGTCGCCTCGGTGTACCATCTGTCCTTCCACATAGTGCACTGCCATCACACGACCGCTAATCTGGCTATAAAGATTTACCGTCGCCAGCGGAGTCACGTTACCCAGAGCCTGGACATAATAGCCGATCGAGCCGAGGCGTGCAGTAGTTGTTTTGATCGTGGCAACCTGCGGTACTTCAATCTTGCTCGCAGCGTCGGCGTTCCCTTTTTTAACGCCGCTCACCACGGCGGCGATGACGATGGCGATCACGATCAGAGTCAGCAGCCACGGCCAGATGCGGCGTCTCGCAGCGGCTGGTTTCCCGGGGAGTCCTGGCGGCTGGCTGAGAACGGATAGTTGTTGCCGCGAGGGATCAGAATCATTCATCGTGTTATCGCTGTGTTCCATAGTTCTTCCTCTTTGGTGATTTCGGATGATCGTTCACTGCCTGGTAACGCCATGTTGGTCAGTTCAGACTGCGGACTTCGGCTCGCGCTTCTGCATCTCTTTGCCCATTCGCTTTGCGACTGACTTCGCGATGCTATCTGCGAGGCCAAGGCTATCGGAGTCACTCCGATCACTCTTCTTCATCTGCGCGTCAAAGATGGTCTTTTCTTTTACATCCTGGAGGTTGATATCGAAGGAGAGAGACGTCGTACCCAGGAACATTCCCAAGGGTCCAGTTGACGCACGCAGGGCACGATTGCCTTTCTTGAAACCCTTGACGGTCACGCGCAGTGTCAATGCCGTACAGCCAGGGCCGGAGGAGAGATCTCCTGTCCGCAGAAAACTGTCGGTCGGGTTATGTGCCTTCAGCTGCTTGTAGAGCTGCTCATAGAGCAAAATGCGATACTCATCCGGCAGCTCTATCCCGCTTACTGAAATCGGGGCGAGGAGAACCGATTTGGGTGTTGACCCACCCTCAGAGCAAGGCGGTGTCGGACGCTTTACCGGGGGAACAAGAGTTGCGGTCAGTTGCTCCCGGATCGCGGCAGCCTTTTGGAAAGAAACTGCGAAGACGACTCCATGATAACCATCATGCTCATCAAGGGACTCAACCGTGAGCAGATCAACCTGGCCGTTGGTGATGGCACCAAGCGCAGCGCCACCGCCGTAAGGAATGACCTTGCGGACAACTTTTCCGGTTGTGCCCCAGGGTTCGGTTCGTTGATCGCCCACAAAGACGTTCAGAATCCGGATCCTTGGGATGCTGGCTCGGATCGTCCCGTTCGAGAAGACGATGGTCTCTGGGGTGACCAGAAGACTCCCCTTAACATCGGGTTTGACCTCCATTAGACCGGCCACGTGAACGACGTCGATAGCACGATCGGATGTATGCGCCGAGTTCTGGGTCAGGGTTTGCTGAGAATCCTGTGCGTGGACGCACACCGCGCACGCGGCGAACATGGCGACCTTGAAGACCCTCGAGAAATAGAACATCAAACCCTCCTTATGGACCGGACTAGGGATTAGAATATGTTGATACGCGTACGGATGCATTATTGTTCCGAGGATCTGAAACGAAATAGTCGGAGCATACATCCACGGGTCACTTTCTGGGGACATGCAGGATGCCGTTCAAGATTCGCGGTTTTCTGTTTCTGAAGGCCAAACGGATCGCTGTAAAGTAGGTAATGATGAAAAGCTCAACATCGGCTATCGGTCTTAACAAACATCAGGTGAAGACGGAGGCCACGCTCCGCAGTGTACTTGACGCATCGGAGAGAGTATTCGTTCGTGACGGATATGAGCGCGCGCAGATAGAGACAATTGCAGCCGAAGCTGGCCGCACAAAGGGTGCTGTATACGCTCACTTCCGAAGCAAGGAGGATATCTTCTTTGCTCTGATCGAGAGGAAAGCTAAAAGCAGACGCGATGAGTTTCTTCGCTCTGCCGAAGGGAAAGACATCGAGCAGCGGTTGGCTATCGTCAAGAAGCTCTTCCTTGGAGCGTTACAAGATGAAAACTGGCCCATTCTCATGTTGGAGTTTAAACTGCTGGCCTTGCGCAACAAAGCTTCTCTACAGCGAGTGCGGGACCTATACAAGCTCGTCTATGAGGAGATGGGCCGGGCTGTCCTGTCCGGCAGAAGTATCTCTACGGACAAAACCAGGAAAAGAGATCTCATAGCTCTATCTATCCTGCGAGGCATTCCCAGTGTCGTTATCCTAGAAAAGCAGTTCAATCCCGACTTAATCTCGTCAGCAGTTGCCGAGCAGATGTTCGAGAGAATCTTTGATGCTCTATTGGGGCAGAGGAACTACCATCCCACACCACAAGCCCCCGACAGAACCCAGAAGGCGAAGCGCGCACGGATGCTTAGGAGCGTTTCGAGACTCTCGAACTGAGCGAATCGATTTGTTTCTCCCACTCACCTCGCAATTCGTCGAAGATCACTTCCCCTGTGCGCAACACACCGAAGCGGAATACTGCAACGTGAAGACATTTGCAGCGAATATCAAGGTATTTACGGCTCGTGCCACATACCTTCATCCTTCTTCGCCGTCGGTTCTTCCAATCACGTTGCAGAAAAAACCTGCGTACAAAACGAAAAATATCCTCAGCTGCTTCTTCAGGATGCTTCTTTGGTCATGAAATGACCACATTCGAGATAGAAGATTAAATTGAGTTTGGCAAAGACGCGATCAAAACCATTTGTCCAGGGGGCTGGAGAAATGGGAAGTACAAGTGTCAGCTTGCTTATCTGCTTTCCAGCAGATTCCTTCCTTTGATTGATATCAATACTTAGTGCTGCACGATAGTGGTTGAAACAGCCGCGTAATGCTCCGGAAGTGGAGGAAGGGCGGGTACACTTCCCCAGGTTATCCTCGGAAAGCTAATCCGCGCGATGAGAGGAGCGATATGGCTGAACACAGAATGAAAGATCGGATTTTCCCTGCCGATCACCTCGGTTAGGCGCGCTGTCTTCGTCAAACATCTCGTATCAACGGTATGCGGTCATCGCTATAGGTATCCAGCAGTTTCGGATCTTCCTCGTTGCCGATCCCACCATCAGCTCACGCCTCCCTTTGACAGTCCGTCTACACTACCAGTGACGGTCAACCTCGCCGGACCTCTTCCGACCCGGCCCGCCGCGGAACACCCAAGGAGCCCCCATGCAGCAGCCACTCCCCACCGGCGTCCCGACTCTCACCGCTCCCAGTTTCTACATCATCAGCCACCAGCCGCTCCGCCCCGGAGCCATCCTGCTCGCTACCGTGGCCGCCGTCGCTGTGCTCTCCTCTGTCCTCTATGCCCTGCGTCACAACGGACATGCACATCTCACCTCCGGCAGCGCCGGCGCTGCCCGTTCCGCCAGCGCAACATCCGGGGCCGCCCCGGCTGCCGACGAGAAAGATGATCCCTCCCAGATCGACACTATCGTCCTCGGTGATCCCGCCGACGCTCCTGTGCCCGCACGCCGGGGAGACCACGTCAGCGACGTTCACCCCACCATCCTCGTTCGTCTGCCCTGCTTCGGCGACGAGGCGGGCCTTATCCCGGATACTCCTGCCGGTCGCCTCCTCTACGCCTGGCTCGCCGCCTTCAACCAGGCAAGCTACCCGGCGCTTGGCAACGCTCTGCCCAATGTCGCGCTCGCCTCCGCGGCCGCTGCACAGATCGAGCTCCGGCAGCAGACCGGCGGCTTCAACCTGCTCTCTGCCAAAGAGGTCCAGCCCGGCGTCCTCGTCTTCCGACTCCGCGACCAGACCCCCTCCGCGATCGAGGCCCTCGGCACCCTCCAGGTGCGTCCAAACTCCAGCCCCGCCGCCATCGCGAGCTTCAGCCTCCGCTCCGTTCCCCCATCCCGCCAGGACTCCACCACGCAGGCTGTCCCACTCTCGACAGCCTCACCGCGATGAGTCGGCAATCGCCCGCAAGCCCGATTCCTCCACCCGCTGCACGCAAGCTCACACCCGGCAGTGGGTCAGTTTGAATTCGTCGATTGAACTGCGCTGAAGGTGAGCTGCCCGCTGATGCCATCGCTGACCGCAGAGGCGTTTATCGTTACCGATCAGCAGCCTGACAGAATAACGAGTGGAGTCAATTTGGAAGTGCAGAGAAGAACGCGGCCATCTTTTGTAGAACTTCGTGCTCATTTGAGCGGAACACGTAATGGCTCGCATGGGGTATACGAACAACGTGCGCAAATGGTACTTGTGTCTCGAAGGCTTTCGCCTGGTACTCGATTACCGCAGATCGCGTGCCTCGAAGACGGCACGCGACGTTGTGTGGTCCTGCACCGGCCCAAAATCGTGTGGCTCGGCAAAGATCACAAGCGCCGAAGGGATTTACGACAACCCTGAAGTTGTGCCTTCTCGATCGGTTGAGCAAAATAGCCGGTTTGCCGCCCGAACTCTTTTCCATTCCAAATCTCCACAGCTTGACGAACAAGAATGATTATCGTTTACTAGCTCTTGATGCAGACCTCTCCCAGCGTCGAGACCCGCCCCTTCCGTGAACTTTGTGCGGATCACGGGCTCACCGCGACCCACCAGCGCCAGGTTCTCTACGAGGTCATGCAGAAGATGCCTGGCCACCCCAGCCCCGAAGAGGTCTTCGCGCAAGTCAAAAAGCGTATACCCGCAATCTCTCTCGCGACCGTTTACAAAAACATTCATCTCTTCGTCGAGAGAGGCGTGCTAAAAGAAGTCAGCATGCACCACGGCTCTCTCCGAGTCGAACTGAACAGCCACCTCCACCACCACATGGTCTGCTCGCATTGCAAGGCCATCACCGACATCGAAGAAAAGGATCTTGGCGTCCTCCCGGCACTGCAACGGTTGCCTGGAGGCTTTCAGGTGGAACGCTACGCTATCGACGTCATTGGAATCTGTGCCGTGTGCCAGAAAGCAAAACGCAGCTAACAACATCCACTCACTAACCGAACTGAAGAAATTGCAATATGGGTGAAGACTACGAGAGCAAATATTTGACGACCCGCGCGGCCCTGCCGTAGGTGACAACCAGAACTCGCTAACCGCCCGCGCGGCCCAATCGCGGGATAGGTTTCCCCCACAACGAGAATGAAGGAGCAAAAATGTCGAACGAAATGAAATGTCCAGTGCCGCACGGCGGCAACCCCTCCACCAGCACGGAGACGGCCTCACCCCTGCATGGCGCTGTCACGCACAACTCGCGCAAGATCACGCGCAACGAGCATTGGTGGCCCGACCGCCTCGACCTTGCCGTCCTGCACCAGAACACCAAGCTGGCCGATCCCATGGGCCAGGACTTCGACTACGCCGCCGAGTTCAAAACCCTCGACCTCGATGCCGTCATCAAGGACCTCCACGCTGTCATGACCGACTCGCAGAGCTGGTGGCCCGCAGACTACGGTCACTACGGCCCGTTCTTCATCCGCATGGCATGGCACAGCGCCGGCACCTACCGCACCCACGATGGCCGCGGCGGCGCAGGCATGGGCACGCAGCGTTTTGCGCCGCTCAACAGCTGGCCGGACAATGTCAGCCTGGATAAGGCTCGCCGCCTGCTCTGGCCTATCAAGCAGAAGTACGGCAAGAAGATCTCCTGGGCCGATCTCATGATCCTTACCGGCAACGTCGCGCTCGACTCAATGGGTCTCAAGACCTTCGGCTTCGGCGGCGGTCGCGCTGACGTCTGGGTTCCGCAGGAAGACATTTTCTGGGGTTCGGAGCACACGTGGCTCGGCAGCGATCGTTACCAGGGTGAGCGTGATCTCGACCATCCTCTCGCCGCCGTGCAGATGGGTCTGATCTACGTGAATCCGGAAGGCCCCGATGGCAAGCCCGACCCCGTCGGGTCTGCCCGTGACATCCGCGAGACCTTCGGCCGCATGGCGATGAACGACGAGGAGACCTTTGCGCTAATCGCCGGCGGCCACACCTTCGGCAAGGGCCACGGCGCATACGACCCCGGTCCTAACGTCGGTCCCGAGCCGGAAGGCGCGCCCATCGAACAGCAAGGCTTCGGTTGGAAGAACTCCAAGGGCAAGGGCCACTCCGAGGACACCATCTCTTCGGGCCTGGAAGGCGCCTGGACATCGAGCCCCATCAAGTGGGACAGCGAATATCTCGACAACCTCTACAACTTCGATTGGGCGTTGAAGAAAGGCCCAGGCGGCGGATGGCAGTGGTACGCCGTGAACGAGGAAGCCAACATCCCCGACGCGCACATCAAGGACAAGAAGCACCTGCCCATGATGTTCACCTCGGACCTCGCACTTAAGTTCGATCCCGAATACGAAAAGATCGGCAAGCGCTTCCAGGCAAATCCAGCCCAGTTCGCCGACGCCTTCGCTCGCGCATGGTTCAAGCTCACACACCGCGACATGGGCCCCATCGTCCGCTACCTCGGACCCCTGGTTCCCAAGGAGCAGTTGATCTGGCAGGACCCCGTCCCCGCCGCCGATCACGAACTCATTGGCGAAGCGGACGTCGCAGCACTCAAGGAGAAAATCCTCGCCTCCGGTCTCTCAATCTCGCAACTCGTCTCGACTGCATGGGCGGCTGCGGCGTCCTTCCGCGGCTCCGATAAGCGCGGTGGAGCGAACGGTGCACGCATTCGCCTCGAGCCGCAGAAGAACTGGGAAGTGAATCAGCCTCTCGTGCTCGCGAAGGTTCTCAGCACGCTCGAGGGAATCCAGAAGAACTTTGGCAAGAAGGTCTCGCTCGCCGACTTGATCGTTCTGGGCGGTTGCGCTGCGATTGAAGCAGCTGCGAAGAAGGCCGGATACGACATCACTGTCCCCTTCGCGCCTGGCCGCACGGACGCTTCGCAGGAGCAGACCGACGTTGAGTCCTTCGGCCCATTGGAGCAGACAGCGGACGGCTTCCGCAACTACCTCCGGCTGGGGCACACCGAACGAGCGGAAGCGCTGCTTGTCGACCGGGCGCAGTTGCTGACTCTGACCGCTCCGGAGATGGCCGTCCTCGTTGGTGGCCTGCGCGTCCTCGGTGCTAACTTCCGCGGCTCGAAGAACGGTGTCTTCACCACGCAGCCTGAGACCCTGACTAATGACTTCTTCGTCAATCTGCTCGACATGGCGACCGACTGGAAGGCATCTTCTACATCGGAAGGCTTGTTTGAGGGGTTGGATCGCGCGACAGATGAGATTAAGTGGACTGCCACTCGTGTGGACCTGATCTTCGGCTCCAACTCTCAGCTTCGGGCCATCGCAGAAGTCTACGCATCGGCCGACTCGAAGGAGATCTTCGTGAAGGACTTCGTAGCCGCGTGGAACAAAGTCATGAACCTCGACCGCTACGACCTGCGCAAGGCGTAGTCCGTCGGTTTTACCTCAACTCCGCAAATAAAAGGGCTACCGCAAGGTAGCCCTTTTGCATATTGGGCTTACTACACCAAACGTCAAAACCGTACGCTAACAGCGGAATACGACCATACCGCAAGATTGCGATGTTATTGAAAAACTCGTTGCGGCAAGTTGCTTCATTAAGTGCTCGAGGGGTAGAACGCTTTGTTCATAATGCGGTCGCTCACAACAAAGGCCTTTGGGGCTAACTGGGCAACAAGGCGCCGTTCTGGGCAGACAGGGCTGCTTATGAGGAGGCGTCGCGATCAAACGGGACGCTTCTGGCACCTCTTTGAGCAGGGACTTCAGATCATCCAGACAGACCAACCGTCGTTCCTCGAAATGAATCCGACGCGGCAACCGGGTCTTTTTGACGACATTCTGCCGAATCAGCTCATCAACTCCGCGGCATTGAGCAGAGCCGAAGGATACGTACTGGCAGTTTGTCGGCTCCAGATACATCGCGAAGCTGCCGACGCTGCATCCACGACTTTCGGCTGTCCGGAGAAGTCTCCCTCCGTCGCCAGATAAACTGCCAGCTTTATCACCTTAGTCTTAGTCACCTTATCGAGTGAACCCAGATGCTTCTGGCTCGGGAGTGTACCATTCAATGCGCCGATGCGAGCGGCCTCGCTCAACCTCGAACTACTTCCCCAGCCGGCCCACGAATTTTGGTTCGTGTTCCGACTGCAGGAAGCATCCCGCTGAGGTAGAGCAGGTTACCCGTCTGGACGTTTTATACATGAGCGCCAAACGGAGTGGGCGCGGGAGGCAGCTCAATGCCGAGTTCCTGCAGCCGGTGCTCTGCGCTTTCCGGCTGTGAACCCTGCGAGCTTACCATTTGCCGGAATGCGCACCGTCGTCCACGTGCAGCACCTCTCCCGTGATGTTGCGTGCTTCCGTCAGATAAACAACTGCATCCACAATGTCCTCCACGCTCGAAATGGTGCCCATCGGCGAAAGCGTCTTGAGGAAGTCCTTCGGATTCGTAGCATGCATCGGTGTATCAACGATGCCAGGCGCCACCGCGTTGAAGCGAATGTGCTCCTTCGCGTATTCGCTTGCCAGGCTGCGTGTCACTGCCTCAATGCCTCCTTTGGTGATCATCGGCACCGACGAAGTGATGCCCGCGATCGGATTCACTACCATCGAAGTCGTGATGCTGACTACGCTGCCACCAGACTTCTGCACCAGCATCTGCTTCACCGCACCCTGCGTCACGTAGAGGAAGCCTTCGAGGTTGACCGAAGAAAGTGCCTTGAAATCTTCAGCGGTGTACTCCGTGAAGGGCTTTGTGAAGAAGATACCGGCATTATTCACCAACCCGTCGATCGAGCCGAATTTTGTGATCGCCGTTTCGACGATCTTCGCGCCTACGGCAATTTCGCTGATGTTACCGTCCACGAGCGCGAGCTTGTCTGATGCTTTGAACGCTTCCGACTTGCTGATGTTGCGCGAGTTCGCGACCACGTTATATCCGCGATCGAGAAAGGACTGTACGACGCCCGCTCCGATACCTTGCGAAGCGCCCGTTACGATGATTGTTTTTTGCTTGCTTGCCATTTCCAGTCTCCTTGGCTGCGACGGCTTCTGCCGTCGTACACAAGAAGAGATGCGGGTTAGAGTGATAGGGATACGTAGTAATTTACTATCGCTCGATAGTAAAAAACTATCATTTAGTTAAACTTCATCTTTTCTCGAATAGATGGCATTTCTTCGTCCAAAAGTTCGAGAAATAACCTGAGGGCCACCGAAGGCTCTTTCTTCTGCCAGGAAGCGACGAAGTCGATTCGAACCTCGTCCGGCTGAAGACGAAAGAAAGAGATATTTTCCGGCCGCAAAGTGCTGGCTGTAGCAGGAACGATGGCGACTCCTTCACCGGCCTCAACCGTCGCAAGTACTGAGTTCATATTGTTCAGTTCGTGATGCAGGCGCGGCGAGAACCCATTGTCGTTGCACACACGGACAATGGTGTCGAAGACCTCCGGCGAGCTTGTACGCTGAAAAACGACGAAGCGCTCACCTGCAAGATCTGCGATACGGACTCGCTTCGTTGTCATCTTGCGGATCTTGGGAAGAGCGACTACCAACGGCTCCCGAAACAGTAGCCGGGACTGATACGACGAACTTCGGTCCGCAGAAGGTGGACGTGTGAAGCCTATGTCGATCTCTCCGCGATCAAATGCGACATCCTGGCCGTGCGGCACGTCTTCAACAAGACGTAGTGCCACCCCAGGATGACGAGCCTTATATTTCCGCAAAAGGTCAGGGAGAAAGGGAGAACTGGAGAATCCCATAAAGCCGATACCAAGCCTGCCGATCTCTCCCTTGGCCGCCCGTTGTGCTGTTGCAATAGATCTTGCCGCCTGCGCCAGGGTTTTGATCGCTTCCTCATAAAATGCCTCGCCTTCCGGCGTGAGCCGCGCAGCTCTTCCTTCGCGTGAGAAGAGCTTGATACCAAGTTCGCTCTCCAGATCCGAGACAGCCTGGCTAATGGAAGGCTGAGCAACAAACAGGTGCCGTGAGGCCTCCCGATAGCCCTTCCACTGTACCACCGCAGCGAAATACCGCAAATGCCGTAATTCCATCTGATAGCCCCTCTCTATCGGTCGATTAGAACATACGATCATTTCTTATACCCACGAGCCGAATCCTACAGACGCGTAAGAGGAGAACGGCAATGAACGCACCTTTAGCGGCGCGGAGCGTCAGCTAGTTCTGTTGGCAGCAAGCGCGGAGAACGACTGCCAATATTGCATTGCAGCCCACCGTGCTGAACCGCTTGGGCCCCCAACCTCGGCAGGGGTACACTGGAACGCTCGACACTGCTGCGCCTGCTCAATCAAAAACAGTACGAGCGTGCGGCTGAACAGTTTCTCGTGGAGGATCGGTTGGGCGGCATCGCGATCGAGGGTTGAAGCGATGCACCCCAGAGGTGGCCTCATCCCTTGTTGGGATTCGGAGTAAAGTGCTACTCGACATCTGCTCTCATCTCCTCTTTGTCTTTGCCGATGAGAGGACTGTGCCACGACGCACCCAGGGGGAGAGAGATGATTCGGCAGGCGATCAATTGCGATATGTGCGGTGCGGAAAAGCTGGAGACCACGAGTCATTGGTTTGTGGCGTACGAGCAAGGCGGTGAGATGAAACTGCGCGGATGGGAGTCTCCGAAAAACTCTCGGAAGGATGTGAAGCACCTTTGCGGCCAAAAGTGCGTACAGCGCTTAACGGCTAACTTTACCGCCGCAGTGATGGCCGAAGGGCAAGTGAGTAAAAGGGACAAAGATTCTGGAGCCGAGACGTCGAAACAGAATGCCGGAAATGCTTACGACCGCGAGGATATGCCTATTCTGGAGCGCATGGGGTATGACCGCGAAACCGCAACCCTGATTGAGGGGGACTCATGGGCCGGACCGGCCAGACCTAAGGAGAACCTGCGAGAGGCAGATAGCAGATCGAAGACTGAAGGGAACTTCATCAACGCGACACGCACTAGACCGCAGACGGCAATGCCTTTTCAGCGTACGGCCTGAACCCTCGGAAACCAGAGATGAAAGCCTCGGCCCGCGATGATCGAGGCTTTCATCTGCGGTGATTGTAGCGATTATGCAAAGAAAGACTTATCGCCTCCTAGACAGTTGTACCGAAACGGTACAACTGTCTACGTCAAACTAATCTTTGGTGTCCCGAGGCTTATCTTCTCTGCCCTTCTGCCGATAGAGATAGCACCCATGCAGATGACCAGTAATCTCACAGCACACCCGGATTCCTCCCCAAGCGCTCTAAGGAAAAGCTTCATAATCGGCGCACTCAATGGATTTATTCTCTCCGTTATCTTTTGGACGGTGCTGGCAATCGGTCTCTATACGGTTTACTCGATGATCGCTGGGTGGCATTGAGAAACCGTCTGCGGTCTCGGTTTACTCTTTGCTATCGTCGCCGTCCACGCTCGCTCCTCCATCGCCCATTCCTGGCAGTGGGACCAAAGCGCGGTTCAGTTTGAAGACTTCTTCGGGTCGGCGAGAATTTGGTTGGCCATCAAGTCATAGCGTTCCACCTCGGCGAGCAGATGGAAGATGCGATCTCCGGTGTGACGTTCCCTTCGAGCCGAACGCATAAAGGTAGGTGCGGTCGTAGTCCGCATAATCGAAAGACAGTTTATGGGCAACCTCCAATGATAGAAGTGACTCAACGCAATACCATAACGCCGATGTACGCAGTAACAGACAAAAGCCTCCACCATCCTTGCTTAAGAGGTATGGTGGACCATTGTGTCGTTTAGATGGTTTGTAGAGGGAAACGTAAATACACAAGACATTATTGAACAGATTGATTCCGAGATAGCAACACTGCAACAGGCTAAGACTCTCCTCCTAGGCGCGACAGCAGCGTCTAATAAGCGTTGGCCGGGTCGTCCTAAAGGGCAGTCAAGGGCTGATCCTGGCTAAAAGGAGGCAGAACTCCAGTGATCGTCTTTGGTACTTGTTTGATGTGCCAAGTGTTCCTTGGGCGAGTTTTTCCCGAAGCTCTCAAAATCGTCCCTGGATATCTCGATGTTTTCCCAGGTAATCGATGTTTTTCTTCTGAGATTTGAAAGATTTTTCTTGATGAAAGAAATCTTTACACCCATCGTTGTCAGTCGTTGAAAAAGGGACTTTTCATTACGAAAGCTCTCTACGGGTGCGCCTCCTACGAGGCTATCCAAGGAGCTAAGACACAACAGAATCTGGTTACCGTCACAGTCGTGTGAATTCCAAATATGAGCAATGCATCGCATATTTACACCTCTACAAGCGAAGCTCAGCTGTTAAGTGCGATGCCCTGGAATAAGATAACGTTGCAATTTGCCATATTATTGTCACTGAAACTCAGAAAAGCCCCATCCCCTCGTCACATAAGGCAAAGATAGGGCTTCTCCGCACCTGATACAAATAACTATTCCTGAGCTTCAGCCCAGCCACGCTTCCGGAGGAAGCTCGGGTAGGCTTTCTCCAGGGCCAACCGGAATAGCGAGGCATCGTCCCGGAGTAGTCTGCGACGATGCTTCGACCGGAACAAAAGGAATCTCCCGCTCGACGACCATACCGGGACGCAATAGCTTGCGCATATGCGGCGCGGGGATCCGCCGCCAAGAGGGGCAACATGCTGTTCCCTTCAGGATAGGGAGCGACGAGTGCGCGGACGTTCTTATGCTGCTTGCCAATCCAGGCGACCTCAATCGTGCATATCTCAACTAAGATGAACTTAGTTTTCCCCAATGAGCCAGGATAAACAGCTCCCCGGTCTGTTTTAAGCTTTCGATCCATGAAGAACTCTGATGACAACTCGTTCTAAACATCTGGAGCCGCGATGGCCCGCAATGCTGGCTCTCCTTGCTGTCGGCGGGCTGCGTCTAGCCCTTCCGGAGCCCCTGTCAGTGGGGCCAGCCTGGCTGCTAATCCTCATCGTGGGGGCACTTATAATTCCCACGGTATTGGCACGGCGTCATGGAAATGACCGTCTCAACCAGATATTGGGGTACCTGCTGGCCTCGATCGTGACCCTAGACATGGTTTGGTCGCTGGGCCTTCTCCTGCAGGCTCTTCCATCGCATAAGGAGACGCCGAAAGAGCTTCTGATATCGGCTGCTGCTTTGTGGATCACGAACATCCTCGTCTTTGCATCGTGGTACTGGCGTCTGGATGCAGGAGGGCCTCGTGCTCGCGAGTTACGCGGAGTTCATGCCGATGGAGCTTTTTTGTTTCCACAGATGACTCTTGATCAACAGTCGAAACGAGAGATGGGTGAGCAATGCTGGAGTCCCGGTTTTATCGATTACCTATTTCTGGCATTCAATACCAGTACTGCTTTTTCGCCCACCGATACTCCAGTTTTGTCACCCTGGGCAAAGGTCATGGTGATGATACAGGCACTCATCTCCTTTACGACGGTAGCTCTGCTGGCTGCGCGGGCCATCAATATTCTTTAGCAGCGATTGATGCGACATCGGCTTAGGTGAACCTACCGGGATTGCCAGCGGGAGACGAAGAGCCACCATGCGACGCCTACGAATCCTCCGCGATCTATGCCTTTGCGAATGAGATTACGATTCCGCCTGCAACTATCAACGATCCACCTATAAGCACCATCGGGGAAGGTATCTGCTCGAAAAAGAGCCACGAGATAAGTTGGGCGATGACGAAGAAAAAGACGACATATAAGCCCAGGAGTTTTCCGAAATCCCAGGGTGGGGCGTTGACAGTCAAGCCGTAGGCGAAGAGAATGACCGCCGCTGCCGCAAACATGACATAACGATGCCATGCCGTGTTCGTATGGAGGCCTACGCGGATGATGGCATCTCCGCCAGCCTCAAGAGCAGCAGCAAAAAGTAAAACAATGATTGCAGAGGTCCGGTTCATCGGTATCTCCTACCAGCTATATGTGTAGGCGGTGCCTGAGGGTCGTGTACCACGGAACAGTAACAACCATGTTGTAGCCATCCTGAAAGTCGAACGTTCATGCCAACTGTAAGGGACGCTGCATGATCAGCAGGCGCATCCATTCTCCGAATTTGTACCCCGCTTCCGGCAATAAGCCGACCTCCTGAAATCCCAGCGATGCATGCAGAGCGACAGAGGGAACATTCACGCCACAAATACAGGCAACCATGGGCCAGGAGCGCTTTGCCGGCGCCGTGACCGATACAATCAGGACGGATGTAGATTGAGTCCTCGACGGTAAAACGGTAACCTTCGCGAGGGCGGAATTGCGATGCGTAACAAAAGCCCACGATATACCCCTCAAGTTCGGCTACAAGATATGGCAGATTACGGTCCAGAACGGCCTGCCGTCGTCTCAACATCTCCGACTCATCCGGAGCTACGATCTCGAAGGTCGCCGTGCTCGTTGTAACGAATCTGGTATAAATCGCGGTGACATAGGGCATGTCCGCAGAAGTTGAGGGACGAACCAGGCATTGCGACACATTGGAAGTATCGTTTGCCAAGCCGGTTGCGCTACTTGTTGTTCCCATTTGACTTGGATTCGAAAATGGCCTCCCTGGAGGCTAGATCGCGTGTTACCTCTTTGTTTAAGCTGGATCAGATCTTCCCTTTTCACTTAGTACACCCTTAAACGTATAAAGAAGGAATAACATTTTCCACGTTAATTCACTGCAGTTGGCGAATCTGGCGTCTTGCTGCAGGCAAGGAAGTGGCAGGACGATAGTCGCGTGATCCACAAACTCCCCTGGTCAGAGCGAATCTACTTCCTATGCGCATTGAGTCTTTCCAGTGCCCCCTTGAGCGCATCGAGCTTCTGGCCAGCTTCGCCAAGCCTGCCGGCGGCAGTGAGACGCTGATAGTCGGCGAAGTCTTTAGCAGCCTCGGAGATGAGTACGTTAATATCTGTCAAGGGTTGGAGTATTCCCTGGGATGCAGGTGCAGACTGTGGCGCCTCGCTCGCGTTCAGTGACGAAACCTCTCCGCCAAAAAGAGCCCTCAGGGCTGCCTGGAACGTAGTGCCATATGCAAGCTTGTCCTGCAGCGCAAGCACGACCAGCCGCAACTCCGGCATGGGGCTTTGTTGAGCCTGAAGATAGATTGGCTCTGCATACAAGAGCGCTCGTCCAGACGGAATGACCAGCAGGCTTCCTCGCAGAACGTGGGAACCTTGTTGATTCCACAGCGTCAATTGTCCTGAGAGTTGTGCATTCTGATCGATGCGGGCCTCGATCTGTTGCGGACCATCAATGAGTTTTGTCTTAGGGAAGTCGTAAACTACCGCCGTTCCATAGTCTGCACCGTCGCAACGGCCGGCAATCCACCCGATCAGGTTATTTCGATTGGCAGGCGTAAAGGGCAGTATCTCCACGAACTCTTCCCCAGTGCCTCCCGGCAGTTTCATCAGGACAAAGTTAGGTTGCATCGTCTGAACCGTCTGTTGACTGTTACTATCGGTCCCGGTCTCCGTCGCGACCGTCCAGAGATCCTCACGGTTGAAGAAGACCTGCGGATTCGTCATATGGTACAGACCGTAGACCTCCGACTGAATCTTGAACAAATCCTCTGGATAGCGGATATGCCTGCGCAGATCGGCCGGCATCCTTGAAAAGGCTCGGGAAGATGCGTCGGTAAGTAGCAAGAATCGGATCTTCGGCGTCGAAGACGTAAAGCGTCGTAGCCCCGGTATAAGCATCTACAACTACCTTGACGCTGTTTCGCAAATAGCTGACCGAGTTCTCGCCTAGATTGTAGTGGGTCGAATACGGATAGTTGCTTGAGACAGTAAATGCATCCATGATCCAGGAAAGCCGCCCAGCATCACCTACCACCACCATGTAGGGGTCCTGATCGAAGGTGAGGAACGGAGCTACTGCCGCCACGCGTTCACGGATGTTGCGCCGCATCAGAAGCCGACTCTGCGAATTGACATCGTCACTGAACGGCAACTTTGCAAGATCGCCACGGTCGATCGCCAGGATGACGCGACGCAAGAAACCGCCCAGCACGATGCCGCCGGTGCCTTGATAAGACGTAAGATTGTTGTTCTGGCCTTGCGGATAATCGAACTCCTGCTGCCTTGTCTTGACGTATACGTCGGTGTCGGTCAGTTCGCCAAAATAGATCTCGGGGCGCGTTACGTTGAGACCGCGCACCGTGCTCTGGACAGGCATGTTGCTCAGCAACAGTGTCGGCAACCCCTCCGCTGTGAACCCATTGACAGGGTTCATCGTTACTCCGTAGCCATGGGTATAGATCAGCTTCTCGTTGATCCAGTTACGACTACTTACCGGGAGCTTTTCTACGTTTAGTTCTCTCGCTGCAAGCATCACCTGGCGCGTCGTGCCATCGATCTTGTAGCGGTCGATGTCGATGTCAGGAAAGTCGTAGTAGGTGCGGATCTCCTGAACCTGACGCAGCGTATCCTGCAAGGCGTGCCAATCCCATAGCCGGATATTCTGGAGAGTGGGCTGGTTGTTCGCCGGATCAGCTGCATCGACGGTTGTTTCCGCGGGAAACTCTCGTTGTGCGAAGCGATTGAGCCCGTAAGCCTGTCGGGTCATCTCAATATTGTGGGCGATAAAGGGTTCTTCACGAACGAGTTCGTTGGGTTTGACGATGAAGCTGCCAACGTACCAGCCGACTATTCCGAGGACGCCATAGCAAACTACAGCAGGAAGGATTGCAGCCAGAATCCATCGGCCACGTGAATGCCGAACCGCATTGTAGGCTGAGATCACAGCACCAAGCACAAGGGCGGCGCAAACTATGAGAAGTCCATGGATTGTGACGTGTGCGTCGGTATAAGTGATGCCGTCAAAGATCGTGTGATGTTCAAGCAAGAGTTGGAACCGGTCCACATACACATTCATAGCGAGGACGAGCAGAAGGAGCGTGACCGTAATCGAAAGTCCGCGCCACGGAGACGGGGCATAGGTAATCTGCCGCTTGGCAAGGGAACGAGCACCACTCGTAATAATGAGGAACAGCACAGCGACGGCACAGATCGCAAGGGCCAGCGTGAGAAGCCAACTATTGACGAGTTGCCATGCAGGTAAGGTGAAAAGAAAGAAATTCAGCGGCTTACCAAAGATTGGATCAGCAACCCGGCCCGTCGCAAGAGGCGCATACCAGAACAGCGCTAGTACCGGCCAGTCCGCCATTAACCCCAAGCCGGTCACGCACGCAATGACAATGGAGATGCAAAGGGATATGACGCGCAGGGCTGGCTGGACTGTCAGGGTTATTGGTTCTCCTGCGATGACGATGGCGTGAGCCCTCGGCAGATCGGCTTCGTGAGATCGTCGGATGACCGAAAATGCACCGTACAGAATCAGAAACGTGGCCCCGACAAAAAAAACGAAGTCTGCAACCTGCATTCCTATCGATTTCCAGAACACGTCGCCGTATCCAAGCGACTGGAACCAGAGCAGGTCAACCCAATACGACAATCCGATCCGTCCACAGAGAAAGACGCCTAAAGCTAACGCGGCCAGAAAAATGATCCTGCGACGCCCCCATGCTGAACTTCGATGCTGCGGCGAATCTATGAAATCCGGCAATTTTCCCCCGTACTTGATCGTCATTGTGCAAACATTCTGATTGTAGGCTTCTTACAAATGCGAGCCCGTATGCAAAGCCATCTCATCGCACAATGTTTGTCGGTCCTCTGCCATTTCCAGCAAGAGACTTTATTCGTCGCTAAGACCGATAAACCTGACGAAAAAAGCAATCCGGGAGTTGAGTGTCAGTTGGCGATATAAATATTCCGGGACTTTCCCGACGCAGCCGTCCGCAGAACATAATCAACTTCGGCACGGCATACAAACCTAGTCCGCATCAGCAACTCGACTTTCATTGCGGCTTCGATCTTTCGGCCGCAACACCGGATCACTCGATCGGTTTTGACCATCTGTACGTTTCCAGGGTGATCCGATCCAGATGATGCCCGCTTGTCGAAGCTGCACTGCGCAGTCTGACTTACAGGTACCAGGGGATGTTGATCACCATGATGCGCTGATTCCCGCGTACGAGAAGAAGAAGCTTCAGCAGTTGAGCGCGCTGGTTGTGGAGCGGAGTCTGCCACCAGTGTTTGACGACGAGTTCGGGAATGAGCACCGCGATCTGACGATGAGGATGGTCATGTTCGACCTTCAGGATGTACTCGACCAGCGGCATGATGACGAAGCGGTAGGGTGAGGAGAGGAGAATAAGCTCGGGAACCGTCTTCCCCGACTCGAGCAATGGCGCAGCTACATTGTGTTGCCACATCTGTTGCACCTCCTCGCTGCACTCCTCAGCGTCGACGTGCACAGCCTGAACCTGGTCGCTGATCTTCAAAGCGAAGCGCAGGCCCTTTTCGGTGATGCGGGACCAGCGGTCGAGCGGGACAATGACCAGTGGCTCGATGAGGTTTTCGATGCGCATGGGGCAATCGACGGCGATCTGGCGCGCGGCGCGATCGTAGTGGCGCTTGACGGCGCTCATGGTAATGATGAGGGCAGGGACGAGGATCGCCGTGATCCACGCGCCTTCGGTGAACTTGGCGACGAGCACGACAACAAGCGTGATGCCGGTGGCGATAGCGCCTACGCCGTTGATGACCATGCGACGTACCATGCCCTTGCCGCCCAGACGCTTCCAGTGAACCACCATTCCCGCTTGCGAGAGAGTGAAGGCGAGAAAGGCACCGATGGCGAAGAGCGGGATGAGGCGATCGGTGACGCCGCCGAAGATGATCAGAAGGAGTGCGGTGAAACCCACCAGAGCAACGATGCCGTGGGAGTAGAGCAGGCGTCGGCCACGAATTTTGAAGACATGGGGCAGATAGTCGTGCATCGCGATGGCGCGCGTAAGTCGAGGGAAGTCTGCGTACGACGTGTTCGCCGAGAGCGCGAGCACTGCGAGGATGGAGCCGATGGTGAGGTAGTAGAACCAGCCGCGGCCCATGACGGCGGCGGTGAGCTGGGAGAGGATGCTTTGGTAGCCGGCAGCGCCGGGGTCGGTGGCGCCGATCGAGTAGGCTCGGCAAAGCAAGGCAATACCGGCGAGGAAGACCATGAGCAGAACGATGATGATGGTGAGTGTCCGCTTGGCGTTCTTCTGGGTAGGCTCGCGAAAGGCGTTGACGCCGTTTGAGACGGCCTCGACGCCTGTCATGGCGGTACATCCACTGGCGAAGACCTTGGCCAGAAGCCAGAGGGAGAGCATCGACGCGCTGACGGGAAGGTGTGGGGGCTCGACGATTGGGACCGGATGGCCGCCCGCAGCGATGGTGCGCACCGCTCCGACGAGGATCACCAGCAGCAGCGTGCCAACGAAGAGGTAGGTCGGGATGAGGAAGGCGCTACCGGTATCCTTGACGCCGCGCACGTTGATAAGGGTGAGGATTAGTAGGATGGCGAGGCAGAGGGCGAGCGTGTGGGGTTCGAGCCGAGGGAAGGCCGAGACCAGCGCGCCAATACCCGCGGAGATTCCGACGGCCGCGTTAAGGATGTAGTCAATCATCAGCGCCGCGGCCGCCAGCAGGCCGGCGTTCGCGCCAAGATTCTCAGACGCAACCGTGTAGCTGCCGCCGCCGTGCGGATAGGCGTCGATGGTCTGCAGGTAGGATACGAAGACGATGGTGAGCAGACCGATGATGGCGAAGCTGATCGGTACGATATGCTGAATGCCCGCGAGGCCAAGAGGGATGAGAAGCGTTAGAGCCGCCTCTGGACCATAAGCCGCAGAACTGAGAGCGTCCAGGCCGAAGACTGGAATGCCGGCGATAGGACCGATGTGCTCTGCGCGCTCCTCGGATGTTGCGAGGGGTTTGCCAATTAAGAGATCAGACAACGACATTGAGCGCTCCGCCGCTCGGCGATGAAATCGATGGCCGACGTGCAAAACAGAATACGTCGTACTGCGTAAGAAATTCGTAAAGTCGAGAAATGCACTTGGCTTGCCGCAGGGTAAGAGGCTCGTGGAGGCGAAAAGGCGAGGGGAGGATTTGAGCATCTTGTGCTCGGATGTGGGGAGATATGGTCCTCATGTCCGACATCGATGGTGGATGTATCCCGTTGGTGGGCTGATGATCGGTGGTGCTGGTGGCATACAGACCGTGGAGATAGTGTTTCTGCTTCTGCTCGTGTTTGTAGCGATGTTTGCAGGACTTGCGCGGCGGCTGAAGGTTCCCTATCCGATCCTCCTTGTGATTGCTGGGCTGCGGTCGGCTGGTCCTTTTGACCGGCGGTGGTGTGGTTATCGGATTGACCATTGGCGGGGTGGTGTCGTGGTTCGCGAGGTGGGTTGACGACGGGCCGATTGAGATTGTGATTAGCATTCTGGTGCCGTATGCGGCTTATCTTACGGGCGACCGGGCACATGTGTCTGGTGTGATCGCGGTGATTGCATGCGGCATGTATATGAGCCGGAAGAGCCCAGAGTACATGTCACCGCAGGTGCGGCTGCAGGCGGCAGCTGTGTGGGATGCGCTGACGTTGTACTGAACGAGATTGTGTTTGTACTGATTGGGCTGCAATTGCCGTATGTGATGGGCCAAATTAGCGGTATGAGCCGGGTAGTGCTCCTGGAATATGGAATTGGCTTCAGCGTGGTGATGATGGCGGTGGGGATGGCGTGGTATACGGGGAAACTTATATTGCCTACGCCGTGCGGCTGTGAGTGCAAAAAGTCGAAGTGGAAGAGCCGGAACCACGAAGATTGTTTGTGATTGGGTGGGATGCGCGGGATGTTGTCGCTGGCGGCGGCAGTGTCATTGCCATTTGCGCTGCCGGATGGGAGGATGTTTCCGCAGAGGAGCATGATTATCTATCTGGCCTTTTGCCTGATTGTTGCGACGCTGGTGGTCCAGGGGCTGACGCTGCCGTGGCTGATTCGAAGTCTGGGATTGTCAGAACCGCTCGACATGAAGGACGAAGAGCAGGAAGCACAGCGTGTCTTGCTGCGAGAGGCCTTAGTGCCTTTGGACAGGAAGCGATCGAAGGACCGGGATCAGTCAGCAATGTTTGGGAAATTAATCGCGAACTGCCAGCAAAGGCTGGATGCGATGCCAGTGGAACGCGAAGAGCGCATGCGTGGGCTAGTCGATCAGACACGGCGGAGTAATGCGATTTTGGCCGTGCTTCAAGTGGAGCGAGTGGCGCTGATCCGGCTGCTAGATTAAGGACAGATCATGATGAAGTGTTGAGGTCGCTGCAGCCTGAGTTCGACTTAGAGGAGCCGTGTTCACACAGGGTCGGTTGTAGCGCACTAGAACCGGCACTCAAAAGTCCCGTTTCTGGTAAGTTCAATTCTAATTCAACGAGGAACAGGCCCAGCCACTCAGCGAGGTGTTTAGTCGGACGCGGCACACGTTAGGCAGCGCGTTCGCTTTGGCTCGTTGTGCCCGAGTGACGGGCAATTTGGAAGTTGCGCTTCAGTTGGTGATAACAGGCGTGGCTGTCGAAAAACTCATCCTCGGGAAGCGCTCATAAATTTCATCGCGCCAGGATGCACTACAAGGGACTTTCTCGGCTCGGCTGGACATTTTCTATCCCAAATCTGCGGCTGTTTGTCCCGAAAACAACTTTTTCAACACCCACAGGCCTTAGCTCTTAATGAGTGACTTGGCAATTTTGCAACAAGTGAGAAAGCTGCTGATGACAATCGCGCCTACACTTCCGCGCGATTCCTGCTACGAGGCTTCCGGGCGCACACTCCTCGAAATCGGGATCAGCGTCGCCAGAATGCCGCCGAGCAGAAGATAAATTGAAGGAGGCTCAGGTACCGGAGCCTCAGTGGTCACAGAAAAAGCTGTCGAACCCAGGTTGTCCTGAGCGTTGCCATCGGCGCCGCCGAATAGAGTGTATGTTCCCGAGTATACTCCGACCGCATCGAGAAGAGGATCACTCACGGTGACGTCGAACAGCTCGATATCGCCAGAGGAATCGCCCGGTTGTCCGTCTGGGGCCAGCGAGATCGGCACGTTGCTAAGGAACTGGTCAGTGGTCGTGAAGCTGAGGCCGTCGAGATTCAGATCATCGCTGTTCAGGTAGATCGTACTTGCAGTGTCGTTCGTGATCGTGCCGAAGAACTCAATCGTCTCGCCGGCTACGACGGTTTGATTCGGCTGGTCGAATGAAATCGTGATGTCATCGGCTTTCGCCACGGCTGTCCCCAGCGTTGCCAGGATCAAAGTGCAAAGTAAGGTCTTCATGGTTTCCTCTTGTTCTCTCGTATTGATTGATTAGGGCAGCGTGATGCGAGCGCTTGAGCTGAATGTTGAGCCAGTGTAGGTGCCGCTGATCGCGATCGAACTGGCAGCCCCCGATGCGCCTACAGAATCGGGAACGCTCACGGTCGTCTGCGTGGAAGCTCCTGCAGCGATCGTGCCGAGGGCTTGTGGTAACGGCGTCGCCGAATCCGACCCCACCTTGACGCCCGTGAGCACGACGTTCGCGGCCGCAGTCTGTCCAGTGTTACTGATCGTAAGCTGGACGACCACTTCTCCGCCGCTGCGCGTCAGCACCCTGGTAACAACCAGATTGGCCGGTGTGGCTGTTGCCGGATTCACCGTAATGGTCGTGGAAGCATTGGCTGTCGCGTAGTCCGTTGTGTCGGTTGGCGTGAAGGTGACCGAAAGCGTCTGGTTTGCGCCGGCCTGCAGTACCGTTCCCGCTGGCGGGTTGTAAACGAAGGTTCCCGGAATGCTCGCCGCTGCGTCCAGCTGAGAGGAAGAAAGAGCGCTGCCAAAGGTGATCGCGGCGGGCGCGGGCCAGTTGATCGTCGGTACGATTTGCGCTGGTACGGTCGGCGTAAACGATACTCCCTTGAAGTTGGAATCGGCCGGAGCCGCAGCAAGCTTGGTAAAGGACTCCTCCGCAGTCTGAGAAGCCGTCGTGAAGCTCAGGGTGTCGGTGATGCCATACAGATAAGTCGGATCGAGATCGAGGATCGTCGCGTTGGTTGCGAAGAGCTCAACTATGTCTCCGGAGACTGTACCGGTCAAACCATACAAGCCAGTCGTGCCGGATGCGCTGCTATTGGCCACCAGGGGCAACCCCTGGTGAAGCGTATAGGCGAGGCTCCAGGTTCCTGATCCGTCGGGGCTGCTGTTAACCCACTTCTGCAACCCGCCGTCGCCCAGAGTGCTGTTTGCGGAAGTTTGTTTGGTGTTACCCGTATCCGCGACGTAGAGCGTGGACGCATTCGCGAAGAAGTAATTCGACGGACTGATGTTGATCTGCAGACCAGTGTTCAGGCCGTTGCCGTTGCTGTTCGCGCCCGTGGTAATTGTTACTTTGCCTGTGCCGCCGGTATTACCAAAGCCGAGAATCAAATTGGGGCCGCCTGTATCCCCGGTGGGGGGATTTGTCGGCACAAAGAGAGTTGTCGCCGGCGGCGTGCCCAGCGTGCCGATCAGGGACCGGTTATTGCTCTTGCCCTCCGTGCTGTCGGCGGAGATGTAGAGCGTGTTGCCATAAATCTGGACGGTTCGAGTGTCCTGCGCGATAAGAGGCTGGATATACCCGGAAGCGACGCATGAGCTGGTGGGAAGAGCATCCCCGCCTGTGATCGCCGTCGGACTCATATTGGGAGCCAGTTGCGGGATGTAGAACACGCCGCCAGTCATATCGCAGCCGCTGCCCTGGCCTGAAACATAGGCCGTTGTGCCGTCGAGGGTATAGGCACTGCGTGGATTGTTCGTATTGAAGATGTTGTAGAGCGCAGCCGAGGAGTTGACGTTGCCGTTCGCGTCAATCAAGGCCAAAACCCTTGGCACCGGCGTGTAGCTTTGTCCCGTCAGACTGCCCGACTGACCCAGAGCATTCGAGGGAGCTGCCCCAAACAAGGGCGGATTCGCATTGAAGGAAGCGGCATTGACACCGTATCCCATGATCGTCAGGTATCGGCCGGAACCGGAGAGTTGCAGGGTCCCCTCCGACGACGATCCATATTCTCCCGAGACGGGGAAGTTCGCGCCGGAGGCAGTTTGCGGCAGTACGAAAGAGTTCACATATACCGCGCTTGTCGTGCCGATCGGCGCGTATTGAAAAAGCGTGAGAGGAGCTGCCTGATTGTCCCCATATCCACCGGAGGAGCTGTTGCCCGTTTCTGTTCCGGTGCCATTTGGGACTGCAGTGCAAGTGCCCCCGTAGACGCCGCATCCTTCAACGGCGACGACCAGATTGCCGGTTGTAAACTGCGGACTCTGCTGAGCAAAGACCGGCCCGGACACAAACAAGGCACTTGTCAGAGCGATTATTCCAACCAGCCTCGCGGGCATGGGAAGCTTTTCCTTGCAGCT